>ERZ1673752.235-NODE-235-length-102457-cov-20.798705_pt1 | contig 102457 bp, 90 predicted proteins | sample MGYA00580195_ERZ1673752 | MGnify/ENA primary metagenome ERZ1673752 (study PRJEB41218, sample SAMN15661744) | gut metagenome | host: Homo sapiens | place: Canada: London | collected 2015-08-20/2019-03-30 | study: EMG produced TPA metagenomics assembly of...
GAGAAAAGTTTATGTACCGACATTCAATAAAGGCTCCGGATGAAATGAGGCGGTTGCATGAGCAATTTTATAACTATATAGGTATTTATGACGTATGAACCGATAAGTGTTTGTAGTTCTTTTATGCTTTTCTAAAAGCATACTGGATGTTTTTTCTCAAGCATCCTTCCCTTTGCCAACTTCCATCGTGCAACGAGCGTGCAGACCAAGTTCTTGATGTAGTGTTATCATCAGGGTAGTCTTGACACATGTTGAAGCCCTAACCCTATTGGTACGAGATTCGCACAGCGAATCGAAGTAGCAATAGAGGTAGGTCTCATGCCAAGAATCTCCAAGAGAAGCGACCGAATAGGGGGCTTCGATTGGCAAGATTCGACGGCTGAGACGGTTGTATTGATGTCTGGGGAAGGCTGATAAGCCTTGAAATCAGCGCTTTTAAGAGAATGACAGTCATTTGAGAAAACGGGAGCAGAGAAACTGATCAAGCCGACTTGAAAAATTTCAGAGGGATAGTTGAGTGTACTCTATAGATAACAGTCCGCCTGAGTCTGTAGCTAGATGTTTACGGTTCATTGAGTTTGTGCGATAGATGTTTTTGTCCCTTGAGTGCACAGGATAGATGTATTTTTTGGGGGAGGAGGGTGACTATTGAATGGATATTTCTTTGCTAAGTCATGTCACAATGATACAATAAATCTGATAAAATTTTAGATGTTGAGGTGAGCGATGATTATTTTTGCATAATGAATTTCCTGACACTGTAAATCTCAAGGAGTGTTTTTATGCAATTATTATCGTTAGCCAATTTTGATGTGGCCATAGAGGGTCATTTTTTATTCCATATTGATAATTTATCTATCGAATCCGGTGAAAAGATTGCCCTGGTAGGAGCAAACGGATCCGGAAAATCCACTTTCCTCAACAGTATTCTTAAAGCTGGAAATGGCGGTCATAACGAAAGCCTCATCCGTCGAGGTCTGTGGTCTTATTTCGCTCAACAAAAGGAAGAAAATCTAGAAGTTGAGAATTCTGAGCAAGTTAGCCGTTGGAAACTAAGAAAACTTATGGAAGATTCACCGCATCCCCTGTCCGGTGGAGAGGAAGTACGATTCCGCCTGGCTGCTGCTTTTTCTAAGCCACACGATATCCTTGTTTTGGATGAGCCAACTGCGCATTTGGATGCAGAAGGAATAAGGGAACTTCAAAATCAGCTTGCTCGTGAACAAAGCCTGATTTTAGTATCCCATGATCGTTTTCTAATTAACCTGCTGTGCAATCGAACACTGGTGATTGAAGATGGTCATTTGATTGATTTCCCCGGAAACTATGATGCCTGGAAGATTCAGCAAGAAGAAAACAGACTTTCACAAATGCGTGAATATGAAAATGCCAGGCAAGAAAAACAAAGGCTCACATTCGTTATGCGAGAGCAAGAAAGGCGGGCAAAGCGTACACAACGTAAGCCTCGTAAATTGAGTAAATCAGAAACAAAAGCCAGAGAATTTGGAGCAGTAGGTAAGTCCATTGGTGGGAAGCAGAAATCTTTATCCGCTGCCGCTAAGAATACAGCAAAACGTATTGAACGCTTAGGAGAAATTCAAAAACCCGTTTCACTTCCTCAAATCAGACCGGACTTCTCGATTACTGATCCACCACAGAATAGAATCATCCTGGAGATAGAAGATTTAACTTTCGGCTACCCTGGGCAGGAAAAACTTTTTTGCGATGCCGGCTTTGCTCTAAAAAGAAATACCAGGACAGCTATCGTCGGGGAAAATGGGAGTGGCAAATCCACTCTATTGAAACTGATCTTAAAGGGGCATCCGCAAATTCGTCTGGTGCCGAAGGCGAAACTCGGCTATTTTGACCAAAACTTTGAAAATATCAATTTTCGCAAAACTATTTTAGAAAATATTCACGAATCAAGTGTTCAAAATGAAAGTGTGAATCGCAATGTTCTTTTTCGCATGGGTTTTCCAGCAGACACTTTAAATAAGAACGTCACGGTACTCTCCGGAGGCGAGCTGACAAAATTAAGCTTCGCCAAGCTCTTAGTTTCGGACTGTAATGTTCTCTTGATTGATGAACCAAGCAATTATCTGGATATTTCTTCTTATGAAGCAATTGAGAACCTTTTGCTGGATTTTGAAGGGAGTATGATTTTTTGCAGCCATGACCGCTATTTTTTGTAGCGTATTGCAGAACAGATATGGGAAATAAAAGAAAAGAAACTGGTCCTAAAATGAAAAAACTTTCTCTATCTTTACTCTTTCCCCTTAAACCTTACCTCCGTCTTAAAGAAAATTCCAGCCCTTCGTCCATCTCCGTGTTTTTCTCTAAGTAAAAATTCATATATGAAATATGCGAACTAACTGCGGATGCACCCAATGACTCTCTATGAATCAGGCGATTCGACGGGTGAAGTATCCCTGTCAGGACTATTGCAAGCAAAGGTTAAAACGGGTAATGTGAGAAAGGTGGAGCTTAAAGAAATTGCTCGTCTGATCGTTCGAGGGGGATGGCCGGAGAATATTTATTTATCGGAAGAAGATTTCGGTGTTATACCTGAGAGCTATATTGAAGCCCTTGTGACAAAAGATATGCGTGAAGGGCGGCATAAGAAAAGAAATCCGCAAAAGATGCGTTTGCTCTTATGCTCCCTTTCCCAAATGAATCAACTGTGGCATGAAGTGGATGCCATCATTGAGTTTAAAGGCGGTGACTATGCGGCCTTTGAAATCAAATTAAGTGATGGAAGCATCGATGACGCATTGAAGAGTCTTGCTACGTTTTACTAATATGCAAAAAAGAAACCCAAAGCGATGTGCGTTAGCGTTAGACACCTGGCAGCCGTGATGCAGGACAAAGAAACCGGAATATATATCATTCCCTTCACTTCCCTCAGGCCCTAAAGAAACTGTACAAAGGAGGTAAATCTATGGAAAGAAATATTAGAGTAAGCGGAAAAGGCAAACTTTCCGTTAGACCGGATACCATTTGTCTGGCCATTGAGGCTGAAGGGGTTTTCCCAGATTATGAAAAAACGATCAAAGAATCTGCTGACCAAACAAAAGTTCTGAGGGAATCACTGGAAAAATCAGGGCTTTCAGGAAAGGAACTCAAAACAAAACATTTTTCCATTCAATCCGAATATGAAAGTTATCGAGACAAGAATGATGATTATAAGAGGAGATTTGTAGGCTACAAATTTGAGCACCATACCGAGATCAAATTTCCGAATGATAACGAGCAGTTAGGGCGCACGCTGTATGAACTCTCCCATTGCCCAGTTGAGGTGGAATTTTCGATTTGTTATACGGTTTCAAATCCGGAAGACGTAAGAAATGAGCTACTCAGGAAAGCCGTTAAAGATTCCAAAGTGAAAGCAGAGATTTTGGCTGAGTCTGCCGGAGTAAATCTGGGAGAGATTAAACGCATTGATTATTCATGGGGAGAGCTGCAAATCGTTTCACACCCTATTGATAAGTTCATGGCGAAACCTATGTTATTAGAACCCAGAGCATCTTACGATATCGATATTGAAGCAAATAATATTGATGTTGACGACACAGTGACGATCGAATGGGAACTCCTATAATACGATCACTGTCTGGGCACCCTGCCTGTCCGGATATACTCCTTCATCATCGCCGTCGCTTCCACTTTAGCTAAATGAAGGCCTATTCCCTTTGGGGGAGCTCATTCCTGGAAAATTTTGAAGTGGATTTCCTACTGGATGGGAATAGCCTGGATATGTAAGGGAAAAGCAGGAAAGAAAAAATCGGGAATTTCAGGAGAACGATTTTAATGAATATTACCGTTTATCTTGGCGCAAGCGAAGGAAATGACCTGTGCTTACGAAAAAGAGTTGAGGAATTGGGAGCATGGATTGGAAATAGCGGGCATGCCCTAATCTATGGTGGCTCCAAATCGGGACTGATGGGTATCATTGCGGACAGTACTTTGAAAGCTGGAGGTGAGGTAACAGGTGTTGAGCCGGAGTTTTTTATCGAAAACGAATTTCAGCATGACGGATTAACCAAGTTAATCGTGACCAGGGATATGACGGAGCGCAAAAATAAAATGATTGCGTTGGGCGAAGCCTTTATTGCCTTCCCTGGTGGCACGGGAACCTTGGAGGAGATTGCAGAGGTGATGTCGAAGGTGTCTTTGAAACAGCTTGATGCACCCTGTATTCTCTATAACCTGAACGGTTACTATGATGATTTGAAAGCCCTTCTCAATCGTATGATTGAAAAAGGACTGTCCTCTAAAGAGCGACAGGCGGGAATCTATTTTGCCGAGAATCTTGACGAGATAAAACTAATTTTGAAATAATCGGCCATTTTTATGGCGCAGTCAATCTATGTGCTGCGTTTAGGCCTGACGTCCGAGTTCGATGGCTGAGCGACAATGTAGAATGGCTTGGAGAAGTGAAGAAGTGAATATCAAAGAAGAATTATTTGCATTGCAGGATAGCTCATATGGGGATTTTCAGGCGAATTTGATTCCGAATATTCCGAGGGAGCGGATTATTGGAGTCCGGGTTCCGGAGGCCAGAAAGCTGGCGAAAAGGCTTGCCAGGGAAGCGGAAGCCTCACAATTTCTGAAAGATCTGCCGCATGAATACTATGACGAAAATATGCTTCACGGACTCCTTCTTTCGGAAATGAAGAATTATGATGCCTGCATTGCAGCAGTTGAAGCATTTCTTCCCTTCGTAGATAATTGGGCTGTTTGCGATATCATGTCTCCCAAGATTTTCAGGAAGCATAAAACAGCGCTTTTGGAAAAAATCAAAGAATGGTCCGCATCCGAAAAGACCTATACTTGCCGCTTTGGCATTGAGATGTTAATGACTTATTTTCTGGATGATGATTTTAAGCCTGAGTATCTGGAAATCCCCGTTTCTGTTCACAGTGAAGAGTATTATGTTCAAATGATGATTGCGTGGTTCTTTGCAAGCTCTTTGGCAAAGCAATGGGATACGACCATTAAATATATCGAAGATCAGCGCTTAGATCCATGGACTCATAACAAGACCATACAGAAAGCCCGTGAAAGTCAGCGCATTACCCCGGAACAAAAAGAGTATTTAAAGTCACTGAAACGATAACAAATTTCGTTTGCAGCGATCTTTGACTTGCACCATTATACGAAATTCCCTTTGCAGCTTTTATCCTGCTAAGAATGCTATGGAAATTTTCAATATCTGCATATAGAATGAAGAAATATATGCAGTAAACATCCTTGACTACTAGAATTACTGCATATAAAATACAAAAATATATGCAGTAAAACGCCTCGCTTGGACGATGATCTGCATATAAAATGGAATATTATTGTGCAGAAATGGAGGCCTCTGATGAGAAAGTTTGATTATTCTTTTTTGGATAACGGAATGCTTCCGGCGAATCTGATCAACATAACCGTAGGCATTTACTCGCTTCGCACTGCAGCGGGGAACCGAAAAGCGGAGTATGCACAGGTCTTTACAGAATTGGAAGCTGTTGCAAAGGTGCAGTCGGTAAAAAGTTCAAATGCCATTGAGGGTATTATAACCAGCGATCAGCGTATTGCAGATATTGTAAACCGAAGCAGCGCTCCATTAAACCATAATGAAGCGGAGATTGCAGGGTACCGTGATGCCCTGAATGCCATCCATACCGGGTATGAACATTTATCGTTCAGCGAGAGAGATATTTTAGAGCTTCATAAAATGATGATGGCGATAGCAGGATATGAGTTTGCCGGACAATACAAAAATACAGACAACGTGATTATGGAAATTGCTGCTGACGGGACAAGGAGCGTAAGGTTTCGTCCTACCCCTGCGAAGGAAACAAAAGCTGCGATGGAACAACTGGAGCTTGCCTATCTTGATGCCTGCGGAAATGCACACATCAATCAGCTTCTGCTTATACCCTGTGTGATTTTAGACTTTTTGTGCATCCATCCTTTCAGGGACGGAAATGGAAGAATGTCCAGGCTTCTGTCACTGCTTTTGCTTTATAAAAATGAATTTGACGCCGGGAAATACATCTCCTTTGAGGAACAGATAAACCGTTATAAAGCCCAGTATTATGAAGCGCTCCGTCTGTCCTCAGAAGGATGGAATACGAACGAAAACGACTACTTTCCTTTCATTCAGAATTTTCTTTTCACTCTTTATCTGTGCTACAAAGAGCTGGATAAGCGCTTCGCTGTGATTCATGGGAGAAAAATTACAAAAACGGCACGTGTCGAAGCAACTGTCCTCGGAAGCCTGACGCCCATTTCCAAGTCGGAAATATGTGCCATTCACCCGGATATCAGTCCGACCACAGTGGAAGCAGTTCTTGGAAGAATGGTCAAAGAAGGAAGCATAAAGCGCATAGGTGCCTCAAGAAGCTCACGATATGTAAGAAACGATAAACAACCTTAGTGGCACTTTGGCATGAAAGATTATTGAAACAAAGACTTATCAGGCGGTTCGGCAGTTTCTCCTGATTACAGACCGAAATGACAAGGTCGCGCATGGCAGGTGGTTTCCCTGTTTTCCAGATGACACTTTGCAGGAAAACAAAATGAGCGGTATGAAAACATCCAGAATTATTGAAAAGCGTGACAAACAGAAGTTATAAAGTTTTGAAGAACGTGATAAATTAATCTTATATATGTTTGCAGGGCGCGATGAAACTCTCTCAAAGTATGTTGAGTGTGTAAGATGGATCGTTGTTGTGACAACATTAATTTCTTTGATTTAAAGATATGATCAAACAAAAAGTAAAGGAGTTTATTGCTATGGCAAAGAAACTTGATTTGAATAAAACGGTCTATGAACTGACGCAGGAATATCCGGAACTGATAGATATTATGTCAGAGCTTGGTTTTACCGAAATCACGAAAAAGGCCATGCTGCATTCTGTCGGCAAGATGATGACGATCCCCAGGGGTGCGAAGATGAAAAACATCCCTATGACGAATATTGTAACAAGCTTGATGAGGCAGGGTTTTGAACTTGTCGGTGAAATGCCGGATCTGGCAACTGTAGTACAGCCTGAAAAGAAAGATACGGCAACGGGCAATTCTCCCGAGAGCAGGACGGAACAGATCAAATCCTATTTGAACAGGCTTGGCAAAGGTGAAGCACTGGAGGATGTCAGGGCAGACTTCGTCCGTGAATTCGGAGAGGTCGAAGCGTCTGAGATCATGCAGGCGGAGCAGGATCTTTTGAAGGAAGGCACACCACTCTCCGAGGTTCAGCGCCTGTGCGATGTTCACTCTGCACTGTTTCACGGGATGACCACGAAGGAAAAAATGGGTAGTGCCAACAAAGAAGTTGAGACCTCACTTTTAAGAAAAAAGGCTCAGAAGGAACTAAAAAAGAGAGATCATTTCACTAAAAAGAACTACACAGATAAAAACTCCAAGGCCGCAGAGCTCGAAGACATTACAGGTCATCCGCTTCACACCTTGACGGAAGAAAATAACCTGCTTTCGGAACTCCTAATAAAATTCAAGGAAAAGAGAGATGAATCTCTTATCCCTAAAATTCGTGAGCTTTCAATCCACTATGCCAAGAAGGGCGACCTGCTTTATCCTTTGCTTAAGGTCAAGTACGGCATCTCCGGGCCATCTGATGTGATGTGGACGGTGGACGATGAAATCCGTGATGAGCTTGGCTTTCTCGCGGGAGAGACCGAGCATAATGAAGAATGGAACAGCAGACTTGACGCTGTGCTGACGCGCGCTGAGGAGATGATTTACAAGGAACAGAATATCCTCTTTCCCATCTGTGCGGTTAATTTTACGGAAGAGGAATGGTACGGCATATATCAGGATTCCAAGGATTATGCCGTCTGCCTCGGTGTCGCAAAGGAGAGGTGGGAAAAAGCTGAAAATGCAATGGTGACCGCGGCGACGGGACCAGAAGGCGAGATTGTCATGCCCGGAGGACACCTGACCATAGAGCAGCTTACGGCCCTTCTGAACACGATCCCGCTGGAGATAAGTTTTGTCGACACAGACAACATCAATCGCTTCTTCAACGAAGGACCGAAGGTATTCAAGCGCCCCAGCATGGCGATTGACCGTGATGTGTTCTCCTGTCACCCGCCGAAGATTGAACCGATGGTACGGCAGATCATCGACGATTTCAGGAATAACCGCCGCGACGACGTTTCGGTTTGGATGGAGAAGGGTGGACGCACGATGCTCGTCAAATACTTGGCAGTACGGGACAAGACTGGAAAGTATATCGGCACGGTTGAGCTTGTGCAGGATATGGAGTTTGCGAAAGAACACTTTTTTGGAAATAAGGCGTAAGCCCGATTCCAATAAAAAAAGGTTGAAGCCCGGTTAAAATACAAAAGGTTCTCTGCTGGTATCATTCGGCAGGGAATCTTTTTATAGGGAAGTGTTGTATTTGCTGTATTTAAATGTTATCAACTGTTTTTTTGTTAATATATCTGTTCATCCAGCCATTCTTTTAAAACAATGGCGTGGTTACAATTCTCGTTTTTCGCAGCATATAGCAGGGTCAAATTGTGATCCTTCATCTTCTGCCTACACAGATCTTTAAATTTCTGTGATGCTGAGTTGCTGGACAATTCCTGTTTGTACCTTTTATTAAATTCATCATATTTTTCAGGAGTATGGGAAAACCATTTCCGGAGTTCATCTGATGGAGCGATCTCCTTAGCCCATAAATCAATTTTAGCATTTTCTTTTTTTATTCCACGCGGCCACAGTTTATCTACAAGGATACGAAAACCGTCTGTTTCTACGGTAGGCTCATAGATTCGTTTGCATTTCAATTCATTCATAATGTACGGTCTCCTTCAATGTGAATTCATTTCTATGGTATGTAAGAAATCCATCCTCCTGCATTTTAGAAAGTTCATTGGACATGGCGCTGCGGTTTACACCGAGGTATTCAGCAAGTTGCTGACGGTTAAAAGGGATAGTAAAGTGCGGGCTTCCATGTTCCAACGCCTGTTCAGAAAAATAAGATAGGAGCCTTTCTCGTAGAGATCTGGAAGCGGTATGCATCATTCGAGAAGACATATTCAAATTTTTTTGAGCGGAGATGCGTAGCATATTCTGAATGAGGCGGTTATGAAAGGCACATCCTCTCTGGCACATAGTTAGCATATTACGCATATTTAGAAAGATGACTTGGGTACTCTCGCAGGCAACAACATCGCACACTAGCTCTTTTCCAGGAATAGCAGCGTAGTTTTCTGCAAAGACTTCTCCCTTACCAAGGTGCCCGAAAATAATTCTATTTCCCCAATATAGATTAACTACAATATTGACGCTTCCAAATTTGATAAGCCCAATTTCGTTGACAGGCGATCCTGCTCGGAAGATGACTTCGTCCTTTTGGAATTTACCCTCACGTGGAACTAGACAGTGGAGTAGCTCTGCGATTTCGTCTTCTTTAATACCACGAAAAAGCTGTGTGTTTGCCAAAAGGAAAGTATTCATAAAATTCTCCTTTTAGTTGTTTAAACAACGTATCTGTTGCTTTGATTTTAGTATAATCAACACAGAGAATCAAAAATTGGAAGCAGCAATAATGGAATAGCCAGCAATAATGGAATTATATGAACGAAAGCTTTTTAACTATGAATATGCATAATCTGAAACGGCTTGAAGAGTTATACGTTCATCGAAAAATGATTTAAAAAGCTTTTATGTTGTTTTTCAAACATACAAGTTGTTATAACAGCGGTAAACTCATTATAGATAGAGTTTAGAGAAAGAAGAGGAAAACTCATGGATAATATCTATGTAAACAGAAAGACACTCATTGGTGAAATTGTAAATCAACATCCCGAAGCGGCGGAAGTACTACTTGAAATCGGCATGCATTGCCTCGGGTGTCCGGCTTCCCAGGGTGAGAGTCTTGAAGATGCCTGTGCTGTTCATGGAGTTGATACGGAAAGCGTCATAAAATCCATTAACGAAAAAATTTCTGAAACCGGGAAGTGATGGGATGAAAGAGAAAACAGGAGAAGTCTTTTCCATAGCAAAGGATAATGCGCCAGTTCCGGGTTGCACCATTTCAAAAGAAATTTATGGCGGAGAAAACGCTTTGACGTATTTTTCGCTGGCGAAGAATACCGATATCAGCGCAGAGATTTTTCCGAGCTATAAAATGCTGATCGTTGCAGATGGCAGTGTGGTGGTTTACGGAAATGACGGCTTTTGGCAAAAACTAAAATCTGGAGACAGCATTTTAACTCTGGCGGACACCCCTATGGGGATGAGAACAGACGAGGGAGCTGTCTATACGGAGCTGTTAGTCAGAAAGGAAGATAGTATGAACGAAATAATCAAAGCAGGCGAAGTCTTTAAATTGGCAGAACTTGTTCCTTATGCAGAAGGCAAGATCGTCAACATGGATGTGGTACACAATGACAAGATGAAGTTTGTCCTTATGGCCTTCGATGCAGGCACGGGACTGTCGGAACACGCAGCCCCAGGTGAAGCACTCATTTTCGCCCTGGACGGTGAGGGCGTGATTGGATATGAAGGAAAGGATCATCCGATCAAAGCAGGTGAAAATTTCCACTTTGCCAAGGCCGGTCTGCACTCCGTAAAAGCGACGAAAAAATTTAAGATGGCGCTTCTTCTTACTTTGGAGTAGAGATGAAGATGACATCAAAATAGAGATGAGGACGTAAATCATCTTTATCGATAGGGTACATATCACGATGATCCTGAAAATATTCCTGATGAATTCAAGGGAAAAATAGTACTCCCAGAGCATGGCATGAAAAAACAGGATTAAATAATGATCCCTGCGAGGCCATTATTTCTTTTCCCGCTGACCACATTGCTTTAAGCTGTATGCCAAAACCAGGCCAATAATGATGACAATGATTCCGATAATGAGCGCAGCGTTGGGAATAATAGACATGAAGTTTCCTCCTGCTGTATCATGCCCCAGCTCGTCCGTTATTTGTTGTACCACTTCCCGCGGGAGCTTATCAGGCTTCACCACTATTTTGCTGCCGGTATATAGAGAGGCTGTGGCATGGCCTATGATTGTTCTGCCGATGATTCCAAAGATGACGAAACCTAAGCCATATAGGGTAAGGTAAATACCGAAGAGCCAACCATATTGGTGGATTCCTGTTTTTAAAACTTTGGGGAGGTCATCGAGCCAGCTGGGATAGTCTGTTTTTGCGGTTGTCTCTTGCCTGCCAGGTTCGGGCGGATCGTTTGCTTTCTCGGACCCCTCGTGATGAATTTTGGAGTCTAAGTCAGCTATGTCGCTGGACTCATCTAAAAGAAAGTCTACAGATACGCCCAGCGTTTCTGCCAGAAGAGAAAGCTTGTTAATCTCCGGATTTGCCGTACCGGTTTCCCAATTTGAAATGGATTGTCGAGACACATTCAGCGAGTTTGACAGGTCTTCCTGGGATAGGCCGAGTCTCTTGCGCAGGACAAAAATTTTTTCGCCAAGTTTCATTTGGGTGGACTCCTTACTTTCAAGCTCAGTTTTCAGGATTAGTATAACTTTTCCCCCAGGAGAGACAAGCGAAAACATTTATCATTTACGCAAGCAGCGCTTGCAAAAGCCGCAAGTTGCGGACGAAGTATGCCAGAGACTTGTTGCGGCCGCGAGCTAAAGCTGAAGGAACACGACTGGGTGATCACAGCGTATACAGCTGAATAAAATATTTGTTTATGGTCTCAGGGAGGAGCTAGCATGCTTCGGCTATTGAAGATTCTGTTCCAGAGCCTGACTGAAAACGCTGGTATCTTCGGGTCACAAACCTTCAAGTGAAAGATTTTCAAGTAAAAGATTTTAGATAAGAGACGTTCAGGAAAAGGAAGTTCAAGCAAAAAATGCTGGGTGAATAAAATGAACAAGAATATCGATATCAGTGATGTCATCCTTACAACAAAGAGGCTGACGCTTCGTCCCTGGCAAGAGGGAGACCTTGACGACTTCTTTGCTTATGCCTCGGTAGATGGTGTGGGACAAATGGCCGGCTGGGCGCCACATCAATCCAAAGAAGAATCCGCAAAAATTCTTCATCAGTTTATTGAGGGACGAAAAACCTTTGCTTTGGACTACCAAGGCAAGGTTATAGGTTCATTGGGCATTGAAAAGTACAAGGAGGAGAAGTATCCGGAGCTTCAAAATCTTCAGGGCAGGGAACTGGGTTTTGTTCTGGCAAAAGAGTACTGGGGCCAGGGCCTCATGCCAGAAGCCGTTCAAGCTGTGATGCATTACCTTTTTGAACAGCTCAAGCTTGATTTCCTGCTCTGTGGCCATTTCCCGGAAAACACGCAGTCTGCCCGCGTACAGGAGAAATGCGGCTTTGTGCCCTACAAGGAAATTCCTTACACAACTCAAATGGGCAGAGAAACAACAACTTTAATGAGCCTTTGCAAAAATGTTGGCAGAAGTTGATGGACCAATCGTCGGTTCTAAGTTTGGCGGCCTGCCTATATTGCTTTCATTTTGGTTTTTCAGAATTTTAGACAAAATTTCAAGTAATGGATGGTTAGTCTAAGTAAACTAAGGCTCAAACCACCCATTACTTGTTAAATTGCACGTTGAAGCATCCAATACTTGTAGATTTGTATATAAGCCCACCCATTAGTTGCTACGTTGCACGAAAATTAGGAAAACCAAAGGAAAACCACCCATTAGCTGCAAACTTGCGCGCACGAGGCACTGACACTTGCCTCGGCAAAGTCTGACTTATTTTGTCTGTGGTTGTCGATCACGCGATGAGCACGCAGCCCATCGATCAAGTACCATCATCTTATGAAAAAATATCTATGCGGAAGAAAAGCTTTGGAGTATTGGGGTTTTGTTGAGGCCTGTGAGACGTTGAGTTTGCCTGCAAGCACAGAATACCTTGTGTTTTCTGAGCATGATTGCTCCAGGACGTCACAAACCCATTGGTGCAAAATCAAGGCGGCCAGAAAATATACCGAAAATGATGTTTGTACGCTCCCATATTTATTTTTAAGATATGCCTGTCATTTGGACCTTCTGAAGCTGATTTATCTGGGTTTACAAATTTGTGCCTGCCCACCAGGTGAAAAAGCACAATGCTCTGTAAGGAAATTAAGAGATTGCGCTGTGAGCCTTGAGGGACATCCCGGACGCAGAAAGGCGTTGCAGGCGATTCAATATATTCAAAATAATTCTGGCTCTCCGATGGAATCCAGATTATACATGCATCTCTGTCTGCCTAACTTCCTAGGAGGATGCGGCTTCCCTAAAGCAGTGCTTAACAAGCCCGTCCAAGTGGACTCCAAGCAATACTACCTTGATCTTTATTTTCCTGACACACGTCTGGGCATTGAGTATGACAGTTATGAGTACCATAATAATTCAAGATCTTTTTCTCAAGATAACTTAAGAGACGCCAAGCTGCGAACCTCCGGATATCGACTTATCCATGTCAAGCCGGGTCAGCTTTCTGATCTGGAGGCCTTCCAGGACTTATCGGTCAATATTTCCCGACAATTAAAAAAGCCGATTGTCATCCGAACGGCAAAGTTCTTCGAACCTTTTAAAGAAATCTTCCATTTCTTTCAACCCACGGGCTATGCTCCCATTACAGTTTTTGATGTTCCGCAATTTAGAGGAGCCGATGGGGCTTATAAGGAATACCTGGGTACATTTCATTCATAAATTTGGTTTTCAGAATGTTGCCCACTGGAGCGAACGAGAAATTTTCTGCAAGAGTACTGTCGGTGAACTATGCTAAAGCACTGCCTGTGCAAGAGTACTGTCGGTGAACTAAAATAGATTTGACAGCAGGGTTTTCGTGCGTAGCTATGTGCCGAAATATCATCCTCGAATGCTGCCGCATGATGTCAAACAACTTGATTTCTAATCATTGCGAAATTGAATACATGGATTAAGAAGGACGAGGAGGCAATTTATGATGATCAGTCCTGAAATGTTTTATGAAATGGAGCTTAAGGGGAAATCTGCCGAGGCCATCCAAGCAAAAATTCGCGGCTTAAAAAATAAAATGGGACGGCTAAAGTCAGATATCGAGTCTCAAAAAACGAGCTTTGAGCCAGTCAGCCAACCTTCCCCAGCAACGAAGCTTGCTTGCTATCGACTTTATCTGGCCAGGGCGAAACAAGCTTTAATCGATGCGGGAGGCGAGTATACACTTTCGCAGCGAGAAGAGTCTATTCAGTCGTTTGACGAGAGCCTTCCCTTTATCGAACAAATTAACTTTACTTACGGTGGCTACCTCCAGGGTTGTGAGCAAAGAACCCTTTCGTTTTCTGGGGATAACCTATCTCTCAAAATAGATCACATGAGGCAGGAATCGAATGAGATGGAGCCGATTTTTAAGGAATTTCCTTCAGCGAAAATGGATTTTCTTGACGCATTTGCCTCTCTGCATATCGGCGAATGGAAGTCCGAGTACAACAATTATGGCGTGCTCGATGGAAGCTTCTGGAGCCTGGAGATTCGTTTTAACAACGGGCACAAAACAGTAAGAAAAACAGGCTCTAATGCCTTTCCTTATAACTTCTATGACTTCTATGAACTGATGCGATGTGAAGAAAACGATGATTTTTCAGGTGAGTAGCGTCGACATCTGACATCATTGACATATTAAGTAAGCTATTTATTGATTGGACACCTAGAATGAAGTTTTCCCTTGGGGCGCTTAAACCCTGCGAACAGGTTTTGTTCGACTTTTCTTGCAGTTTAAGAAGAAGAGGGAGATAATGTTAGCAATGGCTAATTGACAAAGGCTATTGCCATGGTGAAACCGTCAATAATGTGGACTGTTTGGCATTTCGAGGAGCGGCGAATGCTCATTGACCCTAGGAGAAAAAGCGTGAAAAAAGAGCAACATTTACCCTTTTTGGGGATCGGACCGATCTATGTTATTTCCATTCTATTTCTCACGCTTATCGCGCTGCTTTTGAGGGACCATCCTGTCTTTGCAGCAGGTAGGCTGAACCTTCTGCGCGTACCGTTGATCATTATCGGCGGCCTTATGATCCTTATGTCTGTTTTTATGTGGATTCAGGCGGTTCTGGTATCGAAGCTGCATGAGAACATTAAAGAGAACCATTTGCTGACCTCAGGAGTTTATGCCTGGGTGAGAAATCCCATTTATTCCGCTTTTATGCTTCTCTGCACGGGTCTCCTTCTTCTTGCTGGCAATGCCTGCTTCTTTGCTCTTCCTTTGATTTACTGGGGTTTGTTGACGGTGCTGATAATGCATAGCGAGGAAAAATGGCTGAAAGATCTGTATGGCAATGAATATCTTGAGTATTGCAGGAAAGTGAACCGCTGCTGGCCCTGGAAACCCAAAAAATCTGAAACGTAACGAAGATGTGGACATGACGGTTCATGAATTTGGACAGGAAAATAGTCGAATCATCGACGTGCTTTACCTAACATAGAAAACATCGACCTTGCATGTGGGCGTTATTCGAGAAAACGGAGGTGTGAAATGACTCTAAGCTATAAAATAGCAGCAGGCATAGTAAGACTATTGGGAATAAAAAAAATATTCAAAAAGTCCAAGGAAGATATATTGGAATATGCTAAGAAACAAAATGCAAAGTCTGCTTTTGATATTGACAAGGCGATGAAAAGGGCAGGCAGAAAGAAATATTTTCTCTTTGACAGAAAAGCGATGGGACATAGGGTTCTGATCTATCAAAAAAACGAAAACCCTGCAAATGGAGCGGTACTTTATCTTTTTGGCGGAGGAATGATTACGGGACCTGATAGCTTAGATTTTTCTCTCTCAGAAAGAATCATGGAAAAAACGGGGAAAGATGTCTGGTTCGTATTCTACCCCCTTTGCACAGCAGATAAAAACATCAAAGAGACTTATGACGTTTGCTTTGAAACTTATAAAATGATGACAAGAACTTATGAGCCAGACAACATAGGTGTATTGGGCTTCTCATCAGGAGCCTACTTGGCCCTTGGGATCTTTTTACATAACAATGCCCTGGGCAAACCTTTGCCCAGGCCCGGAAGGATCATTGCAGTTTCTCCGGGTGGACTCCCAAATAAGAATCGCGCTGAAAGTAAAGAACTTTGGGGAAAGTTAGAAGCCCTAAGCCATAAAGATATCATGATCGATCCGGCCTACTTCAATACCGCAAGGGAAATTATGAAGGGGAAAGAAGATGTGCCCGAATATATGCTCGATGGAACAGACGGGGACTTTTCAGATTTTCCAAAAACCTATTTTTATTACGGCGAAAATGAATGCCTCTATGCCTTTGCGGAATATTTTGAAAAAGCCATGGAAAAATATGATGTCCCACATGAGATTATTGTGGGAGAGGGGATGTGCCACTGCTATCCCTTGCTAAGATTTTTTAGAGAAGGCAGAGAAGCGCAGGATGAAATTATTGAATTATTAAAATTTTAATCTAAGGATCTTAATCTAAGAGCTTTAATCTATGGATCCAGTCGATGAAAGTGAAGATACGAGCAATCAGAAATATGATCTGTTCAAGTGCAACTCAAGGTAAATCGCCGGTTAAGGACAGGTCATATTTGATACTTATGGAAAGATGAAATTGGACAATCAATGCTTTTAATTGAAACGATCATTTTATGTTCTGTATTTTTTGGCTTATGTTTTTCAGGCACCGGCACGGACGAGAAAAATTTAAGAAACTATATGTCCTATCCTGATGAAGTTCAAAAGCGAATTAAAGAGATCGAAGCGTATCGAGGAAAATTTAAGGAAACAAGCAGATTTGCTACTTTGCTTGCAAATTTTTTAATATTTACCGTTTTATTTTTATTCCTGGGCATCTTCATTCGCGAAAAAAGTTTTATGCATAATTTTTTTTCGCTGCTGATTTTAGGCGAAGCGTTAAATGCTTTTGACCTTATCATTATTGATCTATTATGGTGGAGAAACACAAAGCGGATAAGATTAACAAAAATACCGCAAAAGGAGCTTTACCAAAATCCGCAAAAGCATATAGGAGCGTTTTTAAGAGCGTTTGTTCTGTATTTTTTTGTCGCTCTGCTTGACGGATATCTATTGACTTTATTTTGATCAATAACCATAAACCATCCACACCTTGAGATCTTGCACTGCCAAACCATCCACATCTTGGATTCTTGCACGCGGGCCCATCCGCTAGTGGCTACGTTGCTCGAAAAAAAGGCAGGTCACCCAGCACAAAAAAAGGTCGACCATCCATTAGTGGCACGAAAATCAGAAAAATAGGGGAAAGACCGAACCACCAACACCTTACAAACTTGTGGCCCCAACATTTTCACATAGCAGTCGCTCGAAAATGCGAACAACACTCTCGCATACCTTCACATAGCTGTCACCTGTGAACTACATCCATAAGACACCCAACATTTGTCTCCTGCTTGCACCCATACATATCATTTGCCGGCGGCAGCTTATCGAAGGCTGAACCGCCGTGCAATGGCGCCTTTGCTAGACTTTTGTCTTCTCGAGAAAGTGGTTAAAGAGCAGCAGAGCGCTCGTGGTGATAAGCACGCAGAGGACGGCCATCGCCATGCCGAGGGAAACGCTGCCCTGCTCAAATTCGCGGTTAATATAAGTGGAGACGACCAGTATGTTGGGCGGAGCGATTAAACTGGCTGTAACCAGTTCACGAAAAGAGATGATAAAAATCATCATCCAGGCAGCAAAGATACTACGCGAGATCATGGGTAAGGTTACTCGCCTGAATACGTAGCTGGGAGATCCGCCCAGGGAACGTCCTGCTTCCAGAAGACTCTCGTTAATCTGCGTAAAGGCGGAGCTGACGTATTGAACCGGGTAGGGCAGATACAGGACCACATAGGCCAGAACCATGATGCCAATGGTGTTGTAGAGGGGGAACAGCTTGTAAAGTGCGTTCCAGTAGAGCATAAGTCCGATGACCAGCACGATACTCGGCAACATTTCCGGGAGCAGACTCACGCCTTCCAGTATTTTTTGATAAACACCCCGGGTTTTGCGTATCGCGAGCACGACAGCTGTGCCGAGGATCGAGCAGATGCTGGCTGAGGCAACGGCCAGAAAGAAGCTAACCGAAATGGAAGAAAGTGCTTTTGGTGTCGTCAGCAATTCTTGATAATGTGCCAGGGTAAAGTTTCCGGCAGCCAGACCATAACCACGGAGCTTGATAAGTGAGGTGCTTATGATGGAGAAATAAGGCACGCCAATGGCCAGAAGCATGACAAGACCGATCCAGATCCAGGCGACGATCCGCCAGATGGGGGATAGTTCTGTGTGTGCCGGACGACTCCCTTTGCCGCTGATGAAGTGGTAGCTTCGGCGACTGCTGATATTGTTCTGCAGCAGCCAGAGAGCCATGCAGATGCAGACCAGAATAGAAGAAAGGCTTGCAGAACGGCCGAAGTCAATTGGGGCTGTTGTCGAATAGCGGTGAATGTCGGTGGTGAATACATAAAAACCGATACGCCGTCCCAGAGTGTAAGGGGTTCCGTATTCGGAAAGGGTCTTGACGAAGACCAGCAGGGCGGCAATAGCATAATTGCTGCTGAGCAGAGGGGCAAAGATCTTCCGCAGGCGCAGACTGGAGCCTGCGCCGAAAACGGCTGCACTTTCTTCCAGACTGGCGGGGATGTTCAGCATGGCATTTTTGAGCAGGCTTGTAAGAAAGGGAAAGACGTGCAGACTCATTACCAGGACAAGCCCGGGAAAGCAGAAAAATCCTTCCGACCAGGATCCTGTTGCAGGAAAAAGCTGCTGGAAAAGTCCCCTTTTCTGCATGAATAATATCCAGCCCATAGAGGCAATGTAGGGTGGGGTCATGAAAGGGATCATGAAAAGAATATCCAGCCAACTATATCGCGCCATTCGGGTGCGCGCCAGGAGAAAGGCGGTCGGGGCGGCTATCACAGTTGAACATAGGAGTACACTAAAGCCCAGCGCCAGGGAATTGCAGATGGTTTTTATATTTTCAGCGCTGGCGATGACTGCCCAGGCCTGGAGCAAATTAAGGCGGCCATCCGAGATGACCGCCCTGGCAAAAACGCTCATCAGAGGGCAGATGATCATGCCGCTCAGGAGCAGCATGAGAGCCAGCGGAAAAATTTTGTCCCGCTTAAGCTGTTTCATCTTTCCTCCGTCTTATTTTTTACAGAGACTGTTGAGTTTAGCCGCGGTATCAGAAGCTATCTTCATCATCTTCTCCCAATCGGTGGGAAGCTGCGGGATGTCGGTCAAATTGCTGCGGTTCTCGCATTTCACATCGCTGCGTCCGGGCAGCAGGAAAGCATCGGCCACCAGCTTCTGGGCTTCATCGCTGAAGAGAAAGTCGATAAAGGCCTTGGCGTTTTCCATGTTAGGGGCAGTTTTGAGAATCATGGCCGGACGGGGATTGACCACGGTGCCGGAAGCGGGATAGTAGATTTGCAACGGTTCGCCCTTCTTGATAGCGGAATACGCATTGTAGTCGACACCCGCGATCAAGATGCCTTTTTCACCAGTCGTGACCGCTTCAAGAGCCGCTTTGTTAGCACCGGGGACGGTCAGACCATTGTCGGCCCAGCTCTTCATAATCGCTTCGCCCTTATCGTTGCCGCTGACGAGACCGGCAAGAAAATCCTTGCATGCGCCAGATTTTTCCGGATCAGGAATCGCAATCATATCTTTGTATTTCTCATCGGCCAGCTCAGCCCAGTTCGCTTTTAGATCGGGAACGACACTGGTATTGTAAATGACGCCGACAGCGGAAGCACTGTAACCAAAAAGCGTGTTGTCGCTGTCAATCCAGCCCGTATTGATTTTGTCTGCGTTTTTCGGACTATAGCTCTGCAGCTGTCCCGCAGCCTTTTGATTCAAGCCGTCGGACCAGGAAGCGAGAATAACGACGTCGGCAAGAGGATTAGCCTGTTCTGCTTCCAGACGGGCGAGAATTTCTCCCGTCGTGCCCTGAAACTTCTCGACCTGAATGCCCGTCTTCTCTGTAAAAGCGGAAGCTAATTTGTCTGCGAGCTTGGCAGGACTCGGCATATAGACGGTAAGCTTTCCTGAAAGCTGAGCTTCCTTGTTTTCAGAAGAAGACTCCGTTTTATCAGAGTTGACTTCAGCGGTTTCGGAGCTGCTGGCGTCTTTCTCAGAAGCAGTTTTTTCAGCCTCTTGGTTGGCTTCAGAGCTCTCCGCTTTTTCGGAGCTTGCCTCAGTGCGGTCAGAATCGGCGGCTTTTTTCTCTGCGCTGGCCTCTGTACTGGCAGAGCTGTTTTGAGCCTTTTCACTTGGCTTTGTCTTTTCCTGGGGAGCTGTGCTGCAGGCGCTAAGGCCAATGCAGAGGCACAGCGTCAACAGAATGATGATCATTTTTTTCATGCGGGTAAACCCTCTTTCTTTTTAAATGTGATGACTTCTTTTGGATCTATATAAATGGAAAGTTTTTCGCCTATATTGATTTTCTCTCTGCGGCGAAGCGTCCAAATGACGTCCTGACAGGGAAGCGTCAGTTCATAGCCGTTTCCCAGATAGTGCACACTCGCAACAGGAAGCACATAATGCAGTGATCCTTCTTTTGCACTTAAACTGGCGGCTTCCGGACGGAACATCGTTGTCTTGCTTAACCAGTTGGAATTACCGACAAAGCGAGCAACAAACTCGCTGGCCGGATGATGATAGATCGTTTCGGGATCAGCGCACTGCTCGATGCAGCCTCCATTCAGAACAGCGATGCAGTCGCTCATGCTCATGGCTTCATTTTGGTCATGGGTCACAAAAACCGAAGTTATGCCAAGTGCAGAGGTCAACTCGCAGAGTTCGCGGCGCATTTCTTCCCTAAGCCGGGCATCCAGCGCAGAGAGCGGCTCATCAAATAAAATGCAGCCTGGCTTTACCGCCAGAGCGCGGGCAAAAGCCACACGCTGCTGCTGACCACCGGAAAGTTGATGAGGAAAGCGTTTTTCCAGCTCTTCCAAATGCACTGTGCGCAGCGCCTCACGAACTCTGGCAGGTAAATCCTCTGTATCCTTTTTGGCGCGGAGTCCGAAAGCAACATTTTCAAATACCGTCATGTGAGGCCATAGTGCGAAATCCTGAAAAACAAAGGCGAGATTGCGTTTTTCCGGAGGTACATTGATTTTAAGTTTACTTGAAAAAACACAGCTGTCATCCAGCCATATCTCGCCCTGATCCGGATTTTCCAAGCCGGCAATGATGCGCAATAGCGTTGTTTTTCCACAGCCGGAAGGGCCCAGTAAAGTCGTAAAACTTCCATTACGAATGCTTAGAGTTGTGGGCTGAATAACTTCTTTTTTATCAAAGCTCTTCGTGATTTCCTTTAAACGGATTTCCATGACGATCCTCATTTCTGCCTATCAGGGTTAGTTTAAAGATTCTTTGTAAGCAGAAGAATATGAGAATGTAAAATGGATTTTAAATCACGTGAAACGAAGCCTCAGATTCATGAACAGGCAGTTCCTATAGCTGTCAAGAACGATCAGCGGCCCAGCATCAGTTCAATGCACAGATGCTCGAACGGACTGTCCCTATTGTGTCATGATGGATCAACGGCTCAGCGACTGTTCACGGCCCAACATCTGTTCAGCGCACAGGCGTTCTCGCGGGCTGTCTATATTGCCTGAAAAATGAAGAACTTGAGATAGGCTGTTTCCGGTACGTCCAGCAGAATGGGGTGGTCTGGCGCCTGTTGTCGCGACTCGATTTGCTTGAGGTGAACGCCGGCATCGTGCGCGGCCTGATTGACCTCTTTGAGAAAGAGCTCGGCAGGCATAAAGTGCGAGCAGGTGCAGGTGGCCAGATAACCTCCGCGTGGGAGCAGACGGAGGGCCAGTTCGTTTATCCTGCGGTAGCCGTTGCCCGCATTGCCGACGGTTTGCCGTGACTTGGTAAAAGCCGGTGGATCCAGGATAATGAAATTCCAGGGATGGCGGCGGCTTTGCACCTGCTCTTCCAAAAAATCAAAGGCATTGGCCGTGATAAAATCCATCCCGTCCAGGAGACCATTGAGTTCAGCGTTTTTCCGGGCCATGGCGATAGCTGTTTCGGAAATATCCAGAGCGCTGACGTGACTGGCTCCGCCTTTTAAGGCGTTCATGGCAAAAGCTCCGGTATGAGTAAAACAGTCGAGAACCTCCATTCCTCGAGCCAGGTCGGCCACCCGACGCCGGTTGAGCTTTTGATCCAGAAAGAAGCCTGTTTTCTGTCCATTGGCGACGTCCACCCAGTAGCGGAGACCATTCTCCTCGATTTGGGTTGTTGTGGGGAGAGAAGGTGCAAAGCTCTCAGCAGAATTGAAGCAGGCCTGGTTTTGAGACAAGTTTCCTTCAGCAGGATCGACACTGGCTTTGGCTTTGGCTTTGGCCAGGCCTTGCGCGGTTTCATCAAACCAGCCCTGGCCCTGAACCAGACCTTCTTTGCTTCGCAGTTCATCGTCATTACGCTCGTAGATGCCCTTGATGTCCTGGCCGTCTTCCCTCAGAACCTCCAGCAGGAGAGAGTAGAGAATAGCTTTCCTTCTGTCCATGCCATAGGAAAGGCACTGGGCGACGAGGATATCATTGAATCGGTCGACCGTAAGGCCGGGAAGCTGGTCAGCTTCGCCGAAGATCAGACGTGTCGCTTTCAGGTCACCCGGAGCCATAACCTGTTTTCGATAGGCCCAGGCATAGGCAAAGCGCCGCTTCCAGAAGTCCCTGTCGAAGAGGTCATTGGCATTGCGCGAGAGCAGACGGATACGAATTTTACTCTTGAGACTCAGGAAACCTGTACCCAGGTAAGTTCCTTTTTCGCTGATGACATCGACCAGATCGCCGTTTTCGACCTCCGAGCCTTCCTCAAGGTCTTTCCGCCCAAGAATCTCCCCCTCATAAACCCAGGGATGGCCTGACATGAGCCATTTGGCTCCCTTCTTGCTGATCACATATGAGGGATAGGGTCTTGAAACTTTCATCTGCTTACCTCGTGGCCTTCTGGACAGTGTCGAAATTTTTCGACTCTTCAGCATTTACCTGCTCGTGGCATTTTGCTGATCTTCGCAGCTTTCAGGCCAGAATTATACATTTTTCTGCTTGCCTGAAAGTGATAGAAAAGATCATGATAAAATTCATTATAATTTAAAGTGTAAAAAGAACCATACAAATTATATGTGATTATACGTTTATATGTGATTATACGTGACAGATAAAGAAGGAAGTGAGCAAAGATGTTACGTCGACCGCTTTTTCGCTATCTCCTGACGACATTCGGAATTTCTTGGGGCTGCTGGGGGCTGGAAGCGATTCTGATCAAAATGACGGTGCTTACCGCCGCCCATCCCCTGGCCATGCTGCTTTTTATCGCGGGTGGTTTTGGACCGACCATCGCCGCTTTGAGCTTGCTGGAAGGTGGAGTGAAGCGGAAGACATTAAAAGATTTCCTCTTCCGGAAAAAAGCGGGAAGTAGGCCGTTTGCCGCATTGATTCTGGCCATGGCCTTTGAAACAGCCGTTCTGGCCTGTTTCAGCGATGGCCTGCGACCGGAAATCCCCAGATCCTGGATAGCCCTGCCCGTCGCGCTGGTGACTTTTTTGCTGGCAAGTTTCCTTTTTGGTGGCAATGAAGAGTTGGGCTGGCGCGGAACCCTGCAGCCGCTTCTCCAGAAAAAGCTGCCTCTTTCACTCACGATCCTGATGGTGGGGCTTGTGTGGGTCTTCTGGCATACTCCCCTCTGGTTCATCGAAGGGGATAGTCACCAGGCTCTGCCATTCTTACCTTTTGCTTTTTTTGGCCTCTTTCTCAGTTTTTGGCTGGGCCTTCTCTATGAATATAGTGGGGCGGTCATTGTACCCATGCTTTTCCATGGCTGGACGAATACCCTTTTAGGTGTTCTGGTGATGCGGGAAAGCACAGCTTATTATCTTGGCCTCAGCCTGATCACCCTCATCCTTCTGGTGGGCGCTTTCGCCTACAGAAATCTTCATTTTGACTATGGCCATGATCGTTTTATGGAAATGAAAGGCAAAGCCTGCGGTTTTGTCGAAAAAAGATTTATATGTGCAGATGGGAGTGAAATCGCTTACCTGGAAGGTCCGAACCATGGGGATGCACTTTTGCTGATCCACGGCCAAATGGTTTCCAAAGAGGATTATGCCGCGGTACTGCCAGACTTATCCCGTCATTTTCATGTCTTTGCCGTGGATTGTTATGGCCACGGCAACTCGTCCAAAGACCCGAAAAAATATAATATCCTTTCCCTTCGCGATGATCTGATCGTTTTCATGAAAGAGGTCATCCGCGAGAAAACTTACCTTAGCGGCCATTCTTCCGGCGCCCTCATCAGCGCCGCCATTGCCGCGAAGCATAAGGAGCAGGTGAAGGGCCTGCTCCTTGAAGACGGACCTTTTTTCTCTACGGAAAAGGGAAGAGCGGAAAAAACTTTAGCCTATCTCGAATTCAAGACTATCCATGAATTTCTCAGCCAGAATTCAGAAAAGAATTACACAAAATATTATCTCGACCATACGAGCATGAAAGAGCAGTTCAATGAAGACGGTAGGGATAACTGGTCCCGGCTGGTCAGGAATCCTTTCCTTAAGCGTTTGAACGCGAAGCGCAAGAACAGTGGCAAGATGCCAATGGTCTGGTACTATCCTCCGAAAATCAAGTTAAATGAGCTGGTCTTTCTCACACGCAATATGCAGGACGGAAGCGGACAGTATGACCTGAGATTTGCCGAGGCCTTTTATGACTTTTCCTTTTTCAAAGATTTTGACCAGGAGCAGACTTTAAGTGAAATTGAATGCCCGACGGTGATCCTGCACGTAGCGCCATCACCAAAGACCGCACCTTCTTATGTCGATAAAAACGGCATCCTTCTTTCCGCCATGGATGAAAAGGATGCCGAGAAAGTCCATGCACTCATAAAAGGGAGCTGCTTAAAATCCGGGTATGCTTCTCCGCATGATATCCATGCCGACCTGCCCCAGCTTTTCATTGAAGCTGTGCTGGAAATGCAGCAGAAGAGCGAATAAGCAGAGAAACTTCTTAATCCGTTTACTGAATATGCAGCCAGGGCCGCAGCTTTGATCGGCCCTGGCCTTACCTCGGCTCGGCTTAAACAAAGGCCATGATGATCGAACTAATGCCTTTCATCAGGAAATAAAAACCAATCAGAAAGACGATGGTCAACGCAGCGGTGCCAGGACGGAACAGCATATAGACACCAAGGATGAGGGTGATGATTTCTGTGGCAACGCTCCAGATGTTAAAGGCTGATGCGCCTGGCCAAATGGCGCGCTTCACACGGTTAATTCGCACTGTCCTCAGCAGATCGGAAATAGCGTCAGCGATGAACCAGACGGCAAAGACAAAGGGCAGAGCCATAACAGAGGCCAGTGCATTGCTTAGAATAAAGATGCCGGCGACAATCGAAATAATGCCGGAAATATTTATCCAGATATTTTTTATTCCAAAATAACGGCTTACGGCATTAGCCATAAGCAGGATGGTGCATCCCTGAAAGATGGCCATGAAGCCAAAGTAATAGACGACGCTTCCCAGTGTTGCGTGGGGATCGCGGAAGGCTAATAAGGCAATGATGATGTCTAAAATACCCAAAAGCAGAAATTGCCAGGAAAAGCGTCTTTCTGTCACTTGTCCTTGAGGTTTTTGTGCGGTCATAGCTGTTCTCCAATCTTGACTTGATTTGCCCTGAGCCATCAGGGCCTGAACTGACGTGAAGATTTTTCGGCAGCCACAGCATACGTTTGGCTTGATCAATCTTCGGACGTGCACAGTGGTTGCGCAAGATCATTAAATCTTCTGACTTCCACAGCAGGTACTCGGCCCGGAAAGTTCGACATATTCGGCCCAGAGGGTTCTGCATATCAAAAAGGATAAGAAGTTTTCTGACCTAAATCAAAGTCCAAAGCTCCCACTTTAGACTTTGTCTTGGCCATTATGGCTGTTTTGACTAAAAGCAGCCTGAGAGCCTCCCCTGGAGAAGCATGTCAGGTCAAGCAAGGACGCAGATCTTGAACCTGACAAAGAATTGGAGCGCTATATCGCCTGGGGCTGGCCTGAAGGCTGATATTGAAGCAGGGTTTGCGCTGCATCGGCGGAGAGCTTGCCGCTTCGGAAGACTGGCTCAATGAGGACGCCTCACTGTGCCAGCGTGAATAAAGCGCAGAAATATCCTCTCGCGGCCATCAGGTCTTCGAAACGACCGCTTTCCTCAATGCGCCCGTCTTTCAGGACAAGGATGCCGTCATATCTTTTCATAAGCGCTTCTTCCAGTGTGTGGGTCACAATAATGCGCGTAATACCTTGAAGATCAAGGATGTCGCTGGTCACCTGATGAGCCGTCTGGGCATCGAGTGAAGAGGTGGCTTCATCCGCCAGGAGAAGCTTAGTTTGTTTCAACAGACTGCGGGCGATGGAAATGCGCTGTTTTTCACCGCCGGAAAGGGCGTTGCCGTTTTCTCCGCAGAGGCTGTCTTCGCCGCGTCTTTCGATCAGCTCGTCGAGATGCGCACTATGGATCGCCTTGTCCAGTTCAGCCTGGGGAAAGTCGCGGAACATGGTGACGTTATCGCGAATCGAGGCATTGAAGACAAACACGTTCTGCTGAATGGTGGAGATCAGATGATAAAGAGAGCTCGTAGATAGATCTCGCAATTCCGTGTCATCAAAGAAAATCTGACCCTGATACCCTGTGTTTCCAGCCATAAGGAGATGGAGCAGGGTGGATTTTCCGCTGCCGCTGCCCCCGACCACAGCATAGGCTTTGCCCGCTTCAAACTTGGCTGAGAGTTGGTGCAGGACGTCTTTACCCTCTTCGTAAGCAAAAGAAAGCTTGTCAAGGCGGAGGCCTTCTTTCAGCTCGCTGATGTCCCGGTGACCCTCAGCCGTCGGATTTTTCTCCAGCGCTTCGGCCAGCTTGCCCATCAGCCCTTTGGCGGCCCTGCGGCTGGCCAGGAGCCCTGGCAGCGTAGCGATAGGGTCAATCACGAAGTTCATCAGGTTCACGAAGAGAATCACTGTACCGCCGGTAAGAGAATGAGTGGATAGGACCAGCCAGGTGCCCGCGATGAACACCCCGAGCTGGGCAAAAATGCCGGCAAGGGCGCCAATCATGCCCACCAGTGTCTTGAGACGGCGCTTGCTGAATTTTTTATCTTCCAGTTCACGATTACTCCGAACAAAAAAGTTGAAAATTTCTTTTTCGGCCTGGAAACTTTTAATTACGGAAAAGCCGCTGAGACATTCATTAAGGGCAGCTGTAAAATTTGCGTTCGCGGAGGAAACTTTTTTCTCTACAGGGGTCAGTTTATTCCCCGTCAGTATGGAGGCGGCGAGGGGCAGAAGGGTAATGGCGAAAGCGATCAGCGTCAGGAGCGGAGAATACCAGAGCATGAGCGTGAGAGCCCCGACAAACGTGAGGACTTTGGTCAGCAGATCAAACTGCTGTTCAAGATAATCGGTTTCGATGCTGGTCGCATCATTGCTCAGTGCGGAAAGGTAGGTCGCGGTGCTTTCATCCCGAAAAGAAGAAATGCTTTTCCCCAGGAGTTTTTGCAAAGCAAATTCCTTGTATTGACACATGGCGCGGCGAATGTAAAAGGGAAGGGAGAGGTAGCGCAAAAGAAAGGCCAGAGCGCAGAGCAGTAAAAAGCCGCCGCTGATTTTAAGCAGGGTGAGCAGCGGCAGGGCGTTCGCTTCTCCCGCTGCGGTATCGATGAGCTGTTTAATAATCCACGAAAGAATCAGGTTGAGAGAACCGCCGACCACGGCGGCGAGAATAGCCAGAGTGAAGGCGGGAATGTTCTTGTGGTAAAACTGGCCTATGAGCTGTTTTTTCAAATTTTTCGTTTTCATTTTGATCATTTATTCCTTGCTTAATAGAGTCTTAGATAAAGTCTTGCTCAAGCTTTTCGCCTGGACTTTGTTTTCTGACGTCCTGCCACAAAGCCGAAAATGCTTCATTGGCAAAGGATTTAACCGTGTTATCGAGGCTTTCCATGGCCGTCGTGCCAAGGTTGTCGTAAGCGCTGGCAGGCTTTTCTGCTTCGACAAAGCGGATGCTGCTGAGGTCATAATCTGGCGAGTCGTCAAAGGCAAGCGCAAGTTCCTCTGCCTTTTCCAGAGCGCTTCGTGCCTGCACCCTGTCGCCGTTTTTGCTCAGCGTATAGGCAAGGCAAATGTGAAAGACGCTGTCCATCTTGTCGAGAAAACTTCTTTTTCCTGTCTTTTTTAATCCCGAGAGCAGTGTACTGCCCCAGAGCAGGATGTCCTGTGCCGCTGAAGCATCGCCGTGTTCCAGAAAAACATTGACGTAGCCGATGATAATGCGGATCAGCGCAGCGACCTGCTGGAGCAAAGCATCTGAGAGAAAAGGCGCGGCCTCGGCTCTGCGTTGAGGATCCATCGCTAAAGTCAGGCCGATTTTGTCATTGTAGAGCCCGCCTGCATTGTGCTTTTTCAAAAGCTCTATAGATTTTTCCCTTTCATCCAGCATCAGGAAAACGTCGGCCATTTCGCCAATGATCGTGGTTTCACTGATCTCCGGATCGCTATTCTGAGGGAGCAGGACAGAAGCTTCTTTGAGGAGCTCCAGAGCGCGCCACAGTTGGTCTCTGTCCATACTTTCAACGCCGAAAACACGATACAAAGTGCTGCTCTCATGCACAAGCGTAAAGTTATGAGGATACTTCTTTAAGGCTTTTTCGGCCTCGGCTAAACCTTGCGGGTCTTTATTGTGCCTGTACGTTTTGAGACGTTCGATGCAGGCGGAAAGGCGATTGTCTTTCATCTCATAGCCCAGCAAAACATCCACGGACGTATCAAAAAAGTCGGCCATTTCCATAATGAGATTGAGCTCCGGATTGGATAGTTGAGCTTCCCACTTATAAACTGCACCGGTGGTCACACCCAGCACCTCGGCAAGCTGCTCCTGGGTCAAAGCCCTGTCCTTGCGAAATTGGCGTATGTTTTCTGCAAGTTTGATTTTCATTGTCTTCACTCCTTGCACTGGCTTTTCTCAAGTTCTACAGGTATTTTTCGAGACCTGTGACATCAGCAAGTTTTTTCGATGCTTTTATTGTAGCGGTGAGAGCGCCGGAAATGAACACACGAATCGACCATATTTGATGGTCTTTTTTATACCAACAGTATGGAAATGGGGAGAAAAATAGGAAACAAGGTGGGAAAGCAGCTTTCAGGAGGCTTCGCATCCTCGGAATATGACTTTATTTTTGCTCGCTATGCGATGAGTCAGATGACCGATGACGAAATACCCGTGATTTATGTGTATGCCAAAAAGCTGCCCCACGGTCAAACGAGGGTAAAAAGCCATCGACGAATCCATTAACGATGGCGCACCATCCTCGTTTTCTCTAACAACAGCGCCAAAGAAACAGGCAGAGTGACCTTCATGCCTGCTTTGTTTGTTTATCCCTCAGTGAAATAAGCTTAGGACTGCATGATTCAGGTTTCCGGTACCACGATCAAATCTTTGCTGAAGTGATTCAGGACTTCGCAGCCATCTTCGGTGATCAATACAAGATCTTCGATACGAACGCCGATCCCTTCTTCTAAGATATATATTCCCGGTTCAACGGAAAAAATTTGTCCAGGCTGGATGATGGCTTTGTTGACACTTGAAACATCTCCGCTTTCATGATCCTCCAGGCCGATGGAGTGACCGGTTCTGTGCGTAAAGTATTTTCCAAAGCCTTTTTCTTCAATAAAGTTGCGTGCTGCGAAATCAACATCACACATGCGGTTGCCAGGTTTTGCAGCAGCAATACCACGGCGGTTGGCCTCGAGAACGACATGATAGATTTCACGTGCGCGGGGGGAAGCTTCGCCAATAAAGACGGTTCGGGTCATATCTGACGCATAATCTTTATAGAAGCCGCCAATATCGAGAACAACGCAATCACCTCGCTTGCCCCGGGAATCATCCGTGACGTGGTGAGGATCGGCTGCTCCCCGTCCATAGGCGGTTATTGGATCGAAAGATAGCCTTTTAATGCCGTGCTCTGCATAAATTTCACGGGCTTTTTCATTTAATTCTATCTCGCTTAAGCCTTTTGCCACATGGGGGATGAGCTCTGCCATGACCTTGTCATTAAGTAAAGACGATTCCCGCATCAACTGCTGTTCCTCTTTATCCTTGATGCGACGCACATCGTCGACAATCACAGAGCCATTCACAAATTTTTTATCAGGGCAAAGTTCCTGCAATCTCAATAAGAATCGAGCAGGCCAGGTCTTATCAATGCCGATGACGGGCTCCCCAGCGATGTATCTGCTCATTATTTCGACAGCGTCTTCAATGTCGTTGTACCAAATCATCTCACAGTCAGGATCATGCTCCTGAGGAAAGAGTTCGTTAATGAAGAGCTTCGCATCACCGTTCTCACGGATATAAAGCGCCAACATCCGTTCACCTGGATTAATCCGCCTTCCTGTCAAATAGAAAATGGCCACAGGATCAGTGACGACCATCTGAGGAATTCCATCTGTTTTCATTCTTTCAATGATGCGATCCAAACGTTCTGCTTTCATATATGGCCTCCTGAAACATCCATGCCCATCAAGACGCAGGCGAAAACTTCAGACAAAATGCGTAGAATATGCTGTCTCCTTGCATTCCGCTGCAACTATATTTGTATCTCCAGTGTATTGTATCTCGGGTGTCTCTGTTTTGGACACAAATGAGCGGTAAAATTTTACGCTCTTTTTTTCCGGGGTGGCTGATAGATCAGAGCAGCCAGCAGCACGGTTGAGGGGACCGACAGGGCCACGCCAAAGCTTCCGGCCAGGCCCTGCATCACGGCGATCCCGATGTTATTGGAATTGATGATCTGCAGAAGGGGCAGCTGATAGGCGTAATTGAGCAGCAGCACGGAGACGCTGCCTCCGGCAAAAGCCAGAATCAGGGTATTGGAATCTGTCCCCATCATGTCGCGGCCGACGCGAAACCCGGCTTTGATGAGTTCTTTGCGGCTGATGTCCGGCCTCTGCTGCAGGATTTCCTGCATGGTGCTGGAGATGGACATGGCCACATCCATGACTGCGCCCAGAGCAGAAATCAGCAAGCCGGCAAAGAGCAGGTCGCCAACCCGGATGTTCTCGGTGTACCAGAGGGTCATGAGATGCTCGATGTTGGAAACATTCCAACCGCTGATGCCGGAAAACAGGGAGAAGGCCATGGCCACCAGGCCGGCGATGATGACGCCGGCAGAAGTCCCCAGGGTCGCAGCCAGGGTCTTACGGCTGAAGCCTCCAATCAGGGTCATGGAGACAAAGGTGGTCAGGAGGCAGACCAGGACGGCCATCCAGAAAGGTGAATAACCCAGATAGACCAGGGGAATAAAAAGATAGAAAATGGCTGCGACGGTATAGATCAAGCCCAGAGCTCCGCGCAGGCCCTGTTTGCCGCCGATCCAGCAAAGGACGAGGAGGTAAAGCAGAGCAAAGATCAGGATGACGTTGCCTCGATCCTGGGCATAGACGCTGGTGACCAGGGTGTCGCCTGCCACACTTTGCATGATGATGACCTTCATACCTTTGACACAGGGTGCGCCGAACAAATAACCTGAGGGGCTGCTGGTTTCAATCTCTTCGCCCCTGTGGCTGCCGCTGCTCAGACGAACCCGCACGCGCTGTTCGCCCACACGGCTTCCATCCTGCTGGACGTTGTCCCGCAGGACTTCGGTGACGACAGCCTTTTCAAAACTATGTCCACGGGTATTGGTCAATTCTGTCTTCTGAACCTTCCTCAGCTGCCACGCCGCCACGATAGAAAGGGCTATCACAAGGATGAGAATGAGCAGGTAGATAAGGCGGCTCCGGGAGCATATTTTGGGCTCCGAAGTCGCGTTTGATTCTATCCTCATTGAGTTTGTTTTCTCTGGATTCATTTGGGCTGATTTCCTTATTATTGTAAAAGGGCAACGCCTGTCCGTATGGACAAGCGCTGCCCGGAACGCCGTCTCGCTCTGGAACAGAGGTCCAAACGAGCGGCCTTTGCTGTCACTTAAAGCTTAAGCTGCTTTTTCGGCTTCCGCAGTTTTCTCCAGCGTGAAGATTGTGTCGATTTCTTCAACCTTACCGTCATCGGTGATCTGATAGGTCACGATGCTGAATTCTTTGTCGTTCATGGTCATGAGCGAGTAACTGGGGAGCCAGTTCTGGCTGCGGGCCGCAATGTAATCCTGCTGGCTTTCGATCAGCTCATAATACTTGGATCCGGAAGCAGAGTTGGCGGTAATGTAGAGGATACCTTCGCCATCCGTCACTTTTTCACCGTCCACTTTTGACATGGTATAGCAGCTGTTGTCGGCCATGAAATCGTCGTTCAGTTTCTTGCCATCAGCATCGCCTTCTTCGGGAGCAAAGGGAATCATCGCGTCATTGTCCACGTTGAAGGCATGGTCCCAGTCATAGCCGCTGCCATCGTCCTTCAGGCGGAATTCATAACGGCCGTGGGTCTTCTGGTCGCCGCTGAGCAAATGGCTGCGGGTATAGGTATGGTCGTGACCCTGCAGGACGACATCAATCTTAAATTCGTCGAAGACGGGGGTCAGCTGGGTGCGCAGAATCATGCCATCGCTGTCGGAGTGATCAAGGCCGCTGCCGTAGATATCCTGATGGATGGTCACGATACGCCAGGCCGCATCGGGGTAAGAAGCGACGGCTTCTTCGATGGCTTCTTTATGTTCGGCTACGTTGTAGTTATTGATATTCAGGACGATGAAGAGGCCGGGGCCATAGCTGTAATAGTAGTCGCCTCCGGCTTGAGTCATGCCCTTATCGGTCGCATTGGGAACGTTGAAGTGATACTTAAAGTCAGGATTCAGAGAATCGTGGTTGCCAATGCAGGCGGCCATGGGGGTAGAAGCCAGAACCTTCGCACCCAGATAGCCGGCGAATTCTTCTTCTTTGGCTTTGCCGGTTTTGTTGACCTGGTCGCCGGCGGAGATGATGAAGTTGAGGTCAGGAGTCTGTTCCAGGGCTTTTTGCAGGGTGCGATCCCAGCCAAAAGCATCATTGCGGGCCGCAGTATTGGCCACGCCGCCATCGTTCACGAGATTAGCATCTCCCTGAGGCTGACCTTTGGAAGCGCCGATCTGGGGGTCGCCGACCAGGAGCATTTTCACTTCGCTGAAGCTCCTGGTGGAGAATTCAACCGGTTCGGTTTCCACGCCGTTCTTTTCCACGGTGTAAACATACGCGGTATTTTCTTCCAGACCGCTGACAGTGACATGGTTATAAACATATTTCACGCCATCGGTCAGACTGTCATCAACTTCGCCAGTCTCGCCGGTGAATGCTTTCATCTCTCCATCTTTTTTTCCGAAATGGACGACCGGGGTCGCTTCGCCTTCGGCTTTGGACAGCCAGGCAAAATTCAGTTCCGTCTGATCTTTACCGGGGGCGACAGACACTTTGGTCAAATCGCTGGCCATGGTCTCCCACTGATCGCACCATTCTTTCCAGGCAGCATCACCCGCGATGCTGGACGCATCCAGATAATGCGGCGTTGAAGCAAAAGTGATAGGACTGTACTGAAGCAGCAGCGCAGCGAGAAGAGCCGCCAGGACGAGACTGAAAAGGATATGCGTTGTCTTTCCTTTTTTCATGTGATACTTTCCTCCTTTTTTCAAGCCATGGCCACGTTCAAATTAAGCTTGCAGGGGTTTTATGGGCTTCATGCTTGAACAGCTTTATTATTACAAGGGCAGCAGCTGATTTTGATTAGGTCTGTATCAATTTCCCGTAAAGTCCATATAAGCTCAGAGACGCAAACCGCTGGCGGCATTTTTAAGTTATGATAAGGGGAGCAAGAGATGAGGGGGCTTTTTCGTGGCCAGACAATACACCAAAGAGCTGATCAAACGCGAATTTCTGAAAATGCTGGAAGAAAAGAGCTTGAAAAGCATCACCATAGCCAGACTCGCCGAGAGATGTGAGATCAATCGAAACACCTTTTATTACCACTATGACGACATTTACATGCTCGTTAAAGAAATTCTGCAGGATGAGCTGGAAAAGGTCGATAAAGAATTTAATGAAACTTATTCCTGGGAAGAAGGTCTTTTACATGCCGTCTCCTTCTTTTTAGAGCACAGGAAAGCGGCCCAGAATATTTTCCGGTCCATCGACAAGAAAGATACAGATGCTTATCTTTATAAGGCCTGTAAAGTGGTCATGAGCAAATATGTCGAAAATCAGTGCAGGGCAAATCATATTGAAGCTAAAGAAGGGGATAAGAGTCTTATTATCGATTTTTATGTTGCCGCGCTGATAGGCCTCCTGGACAAGTGGATTCAGGAGGGCATGACGGGATCGCCGAAGACCTTGATTTACAGACTTGGAAAGCTTTTTCAGGGGAGTATCGAGCGATCCCTGCGCATCAGTCAGCAGCTGGATGAAGACTCAGAGCGCCGGGACAAATTGGAGGGCCGTGCCGAGGGGTGACGGCCTTCCGTCAATTCGTTATACTGGAACAAAACACGGCCGTCCCGCGGCCCGGGAAAGGCAGGTCCACCGTGGCCATTCTTGATCTTGAACACGCCATCGAAAAAGACGTTGACAGTTATGGCACTGTCCTCATTGCGCAGCCCCCTCAAGTGCGCAGTGGCAAAAAAAATGATTTTATGATCGGGACTTTTCTGACTCCTCAGGGAAGCGCGGAATTTAAGATATGGGAAGAGCGCACCTTTGCCACGGTGCAGGAACACGGCGTAGGCCTCTATGATGTGGAAACGACCGGCTCAGAATTTAACGGAGCTATCTATCTTACGGTCAGGCGCATTCAGCCGAGCACGGACAGCTCCCTCAAAAACACCGATTTTCTCCCCCAGCTTCCCCGTGAGCGACTCAGCTCTTTCTGGAAAGAAGTGAGCTCAAAGCTGATGGAACGCGGCGTCTCCTATAAATGCTGGAAACTCATTCAGGATATCGTGAATGACCCGGAACTCGAAGGACGTTTTTTTCTGGAAGGAGCGGCCATCTATTACCATGACAACAAGGTCGGTGGCCTGGTCTATCACACCAGTAAAATGTTGAATTTGCTGGCCGCCCTGCTGGAAAATGAGCCTGATCTCAAGGCCAGTGCCGATCTGCTCTGCTGCGGCATGGCCCTGCATGACGTCGGCAAGGTTTTTGAATACCGTGACCTTGGACCCGGCAAGTACTGGTATGCCAACCACCGTATCCGTGGGATCGAATTTATCGCCAGGCATAAAGACGAGATTATTGAAGCCTATGACGAAGATTTTTACCGGCAGCTGCAGTGCATCATCGCCGAACATCACGGCGAATACGGGGATCGTCCCAGCACCATTGCGGCAGCGATTGTCCATTTTATTGATACGGCGGAGTCTCAGATCACCGGCCTCCTGGAAAGCCAGATAGAAAACCAGGGCAAGCGTGTACGCAACAGCGACTGGGGCTGGCTGGAACCCATTCCTCTGGGGCAAAGTGAAAAAACGAAGAAGCTTCAGGACTGAATTTTATAAAGGTGTTGCAGCCAGCCTGCTGTTTCCTGATTAAGCCTTTACTGCGCGCTTTCCGCGCGTTGAAAGAGTAATAAAACGCAGAGAGCGTTGAAAGGATTTTTATGAACAAACGTCGTGCCTTTTCTTTATGTTTTCTTACGGCTTGCCTGCCGGGCCTTCTGCTTAGCGGTTGCAGCGCGCTGACTCCCGCTGAGGGCGAGAGTCAGAATAAACTGTCGTCACCGGCTCTGTCGGGCGAAACGCCTGCGGAGGTTGTGTCGGGTAGCCTGCCGACTGCTTCGGTTACAGCTGCGAATGCTGCGACAGGAGCCAATACAGCTGAAGCCGCAGACGCCACACAGGCGGATTCTGTGGCCGAAGGCTACACTTTCTCCTCCGAGGCCACGGACTATGTCGATATCCTCATGAACAGCGGCGCTCATATTGTGGTGAAACTTCGCTCCGACGTGGCCCCAATCAGTGTGAAAAATTTTCAGACGCTTGTGGGTGATGGCTTTTACGACGGGCTCATCTTTCATCGTGTGATTGAGGGCTTTATGATTCAGGGAGGGGATCCGGATGGCACCGGTATGGGCGGTTCCTCTAAGAACATCAAGGGTGAATTCAGCAGCAATGGTGTGAAGAACCCGCTCTCGCACAAACGGGGCGTTCTCTCCATGGCTCGTGCAAACGATCCGAACTCCGCTTCCTCCCAGTTTTTTATTGTCCATCAGGACAGCACCTTCCTCGATGGGAATTATGCCGCTTTCGGTGAAGTCGTCTACGGGATGGACGAAGTTGACCGCATTGCAACAGTGGCCACAAATGCGCAGGACAGACCCACGACAGAACAGGTCATGACGAAAGTTTTCTTTGTAAAGCCGCAGTAAATACCCGGTTTGAAATCGAAATTTGGCCGGTAAATCTCTTAATAAAAGCAAAGGAGCTGTCTCATTTTGAGACGGCCCCTTTTTTATCATCCGATTTCATGCAACTTAGCAACTAATGGATGGTTTTACTTTGGTTTTTCTGATTTTCAAGCAACTTAGCAACTAGTGGAGGTGCTCGCGTGCAAGAATCTAAGTAGTGGATGGTTTTGGCGTGCAAGTTCTTAAGTAGTGGATGGTTTGAGACTGAGTTCGCTGAGACTAACCATCCATTACTTGAAATCTTGTTCGAAATTCGGAAAATCCGAAATAAAAGCAGGCATCCAGCCGAGCTTAACGGCACAGAGGCTGGCCACAGCTTGAAATTTTGTCCGAAATTAAATCGAGCTGTCTCGCTACACTTTCGTGTTTTGAGACAGCTCCATTTTTAATGGGCGGACTTATAAAGCTGGGAAAACACCTTCAAAAAACAGGCGAAAAACCTCCAGAAAATTTTTTGCCTGAAATTTGTAACCCTTTTGTTATTCCAAAAATCAAAACCCCTGAAACTAAAGCGTTTCAGGGGTAACTGGTGGGAACAACAGGACTCGAACCTGTGACATCTTGCGTGTAAAGCAAGCGCTCTACCAGCTGAGCTATGCTCCCGAAAGGAAATTTTTGACTTAACTCATTCATTGAGTCAACTCATTCGTTATGAGCTGTAGAAGCATAGCATTTTACAGGGCGTTTTTCAAGATAACGGCGCTGCGCCTTTCACAGAACGGTATTTATACCTGCGAGAACCCGGGATGGCGAGTGTTATAATTTAAGGCATTAAATGGTTCAGAAATCGTCATGTGAAATTGTCTGCGAAGATTGTGAGCTAAGCTTTTTACGCTTTGTGACATTTTCACATGATCCAGCATATTAAAGGTGAGGCCGAAACAATATCTCACCGGAAAGGGGCCCTGTGGAGACGGGAAAAAATCGCAGCAAAAAACTTTTCCGCACAAAGGGAGAGCAGCCTTCTGCCCACCCTGGGTCGCTCCTGCAGGAGGAGGCTTCGCTTGAGCCTTACAAACCCTCTGACGACGAAGTCATCGAGCGTTTCTCTCATCTCGTTTATCAGCTGGCGCTGGCTCGCTGCAAGCAGGTTCAGGATGCGGAGGATATCTTTCAGGAGGTCTTCCTGAGCTGGACCAAAGCACAGCCTAGCTTTGTCAGTGAGGAGCATGCCAAAGCCTGGTTTATCCGTGTGACCTGCAATACGGCCAATTCCTTCTGGCGCAAGCCGCAGCACCGTCGTGAGCTGCCTTTCGATGAGCAGATGGAACAAGAGGAGGCGGCTGCTCCGGATCGCTTTGACCGTCGGGAGGCTCCGGAGGAGCAACAAATCCGGACCCTTGATCTGGAACATTGTTTGAAAGCTCTCAGTGGCGCTGAACGCGAGCTGATCCATCTTTTCTATTACGAGGGGATGACCAGCCGGGAGATCGCTGAGATTCTGAATAAAAAAGAGGGTGCGCTGCGCATGCAGCTCAGTCGGGCGCGCAGAGCTTTAAAAGCCTGTTTGGAAGGAGGGAACCAGGAATGAGCACGTGGTCGGAAAAGCAAATTCGCGAGGCGTATTGCCGACGTGTTGAAAGTCAGAAGCCTTCAGCTGAGCTTCTGCTTAAAACTCGCCGTGCGATGAAGGACGCTGCTCACCCTGGCAAGTCCGGATTTTTCTTTCGCAGACCCGCACTTCGCGCCATAGCAACGCTCGCCGCCGTCTTTGTTTTTATCGCTGGAAGCTTTATCCTCTTGCAGCACTTTGCAGGAGATGAAGCCAGCCGCAGCTTTGCGCGCAAGTTCGCACCTGCGGCTGGAGTGGGTGGGCCGAGCTCAGATATTCTTGATGCCCCAGCGGAATTTCGTCCGGAGTTTGCGGAGACAGAGGCAAAACAAGTCGAAACGGAATCGGCTCAGAAGGCAAAAAGTCCGGAAATTCCAAAATCCGCAGAAGCTCCGGAAGCGGCGCAGTTTCACGCTCCTCTGGAGAACGCTGGTGAGGGGACGCTCGCGTCGCCCCCCAATAGGGTTTCAACGGGAGCGAAGGATCTGGACAGCCGTTCTGCTGAGAGCTTGGAACCTGGCTCCTCTTTTGAAAAGAAGAGGGCTTTAGCGGAGGACTTTGGTACAGATGAAGAAGACTCCCCTGAAGACATCTCCCTCTTCGCAGCTCCTGAAACGGTCTCGCTCGAATCTGATGAAGTCATGGAGGATCAGGATGGCAGTGCCGAGAGTCCACAGGTGCTGCTCGTTGCACTGAATCGGCGCATGGATGATCGAGCGTACGGGCAGATATCTGACCGCATTGTCACTTCTCTCCGCCAGGCAGGCCTTGAGCTTGCACCCACCCTGCAGATTATTTTTGACAAGAGCCCGGACTTTCAGAGAAATGATTTTCGTCTTGGACTCATACAGGCGCTTAACCGCAGCTACCACCAGGCATTTACCCAGCCCGATAATAGTGAAGCGCTCTATCTTTTTTTTCATTCTGCTAAAATGGACGAACAGCGGGAGCAGCTCAGTTTCAGGGTCAGTATTCGCATGGCCGGGGTTGTTCTCGATCAGTTTGAAGTGACTGTCGAGCAGGTAGATGGGATTTGGAAAGAAATCGGTCGTTCAAATCCTGAAACTTGCGAAGACTGCTGAGCAGGAAGTAAAGCCACTCAGAGCAGGATTTTCTGAATCCTGGCCGTAAAACATTTTGATGGCTGCTAAACGCTTATTCTCTTGCCGAAAGGCCGGAAGCTTAAGTGCAGATATGAAAAACAAATTACACCGTCTTTTTTATAAACCACCTTTTGCCGTTCCTCTGGTTCAGTTTGCTCTGCGCAAAGAAGAAAAACGCAGCTTTGACACGGCGCGGGTGCTTATTCTGCAGATGTCCGGGGTGCTCGGGCTTATTCTCAACCTCATTTTATCCACGGTCAAGATCCTGGCGGGAAGTCTTTTCAACAGCCTGGCCCTGATTGCCGACGGGGTAAACAACCTTTCGGATTCCCTTGTCTCTTTCGTGACCATCGTGGGGATTCGCTGGAGTGCCAAAGCGCCGGATAAGGAGCATCCCTACGGACACGGGCGTATTGAATATCTGCTTTCAGCGGCGATTTCTTTCCTCATATTTTTTGCAGGCCTCAGTGTTTTTCGCGCCGGATTTGAAAAAGTAAGAACAGGGGCAGAGGGCAATCGCCTGAGCAGCCTCGTCCTGATTTTTATGCTGCTCAGCATTCTGGTCAAACTCTGGCTCTTTTTTTTCTATCGTTTCTTAGGGGAGAGCATTCGTTCCGAACTGCTCATCTCCAATTCACGCGACTCCCTCTCTGATGTCTTCGCCAGCTCGGCGATTTTGCTCGGCCTCGGTATAACGGCCCTGGGCGGGCCGAATAGTGATGGCTGGCTTTCCCTGGCAGTTTCTCTGCTGATCTTCCAGGAGGGCTGGGAAGTGCTCAAAAATACCATTGACAAGCTTCTCGGCGGCAGGCCTTCACCGCAGCAGGTTGCGCGTATTCGTGAGTTTCTGAACGGGCGTCCTGAGATTCTCGGTTTTCATGACCTGATGATCCACGACTATGGTCCCGGGCGTATCTTCGTGACCGTCGATGCTGTGGTCGACGGCAGAAAAGACTTGCTTACCTTGCACCGGGAAATTGATCAGACCGAAGAAGAAGCCCGGGAAAAGCTCAATCTGCGCCTGACCATCCATATGGAGCCGGTGCTTGAAGACGACCCCATTATCAACGGTATTCTGCCTGTGTTTGAGAACAAACTGGCCGAGCTTTCACCGGCTTTCAGCTATCACGACTTTGATCTCATGGGTGAAGATCACCATATTATTCGCTTCGATCTGCTCATTCCTGAGGAGGAGGAACGCAGCGACGAGGAACTGATAGAACAGTTGCGTCAGAGCCTCGAAAAGGATCTTCCCGGGTATCACCTGGATGTTCGTATCAAACGAAACTTACTGGGCATCTGAAAGCGCTATCAATCTATTCTCACGGACTTCCCCAGGGACTTCGTCAACCCGCTTGTCGTTATGGATGACAAGGTTCTCCCTGTGGGTGCGGCCCTCTGGTGCCACCTGGCTTTTTGCTGGCTGAAGGAAAAGAGCTAAGTCACTTGCGCGTTTTTTTCTCTCTGTGTTATGATATTTTTCACGTGACAAAGGTTTGGAGGTTTGACTTATGCAAGCGTTGATTGTCATTCTGGCCATTTTGGATATTCTGGTCTGCATCACTCTCGTTCTCCTGGTTGTTTTCCAGCAGGGAAATTCTCAGGGTCTGGGCAGCATAGCCGGCGGTGCCGAAACTTTTCTCGGCAAGAGTAAGAGTCGTTCCATCGACGATAAACTGAAAACCCTGACGAGTTATTGCGCCATCATTTTTGCCGTTCTGTCCGTCGTGCTTTATCTGCTGACGGGACGTGGCTAAACGACCTGTAGCCAGTGATGGATATGTATCTCTGCCAGAGCTGTCCTTGCGGCGGCTCTTTTCTTTTTTGAGGATCTTATGAAAACATCAAAACATATCGAGTTGGAAGCCGAATCCGTCCATTTTGATCATCCCGGAGAAGGGGTTATGGATGGGGTCAGGGCCGATGTCAATTTTTCCAAAAAACTGATTGGCCTCCTGCTTCAGCAGGGCCGGGATGGTGTTGTCGAGCTTGACCGCACGAGTCCGGAGGCCGGACGTAAGATTTTTATTCCGCGACGTGACTTAAATGGTGCGCCTTTTGGCATGAAGGTCATCGTCGAGCTGACGGGGATTGCGGATCTGAGCTATGGCAGGATCGTTGAAGTGCTGGGAGATCCTGGAAATCCGGATGTGGCGATTCAGTCGATCATTCACACCTATGGACTTTCTGAGGATTTTCCTCCGGAGGTGCTCAGGGAGGTGGAAGACCTGCCTTCAGATCCCGATGAGGCTGAAATTCAAGCTGAACTAGAACGCGGACGCAGGGATCTGAGAGATTACCATACGATCACGATTGACGGTCTGGATGCCCGCGATCTGGATGATGCCATCGACGTGAGCAAAACGGCAAACGGCTACGAACTCTGGGTGCACATCGCCGATGTCACCCACTATGTCAGACCCGGTTCGGCGCTCAACAAAGAAGCGGTCCGGCGCGGCAACTCGGTCTATCTCGTGGATCGCGTCCTGCCCATGTATCCCCCTAAACTCTCCAATGGCCTTTGCAGTCTTAACCCCGGCAAGGATCGCTTCTGCCTCTCCGCCCATATGAATATGGATCAAAATGGCAGAGTTAAAGGGGGCGAGATTGTGCCCTCAGTGATCCGGAGCAAAGTGCGCAGTTCCTACGAGGAACTGACGGAGATCTTCGATGGAGCCGCTGTGCAAAGTGACCGCCCTGACTGGTTTTCAAAACTTATCGAAACGGCGCGGGAACTTGCCGGAAAGCTCAATCACCTGCGCAAAAAACGCGGTGCCCTGGCCTTTAATTTCCCTGAAACCAAGGTTAAGCTGGACCCTCAGGGTAAGCCTCTCGAGATTTACGGGAAGTGGCAGAACGAAAGCAATGAAATCATCGAGGCTTTTATGGTGGCAGCTAATGAATTTGTCGCTGAGTTCTGCGAGAAGAAACATTTGCCGGTCGTCTATCGTGTTCACGAAGAGCCCGATCCGGATAAGCTTAGCGCTGTAGGTCGGCTGGCCCGGGAACAGGGCCTGCGTCTCAAGGTCAGCGCAGAACCCAAGCCGCGTGAAGTTCAGAAGATGCTCGAAGAACTGAAAGCTGCGCCTGTGGGGCCGGCGCTTTCCGAGCTGGTTCTTCGCGCCCAGGCCAAAGCCCGTTATGACATTGAGGATCTTGGCCATTTTGGACTTGCTTCCGAAGCCTATCTGCACTTTACCTCGCCCATTCGCCGCTATGCCGATGACGTGGTGCACCGTGCGGTCAAAGCCGCTCTGCAGCAGGAAAAACTGGGGGCTCTCAAGCTGGGGCTGAAAGAAATTGCCTGGCATATTTCTCTTACTGAACGCACCGCTGAGCAGGCGGAGCGTGATAGTGTACAGCAAAAAATCGTGGAATATTATGCTGAACATCTTGGCGAAGTCTTTGCCGGACGTATCTCCGGCTTCTCCAACTCCGGCCTCTTTGTGCAGCTGGCCAATACGGCCGAAGGCAGTGCCCTCTTTGCGTCTCTGGATGAGGGCTATATCGACTACGATCCGGACCGTCTGGAAGCTTCAAGCCGCCAGAGTGGACTTATCTTTCGTATTGGCGACAGAGTCAGAGTCCAAATCGCCCGCGTTGACTTGCTGCGCCGCTTTCTGGATTTCACCCTGCTTGAGCATGAAGATGCCGTGAGCGGAGAAGTTCGGGAAATTCAACAAAAAGAGGCTTCCGGTCGGAAACAAAGAACACAGAACTTTGCTGAAAAAGCTTCGGGAAAAGGTTCGAAAAAATCTGGAAAAAGCTCCAAAAAAGATACTTCTGCGAAAAAAAGCCGCAAGAACAAAAAGGCAAAAGGCGGGAGCAAAAAACACAGAAAAAGGTGAACGCAAAAACCCGGGAAACGGATGAGGGCTGAAGTTCTGAAAAGCAGCAGGCCGACGAGAGTGTTTTTGGGGCTTTTTCTTCCCAAAGAAAATACAACTAAGGTTTTAATAGATCTGGCTTTAAGAAAGAACGGAAGAGTCGGATGCGGAAACAGTGTCAGACTCTGAAATAATAAAGCTTTCGATGTCCTTCAAAAAGTCCTGTGCTTCTTTTTTATCGGCGAGCACGTGCACTTCAAGCGGAGTTTCAAGATCCAGGCTGAAAATTCCCATAATGGATTTTCCGTCCACCACGTAGCGGCCGGAGCAGAGGTCCACAGGAAAGGGATAACGGCTGGCGGCGGCGGTGAAGCGCTTTACTTTTTCAATGCGGTCTAAAAGGACTTGCAAAGTGATCATAATCTGTCCTCCCCACGCTTTTCCCGCTGGGGAAAAGCTTTTATTATTCTAGCAAGATGACGAGGGAATGGAAATATTTTAACTATGGAAGCTGAGAAGAACGCCAATAAGCCCGGAGCAAGTTTTCGTTTCACGATCAAAAATCTGGGGTGTAAATGCAATCGTTATGAGGCGGATGCCCTTGCCCTCTTTCTCACTGAGCAGGGTGGGGAGGAAGTGGCAGAAGAGCAAGCCTGCGACCTGGCCCTGCTCAATACCTGTACAGTTACTGCCGAAGCCGGTCGTAAGAGCTGCCAGGCCTTGCGGCGGCTGCGTCGTGAGCATCCTGCCGCAGTTATCGGCGTGATGGGCTGCCACTCTCAGCTGGAAGATCTCAGCGATTTATGCGATTTTCAAACCGGTGTGGAGGGTCGCCTGGGGCTTGCGGAAGCCTGCCTTAAGGAGCTGAAACAGCGGCGCGGGATGGGCCAGCCTCTGACTGAGCCAGAATGTGCAGCCCATATGCAAGAGCCTGGCGCTGCTCTGTTCCCGAAAAAAACGAGTAAGACTGGCGGTGCGGAGGTTTCTGCAATGGTTGTGGCTGGAATAGCTGCGCCAAAGTGGCGGCCCTGCGCTCATGACAGCGCTTACGAAGAACTGGGGACCGTCCGGGAGCAAACTGAGACGCGTGCGCAGATAAAAATCTGCGATGGCTGCAATCAGTTCTGTACCTATTGTGCGATCTGTCTGGCCAGAGGACGTGTGCGCTCGCGCGGCCGCAGTGAAATTCTTGAAGAAGCCCGGGCTTTAACGGCTGCAGGTCACAAGGAGATCGTGCTCACGGCGACGCATCTCTGTTCCTTCGAAAAAGAGCAGGGGCATGACATTCTGGCCCTTGCGGAATTGCTGGAAAAACTGGATCAAACCCCCGGATTGGAACGCCTGCGTCTCGGTTCTCTGGAACCGGCTTCGCTGACCCCTGCCTTCATCAGCCGGGTGTCCCGGCTCAGAACCCTCTGCCCGCATTTCCATCTTTCCCTGCAGTCGGGCAGCGATACGGTGCTCGCCCGTATGCACCGTCAGTACAGCAGCGAAGATTACCGCAAAGTGGTGCAGGCATTGCGCCAGGCCTTTGACGAGCCGGCCATAACGACAGACATCATGGTCGCTTTTCCCGAAGAAAGCGAGGCCGAGTTTGCCGAAAGTTTTCATTTTGCCGAAGAAATCGGTTTTGCACGGATCCATGTCTTTCGCTACTCCCCAAGAAAGGGGACCGCAGCTGCACGCATGAAACAGGTTCCTGCGGCCATATCCAAAGCCCGTGGCGAGGCCATGCAGAAATTAGCTGGCAAGCTTGCAGAGACGTATGCAGCCTCGCGTGTAGGCGAGGAAGACAGCTTTGTTGCGGAACAGCCTTTGGGCGAAGGCGCTTTCAACGGTGTGACTTCGCGCTACGATCCAGCTGTCCTGCAGCGGCGCAAGGACGGCTCAGCCCCCCGCCGCGGAGACTTTGTGCATTGCCGCGTCCTCCGTGCCGAAGGTGAGCGCCTGATCCTGGAAGAGATTTAAGCCGAAGGTGAGCATCTGATTCCAGAAGGGACTAAGCTTGCTTCAGCGACTTGACCCCCCGAAGAAATTTGAGTGCCTGCAAGGGTTTGTCTTTCTGCTGTGCCTCCCTGCACTGCGCAGCCAGGAGATTTAAGTGACAACGCGGGTACCTTCAGCTCTTTGCGTTTAAATAATCCTGTAAAATAATTTCTGCAGCCAGCTGATCGACCAGGCCCTTTTTATCTTTCAGGGGAACTTCGGTCTCTCGCATGAGTTCTTCTGCTTCCATAGATGTCAGCGCTTCATTCTGAAAAATGGGGCGCAGCTTGCTGGCCGCCTGCAGCTTTTTGGAGAAGCTTTTGACTTTTTTCTCCATCTCGCCGATTTTACCATCCGTTCGCTCGGGCATGCCGAGAATGATTTTGCCGATCTGCTCTTTTTCAATAATCTCGCAGAGTCTTTGGATCACGAAGTCCTCACCGCGGTTGGGAATGGTTTCATAGCGCCTGGCCAGAATGCCCAGGCTGTCTGAAATAGCCGTACCGACGCGCACAGTACCATAGTCAATCCCCAGATAGCGCTTAGGCTCCTCGAAATTGCGTTTTTTCTCCCTGGGAAAGGTTTTTTCCTGCTGAGCGTTTAAATTTCTGACTTCAGCTTTATTCTCTGCCAATACGGTCACCTCTGCGCAAATAAAGAAAGCCCGCAGATTTGCCTGCGGGCCTTGGCTTAGCTCAAAATCTTAATAACGGCCTTCCCGTTTCAAGCCCTGAATATACTCAGACAGAATGACTTCCAGAAGCTCATCACGTTCCATGCCGCGAATGGTTGCTCTGGCTCCGCGATAGTTGGTGATATAGGTCGGATCGCCGGAGACAAAATAGCCTACAAGCTGGTTGATGGGGTTGTAACCCTTCTCCTCCAGCGCAGACATGACTTCCGCGATGAGCTGTCGGGCTTCCATTTTGCGGTCGCCGCCCATAACAAAACGTGTTGTTTCTCCACTGACCATTTCTGCATCCTCCGCAGCATTGTTCGCTTTGAAAATATATTAGCATGAATGAGGCGCTTATGCACAGATCTGTTACGCACAGAAGCTCATTCTCTGAAAGTGACTCCGTAGGGGCGGACCTGAGAGCAGCTTGCCGTCAGGGAGCCGGCCCATGCATCGCGGCGGTTCACGTCAGAGCCAGCAGCTCCGACAAATTTGTCGACGGCGTGCATTTTGCCGGCCTGCTGTCCAACTTGGGCACAGTGTCGATCAGTCCAGCTTATCTACCGCGCGACGCACGAGAGCAAGGGCGACATCGCGGGTTTTCCCGAGAGCATCTTCGGGAATGAATTCGTAGCGGCCGTGATAATTCTCACCGCCCGTGAAAAAGTTCGGGCAGGGAAGACCTCGCCAGGAAAGCTGGGACCCGTCTGTCCCACCACGCACAGGAGCTATGATCGGCTCAATGCCGCAGCTTTTCATGGCCGCGACGAGATCGTCGACAATCTCCATATGAGCTTCGATTTTTTCACGCATATTGTAGTAGCTGTCTTTGATTTCAAGCTTCATGATGGAACCATATTTGGCGTTGAAAAAGTCGACAGCTTTCTGCATAAAGGCTTTCATGCTTTCAAATTTCTCCCGGTGATGATGCCGGATGATGTAGTGGAGGCTGGCGTGGTCGCAGTTGCCTTCCAGACGTTCAAGCATATAAAAGCCTTCGTAGCCTTCGGTGTACTGCGGTTTTTCCGCTTCGGGAAGAAGAGCATGGAAAGCGCAGGCAAGATCAGCCGCGTTCAGCATGATGTTTTTAGCCGTACCGGGGTGTACGCTCTTGCCCTGGATGCTGATTTTAGCTGAGGCGGCATTAAAGGTTTCGTATTCCAACTCGCCGACGGCGCCGCCATCAATGGTAAAAGCATAGTCGGCAGCAAAGCGCTTAAGATCCAGGAGGGAGGCGCCGTGGCCGATTTCTTCATCGGGGCAGAAAGCAAAGAAAACATCTCCATGTTCAATGTCCCTTTGTTCCAGTAAATCCTGAGCCAGCTCCATGGCTGCTGCGACTCCGGCTTTATCATCTGCGCCGAGCAGTGTGCTTCCATCGGTCATAATCAGGCGTTTACCCTGATAATTGGCGAGGGCCGGAAATTCCTTTTCCCGCATCACAAAACCGTGGCCCAAAGTGATGTCACCGCCCTTATAGTCTACAAACTGCGGATGCTCGCACTTGCCGTCCAGTGCCGGAGAGGTATCCAGATGAGCAAGGAAACCGATTTTGGCAGCCTTTTTGCCTTTCTCACTGGTGGCGGGAACTTTCGCGTAAACATAGGCATGTTCATCCAGAAAGACGTCTTCTGCACCCATGGCCAGAAGCTCATCTCTCAGCATCTTCGCCAGCGTAAACTGGCCGGGTGTGCTCGGCGTTCCCTCAGCCTCTTCTGAGGATTTCGTGTCCACCGCGATGTAGCGGAGAAAGCGTTCGATAATGCGATCCATAGTCACTCCTTCTTAGTCCAGGTCCATCAGGGTCGTGGCCCCTTGACGGCTGTTTGTATTTATCCAGGCCACGCAGAAAAAAGGACATGTTGACAAGGCGTCATAACATGTCGCCATTCAGCCTCTTCAGCCTGCATCCAGGCTCTTCAACTTGAGGCTTTATTTCTTGAATTATTTTAACACGTGAAGCAGCGGGTTGTCTGGTTGGCACTCAGTCCTGTGTTATAATGGCCACAGAAGTTTTGCCCCGGCAAGACGAGTTCAGACCGCTCAGACCGAGCGTGCAGACGGAGGTTTTTATGAACCAGTGGATGAAACGTTTCCGGGCAGCAGATGACTGCGCCTGTGGCGAAGGAGAAGACTGCTGCTGTGGCCATCTTCACGATGAAGAGCTCACCGAAGAGGATTCGATTATCGAGATCGAAGACCCCGAAACTGGCGAGAAGTTCAGCTTTGAATATGCCGATGAATTTGAATTTGAAGGAGAGAATTACTGCGTCATGGTGACCCTCGACGAAGAGAATCCTGAATATGTGATCGGGCGCATTGTTGAAGGCGAAGACGGTGACTCCTATATCGAAACGCTGGATGAAGATCACAGCGACGCGGTCTACGAAGCCTATGAAGCCCTTCTCGAAGAATATTTCGATGACGAAGACGGCGAAGATGAAGATGAAGAAGGTAAAGAAGAATAGCTGATCAGGCGCGCGCCTGACGGCCAAATTTGTTTAGCCGGGCGGAGCTGCATTTTTTCCTGAGAAAAAATAAAGCCCGCTTTTCTTCTTTTCAGCTATTTTTTAAAGGAGCTGCTCATGGCTGCGGCTGTGCAGGATAAAGAATTAAAAAAGAGAGTTCAGGAGGACGAAGTCCTCTCTGTGCTCACGGATGAAGCCAATGGGCGCGAGTACTACGTGTCCATGATTGACACTTTTGAGTTTCAGAAACGCGAATACGCTGTAATGTACAATGTCCGTTCGGAAGATGACCGCAGACATGAAGCAGAGATTGTCATTATGCGCACGTATCGCGATAAAGATGGCAGCCGCTACTTTTCATCGCTGCGCAGCAGGCGGGAACTGGCGATTGTCTTTGAGCTTTTTTATCAGCGCTACTATAACGCGAAGCAAGAGGGAGAGCGCAATGCGTTTTAAGGATCTCCGGGAACTGACCTGGGAAGATGCCGGACTTTACACGAAGTACTATGAGGAGAGCGAAACGGAACTTGCCGATGCTTGTCCCAACAGCCGAATCGCCTGGAATGTCGGCTACCATTATCGGTATGCCATTATTGCGGACTGCTTTGTGCCCGTTTCTGACGGGGGAATTTTTACCCAGCCGCACTTTACTCTGCCTCTGGGACAACTCAATCAGGAAAAACTGAACACGATTGTCGCAGAAATGCGCCTGCTTTTCCGGGAAGAGGGCTGGCCACTGTGCTCCATGTTTATTGATGAAAGCTATGTCCCGCTCTATGACCAGGTTCCAGGCCTGCAGCCAGTCTGGGTTCAGGACGACGATCTTTCGGATTACCTCTATGACGCAGAAAAACTGCGCACTCTCAAGGGTCATTCTTACCGTGGAAAGCGCAATCATATCAACCAGTTTGTTCGCAATTATCCCGCTTTTGAATATCGCCGTATCCAGAAGGATGACCGCGAGACGGCCCTGAAACTTGTCAGCAACTGGTGTGAAGAGAAGCAGATCGACTGTATGGACCCCAATCAGAGTGATTATCTGCCGATCGCGGGCCTCTTTGACGCCTGGGATTTTCTGCAGGTCCGCGGGGGTATTCTCTTTGTCGATGGCCAGGCCGGGGCTTTGGGCCTTGGCTCGCTGGTTCATAAGGACCGGGCAGTCATGCATTTTGAAAAAGCCCGTGATGATTACGAAGGACTTTTTGCAGTGATCAACAAACTGGTGCTGACGGAAGAATTTCCGGAAGCGACCATGGTCAACCGCGAGGAGGATATGGGCATAGCGGGATTGAGAGAGGCGAAAGAATCCTATCTGCCCGAGCGCTTGATCAAAAAATATGAGATGACAGGAAAGTGAGAGAGCAGAAAAGATGGACGAAAAAGAGAAGAAAACCCTGATTCCGGACATCCTTATCCCTCTGCTTTTTATGTGCCTGCACATTTTGGCACAGGCCTTCGGCATGCTTGCCGTCAGCCTTTATCTGTCTTTTCAGAAATCTGCTCAGGGGGTCGTTCAGCCTGATCTGCTGAAGGATCAACTTGGCGAGATGGTGGCTGATCCACTCAAAGTCAGCGCGATGTCTTTTATCGCAGCGCTGATCCTTATTCCCATTTACACTTCCTATCTGCGTTCCCACCGGGCTAAACTGCCCGGAGTGCTGGAAAAACAGCAGCTTTCGGGGCAACAGATCCTTCGTGTGATCATCGCTGCCTTTGGCGTCATTGGCCTGGTTAATCTTTGGATGTTGCTGCTGCAGGGCCTTTCTGATAAAGTGCCTTTTTTCTCTGTGCAACTGGAAGAATATGATGAGCTGATCTCCAGCCTGACAGGCGATAACCTTCCGCTGTTCTGGGAAATCTTAGTGACGGCCCTTCTGGTTCCTCTTTCCGAGGAGTTGCTCTTTCGTGGCATTGCGCTGGCTCATTTCCGCCGCTCCCTGCCTGTGGCCCTGGCTGTCCTCCTGCAAGCTCTGCTCTTCGGGCTCTTTCACGGCAATTTTGTTCAGACCAGTTATGCTCTGATCCCAGGACTGGTTTTTGCCTGGGCCTATATTCGGAGTCGGAATTTTCTCGTGCCCATTTTGATGCACAGCTGTTTTAACCTCTTTGGTGGCGTCCTTTCGAGCTATCTGGAGAGTGCAGGCCAGCTTGTTCAAGGCGTGTTTACAGTCGTGATCGAGGCCTCCCTCTTTCTTTCGCTCATTTTTGTCTGGCAGGACATCAAGGCCAGGCGTCAACAGCTGAAGCAGGATATCTGATATGTTCTGGCGTCCCAAAGTCCGCATTAAACGTCGCAGCTTTGTGGTCCTGGGCCTTTGTTGTCTTCTGGTTGCTTTGCCTGCAGCCCTGCTCGTGGCAACAGCGTTAAGAGATATTGGCCGTGAAGAAGCTGTTCACTTTAAGATCGGTGAGAGCCGGTCACGCCGCGTCATTTTGGGCAACGGTGTAAACTTTGCGTCTTTTCCCAGCGGTAATCTGCTTGAAAACGGAAGTTTTGAGCCCCTTATCAGCCGTCGCCAGCTTGTCATTACAGAAGTTTCCGGCTCCAAACTCAGACTCAAGCCGGCGGACCCGGATGAAGCAATAGCTGCGCTTCCTCTGGATGATTTTTACCGCGGCGCCTCCGTGCAGGTTGTTTCCCGCCGCGGAGGTGAACAAAAGCTGAAACTGGAGAGTACCCTTCTATCCCTTGAAACGAAGGCCAGTCATGAAGCTGAAGCACGTCTGGCGGAATTTCCGTCTGACCCGGAAAATGAGGATCTGACCATCAAAGCGGGAGATTTGCTGCTCCTGGAAAAGGCAGCCCCCAGGCTGCGTGCGCCGCTCCGTTCTTCTGTTGAAGAGGATCCCGAACTCAGGGGTGAATGGTTTGCCTCTGCACCCGCGATGGCTTCTCTTGACCTTGAAGAAGCCGCTCCGGATGGTGGGCGCTCGTCGCTATGTCTGCGGCTTCCCACGGCTAAAATTAAGAATGCCGCTAATCTGAATTTGCGTCTTCTTGGAGTTTATGGCGGACAGGAGCGAGAAGATAAAGGGATTCCTGAAGGGGCTTTTCGCCTGAGTCAGAGTCTTCGCGAGACGGCGCTGCGCAGCATGAACGGCGAATCAGCCTTTCAGCTGGATTTCTGGGCCAAAAGTGAAAATCCGGAGAACACGGTTGAAGTGTCTCTGGGAAGCCTGGCGGAGACCTCGGGCAACAGTTACAGGCGTCACCTTGACGCTGACTGGCACAAATATTCGCTGACCTTCATCATTCCCCGCGGCAGTGTCGGTACTGCCGAGTGGCAGCTCAGATTTGACTGGAGGGGAAGTGGGGCGATCTACCTCGACAGGGTGATTCTGAGGTCTGCGGAGTCGCCCTCCAAAGCTGATCAGCTTGCAGAAGAGCTCAAGCCCGCGACCCCCGATCTGCTTCGCTTTGGTTTTATGCCACTGGGCGGAAGACAGCTGCCAGAAGAATTCTGGCTGCTCAAAGAGCCGCAGTCCTATCCGGTCGCAAACTTGGCTGATGATGAAAAATGCCCGGCCGTGCTTGGCCTGGGGACTGTCGAAAAAATCTGTGAAAAGCTCAATGCCTCGCCCTGGATCTGCATTGGCCCTTATTGTACGCAGAGCGAACTGCAGCACCTCATGCAATACCTCTTTGGCTCAGCCAGCAGCGAATATGGGCAAAAACGCCTTGCCGACGGAACAGCTCTCCGCTGGTCGGATCTATTCCCGCGCATTTATCTGGAGTTTTCTGCCGATGAGGCCGATCTGAGTGGAGATCAGAATCTGCGCGCCTTTGCGGAATGGGCTATCCGCACGATCACCGAGACGCCTGAATTTAAGCTGGTTCGTCAGCAACTCGTTTTCATCGATGGCATGAAGTACAAGGATGGGCTGGTTCTCTCCAGTGCTGACATGCACGCCGGTGATTTTAGCGCGGCCTCCTCCATTAAAGAGAGTGAAAAATTTGTTGAGTTCGGGCTGCGTCAGGTCGAGACACTGCCTCGAGATAACCTGCACGGCGGCCTGGGACGTCCCGAGCTGATCCGCAGCCTCAAAGTTCCCGACGAGGGGCTGCGCATGTCGGAATTCCTTGCCTCCATGATCTACAGTCTGGGGCGCGATAGCTCGGCCTGTCTGCTGGATTATGGGGCGCCGGGGCTTAAGCCGGAGCAACTGCTCCAGGGGCTTATTGCCGTGAGTGGCCTGGAAGAATGCTCTGCCTTGAATGTTCAGCGCCTTGAGCTCAAGAGTGAAGACGAAGCGAAGAAAGTTGACGATGGCCTGCTCGCTTTCGCCTTTGAAGGTCCGGACCGTCTGAAAATTATCCTGCTCAACCTTGGCGAAAGTTCCAGGTTGGTCGACTTTGATGGCCGCGATCTCTCTGAGGCGGAACTCTGTTCATTTGCAGCTGATGGCTCTCTTCTGGAGCAGCGCAAGCTGAAGAGAAATGGGGTTTACAGCGTTTTGCCCGGGGCTGCCGTCAGTCTGGAAGTGAAAGGGAAGTACTGATGCAAATCAATTTTGAAGCTTTGTTTTATCGAGAGCCCTATTGCTCGGAATTTGAGGCTGAAGTCCTGCGCTGCGAGGGGCCGGACCAGGAAGGGAAGTTTCATATTGTCCTGGACGATACGGCCTTTTACCCGGAGGGCGGAGGTCAGCCCGGAGACCGGGGTGTACTGGGCGGTGTCAAGGTTCTGGATACCCGTTATGAGGGTGATGAGATTACGCATCTTACGGAGACGGCCTTTAAACCTGGAGATAAGGTGCACGGGCAAATTGATTTTGCCAGGCGCTTTGAATTGATGCAGCAGCACAGCGGTGAGCACATGATTTCCGGTATTGCCCATAAACTGTATGGCTGTGACAATGTTGGCTTCCACATCAACGAAGAAGAGATGACCCTGGATTTTAACCGAGCCCTTTCCGCCGAGCAGATTAAGAAAATCGAAGATTTGGCCAATCAGGCGGTTTTTCAGAATCTCCCTTTGGAAATTACTTTTCCGGATGAGGCAGAACTTGCAGTGACCGACTACCGCAGCAAAAAAGAACTGGAGGGTGAAGTGCGCCTGATTACAGTTCCCGGTGTCGATTGCTGTGCCTGCTGCGGGACTCATCTGCGCAATAGCGGAGAGGTGGGGCTGATTAAAATCGCGCGTGCAGAAAACTATAAGGGCGGCGTGCGACTCACCGCTCTCTGTGGCGCACGGGCGCTCAGAGATTACCAGAAGCTGGCGGAACAGGCACAGAAAATAGCTGGGCTATATTCCGTTAAGCCCAGAGAATTTTTCCCGGAAATGGCGCAGCCTCTCCTTGAGATCGAAAGACTAAACAGCTTAGTTGATGCGCGCGACCAGCTTTTAGCTGACATCCTGACATCTTCTGCCCGTGTTCAATCCTTGCTCTGGCTGGATCCCTCTTTTCAAAAAAAGAAATTTAAAAATCTCGCCAAATATGCTGCTCGGAGGTTGGAAGGGGTGGCTATTCTGCTCCTGCCCAGGGAGGACGAAGACGTTAAAAAAAGTGAGGGGCCCCAAAAAGTCGACAAAATTGAAACAGCTGCTTCCGTCGAAAACAATGCGAAAGCAGAGACAGGCGGTGATGCCCGGAATATTGCAAAAGTGGAGACCGCTGCTGCAGTTGGAAAAAGCGAGAAAGCGGCTGCAGCCCAGAATGTCGGCAAAGGTTCTGTGCCGGGAGAAAATCAGCATTACACAGTGGTTCTGACCTCAGAAAAAGAGGATTTGCAGAGCCTGGTGCAAAATCTCAAGGAGGACTTTGCTTTCCGCGGCGGCGGACACGGGGGCTTTTATCAGGGAGAGCTTACGGCTGATCCTGTAGCCCTTCAAAGCTTTTTTGAGACCACGCTTCCCGGCCTTAAAAGCCTGATTCTGGAAAGGAGATAAACGTCCATGTCAGAAAATAAGCGGCAGGCGATTAGATCTATCCTCTCACAAATCTTTGTCCTTGGCTTTTCAGGGGCTCTGCTGATCTTTATTTTTCTAAAACGTCAGCTCTTCCTGAGACTGGGTCCTTTGAGCTTTCTGCGCCTGCTTCTGCCCCTGGCTTTTGCCCTCTACATCTGGCTGCTGATTTTGGGGGCCAAGAGTATTTTTGGTAAATATTTCCTCAAACGCTACGACCCCGGCGATGCGGAAAGCGTTCGTGAGCTGGGTAAAATTGCCCGTTATCGTCTTCAGGGCAACCATAACGGCATCGTCGCCGAACCCTCAGCCCTCTTAAAACGTTTTGAAAAGCAGCTCCTCGCGACAGGCGCAAGAGAAGTGTCGCGGCGCTCCTTTGGCATTGTTTACGAACGGCCTGCAAGTTCCGGAATTTCTTCCATGAGAGGCCGTGTCGAGCGGGTTATTTTACTCTACCGGCCCATCCTCAACGTGCTCATCGAAGATCGCCTGATCAGCGAAGCCGCAGACTACATTCAAGACAGGAAAAATGTCGCAGTGCGGCGCAATCTGATTCTGCTCATGAGCGATATGGAAAACGACGTAGAGATGCTTTCCTCGGCTGCAGGCGTTGTCAATACGCTCTCCCGTCTGGATTCTAAAACGCTGCTCGTGCCTTTCCTTCTGGATATTTACCACGGCCGCCTTTTTTATCCACAGGATCTCTCCATGCTGAGCCTCTCAGATCGCAGCTATTACCGCAGTACCCAGCGCAAAATTGCGGAAATATACAGCCGAAGCAGTCGCAAAAACCTACCGTCTTAGGTTCAGGCCCGCTGTTTTGTGGGAATGGATGATTCTTTGTATGGAATGTATTGACCCTTGCCGGCATTAACCTCATGGGGGTGCTGGGGCTTGGTTTTCTGACAGGCTATACCGGACTTTTTTCCTTCGGCCACGCGGGCTTCATGCTCATTTGCACCCTGAACCTGGCCGTTGAGGCCACGACATCTATGGGCTCATCGGCTCCAACGGAGCAGGATTTTGATGTGGTCATGGAGGTTTTTCCCCGTTTGCAGGAACGCATAGGGCAGATGGCCGGGACGCTTGAAAAACTCATATTTTAAAAGATATTTTTTCATCCATAGTGATATAATGATATTATTATGAAAGGGATCTAAGTCACATGTCCGAATAAGTAAACTGTCTTATTTACGTCATGAGGTGAGAAGGATGAAAACAAAGTTTCATATTTTGAGGAAGAACGCGCTGGTCATTTGTCTGGGAGTCATTATGCTTTTAGCTCAATGGCCTGGCCTGGTTTTGGCAGAAGGCCCTCAGATGCTGACAGAAGAAGATGCTTTATTCCCTGCCGCTGAGAGCTTTACAAAGGCGGAAACAGATGGGAAGCCTATAGAAGACTCTGCTGGTGTCTTCGCGAAACAAAAAAGCTCTCCAGATTCTCCAGATGAGGAAGAGGAAATAAAGGAAGAAAAAACCGCGAGGAATACGTACCTTTTCTATATTTCCGTAGATGGGGTGAAAGGAGATGAAGCGCTGTTTGAGCAGACCTGCCAGGACGGTGATTTTTTTAAAGACTTCGAGCTTCCGTTGATCCCCGACCATCTCTTTCAGGGCGCGGTTTTTGAAAGCAGCGGTGCTTCTTTTGACTTCAGCCAGCCGGTTTGCGTACCAGAAGAGTCAGACGGGGAGAAGATCGTTATTCTTTTAATCTATGGCCCGAAAGCAGAAGAGGTTTCCGGAAAAACGCCTGAGCTGCCCCCCCAATAATGATGAACTAAGACCAGAATCTGGATCTGGGGCTGCGTCGACACATGAACCTTCTGAGATAAAAGAAGACAGAACAAAATCATCTCTCACCGGAGAAGTAGCCTCTCAATCCAATAAACGGCAAAATCAAGCCGGGCCCATGCGTATTGTCCGACCTGAACAGCCCAGCAACACCTATGTTTTTTATGATGCTGACGGAGAAGTAATACGCCGTCAGAAGGTTGTGCTAAAGGATACCCTTTTTGCTCCTGAAACTCAGGCCACAAGCCCTAAGCAGGGAACCTTTCTGGGCTGGTATGTAGGCAAGCAAAAACTCGACTTCAGCGCCAACGGAACGCTGCTCATCACTGAGCTTTCCGAGGATCCTGAGGGCAGCGAAATCCAAGTTTTCCCTAAATTCAGCAAGGTGCTTTACGTCACGTTTTATGATGAGGACAGGCAAACGATTTTGTCCCGGCAGCCTGTAGAGCTGGCCGAAGGAGCAAGCTCTGGCAGCCTTGACATTAGCTCGATCACAGCCATATCTCAGGATCCCACTAAAAACTTTGTTTGTTGGCAGGATGAAAAGGAAAACGACGTGACGAGCCCTGTCGAGGTCAGCGAAGATATGAAACTATATCCTCATTTCGGCAAAGGGTATTGGCTCACCTTCAATGCCAACCCCACACCCGAAATGGATGGGGTTCAAATCGACTACATCGCTCCGCAGTTTGTCGAAGAAGGTAAAACAGCAAAAGAACCTGAAGCGCCGAAAACAAATTCTGCAGGCTTCAGCTTTGAGGGCTGGTTTAAGGATAATAAGGGTACAGAACATTTTAATTTTTCCACGCCGATTAACCAGGACACGACCGTTTATGCCAGGTGGAAAGCCAATAAGGTGCCCTTTAAAATCATCGTCTGGGAACAAAACGTCAATGATGATAAAAACACTGAAGATGACAAAAAACATTACGATGTTTACAAAGTGGACAGCATTAAGGACTATCCCCAAATGGAGGCATTGCCGGGGACGCTCGTCAAGTTAGACGGAAATGCACCAGACTTTGAATACGGCAGTCGGTCCATTGAAAAGCCCGAAGGTGCTTTTAACTTTAACTCAGTCAAATCCAACATCGATGTGACTGTGGATAATCTCGGCAATAGCTGTATCAACCTCTACTATGACCGTGCCCTGCTCACCATAGATTTCCATAATAATGGCAATGAAGAGGCAGAAGATGGTGAATATACCGGTCTTTACGGCCAGACCCTGAAGCAAAATGAGTATACCTGGCCAAAGGGATATTGGGTTAATAAAGCAGGTAATTTTCATCTCACATTTTTGGATGCCTTTATCTTTGATCATTTGCCCGAATACGGCAACATAGAAAAAATCGATTTGTTTTATCAGCAATCCGAAGAGGGCGTGAATATCAATTTTTATAAACAGAAGTTGGACGGCACCTATCCAGACGATCCTGCTGAGGCAAGTAATACGATTACAGCAAAGGGAAATTCTACATTTCATTTTACTAATAAATATAATGGTTTCACAACTCGTTTTTATCATCTTAATGCTGACACTTGGAAAGAAGTTATAGTTGGATCTACTTCAGTTTATACCGCAAATGGTTCTACCCTGGACATCAGGTGTGAGCGCAATAAGTATAACGTTGAATTTTTTGATGGAGCGCAGCTTAAATTCACAGAAACAAAGTTTTTTGAAGAACCTTTAAGCGATTTAAGTTCAAAACAACTTGAGTCTCCTAACCCTGCAGAAAAAATTTTTGGCGGCTGGGCGCCGAAGGATGGAGTCACAGAACCTCGTCTGGCCTATGATTTCAGTCCGAAAACCATGCCGGCCAATAATCTTAGCCTCTATGCGATCTGGGTGCCCGTGACCTATCACGTTGAGCTGGATGTCAATGGCGGGACAATGGCAGATAGTTCGGGCATCTATTGTAATTATGGACAGACATTAGACGACAGCACCATTCACAATATGAAGACTGCCTATAGAGAAGGCTACGATTTAGTCGGCTGGGTTATTGAGAAAAGTGAAATTCCCTGGAATTATGGGAATAGCTTGACGTCAGATTTCTGTGATGAGAAGGAGCCGGCCTACAATCAAGCCAGACAACAATATGTTTATACTCTCCATCTTAAAGCCAAATGGCGCCTGATTCAGACGATTTCCATGGTCTATGACCTGAATGGAGGCTCTGGAACATCCGAGGATCAATTCAAGGATTATGACAAATATAAGCAAGACGCTATGGTGAGGGTTCTTCCCGGAGTACCAAAAGCCCCTCCGAGCACGGCACAGAATGAACTTAAATTTGTGGGCTGGTCAGCCCCAGATGGTATGCTCTATCAACCGGGAGATACCTTCAAGCTCATTGAAGAAATGATTGTCACGAGTGAGGGTAAGTCCACGGCGACCTTAAAAGCGTGCTATTCAAGCGAAGTCCTCAGGTCCATTATTATCTACCACAGTAATGACAAGTTTGAGGAAACGGTCAGGGATACAGGAGAAAATGGTAAAGGCTATGAGTGGAACGCTGAGGTGCAGCTCAAAGATAAGCACACGTTCAGCGGGGATGGAAGGAAACTCTTAGGATGGAATAGCAGTCAGGCTGCGGCGAACCAGGGCATCGTTGAGTTTGCCTGTGGCTCTGAGGCTTTGGTGAGTGCGCTTGCTACAAAATTAGTCGAAGATAAAAATGGCGTCCAGATCGGTGAAAACCATCTCTATGCTGTCTGGGAGAGGGTGATTCAAGACATCCATATGCCTTGTCCTTACCCTTGTCCTACGACTCCAGCAAAGTCACAGCTGATCTCCTATGAAAAAGCAGCCATTTTGCCGCGCACCGGTGAGACGAGAGATCTCATGCCCTTGAGCCTGCTCCTGGGTCTGGCGGCACTTCTCATCTTTGCCCGCAGCAAAAGCAAAAAATAGGGCGACTTTGAGGTGCGATCCACGCAGTCAGGAGCGAAGCAGACGATGCCATGTTCCGGAACGAGTCACCTCATGTCATCTCGCTCAGCTCAGGTCGTTCAGACTTTGTTTGTGGCAGTGTTAAAAACAGCTGCTAAGAAGATGAAATTTGCAAGTTTAATTGATATTAGGGAGCTGTCTCAAAATGAGACAGCTCCCTTTTGCTGGAGAAATTTAATTGACTTGCTTTATCGTTTCAGGTACTCAGAAATTCACACTTGGAGCCGGAATCCTGAACGCTGAAAAAGCTTACGTTTAGCGCACCTCAAAACTCTCACTATAGGCTGTGAGACTAGTGCCCCGGTCAGCCGCCAAATTATAACTTTAAAGTTATAATATCAGCATATGGACAAGAATGAGCAGATATTAAAGAATAATCCTGCTATAGGGCGAAAATGGTCAGATATTGAAAAGGAGCTGTTCACCCCTGAAGAAATCGCGGAAAGCAATGCTCGTGTAGAAATCATGCTTGAACTCATCAAAGCCCGTCAGGAGACTTGAAGAGATGACGGGTGTACGTCAACCTGTTATATCGAGAATGGAACAGGGCAAAACGAGTCCGCGCCTCGATACAGTTCTGAAAATTCTGTCCTCTTTGGGGAAGACTTTAAAAGTCGTCCCGATCAGTATCGAGAAATCCATCAGTTCGAGTGTCCTGACTGTTGACGCGCGGGCCTGCCTCTCAGAAAAAAAATATCAACACATAAGGTTCAGCCGCTGTCGAGTAGAATGCTTACCTTTTTGTTACTCTGAAAATCAAAAACCCCTGAAACTACGGCGTTTCAGGGGTATTTGGTGGGTCCAATTGGGCTCGAACCAACGACCTCTTGCATGTCAAGCAAGCACTCTAACCAGCTGAGCTATGAACCCGATTGCTTTGACACTTTAACCGATCATTTTCGGCTTGTCAAGGTCTGCTGGCGAGACTGCTTATTTAATCAGTGAACATTTCACCCTTATAAGAAATCCGTGAATATCTCACCTCTGCTGAGTATCTGAGCTTTAAAAGCCAGTACACCGACGTTGATGATCCAAAAGCCGAGCTTGCGAACTACGTCCGCCTGGGCGGATTTCCCGCGACTCACTTACAGGCCTATTCTCAGGACGAGGTCTATACCATCGTGCGAGACATCTACAACGCCACGATCTTCTCGGATATTGTCAAACGCAATCAGGTGAGAAAAATTGACCAGTTAGAGCGCGTCGTCAAATACACCTTTAACAATGTCGGCCATACTTTCTCGGCGAAATCCATCGCAGATTATCTGAAGTCAGAACACCGTGCTATCGACAATGAAACGGTCTACAGTTACCTGGAAAAGCTGGAGAAAGCCTATCTGCTTTATTGCTGTTCCCGCTTTGATCTGCAGGGCAAAGAAATCCTGAAAACTCAGGAGAAATTTTATCTTGCTGACACTGCCCTGCGCTACAGCGTTCTCGGCTATCAACAGGACAGCGTGGCAGCCAGCCTTGAAAACATCGTGTACCTGGAGCTTTGCCGCCGGGGTTACAGCGTCCATGTGGGCAAAGCCGGCAGCAGCGAGATAGATTTCGTAGCCAAGCGCCAAAACGAAAAGCTCTATGTGCAGGTCACGCAGGAGCTGCGTTCTCCAACAACGGTACAGAGGGAGTACGATCGCTTACTGCAGATCCGCGACAACTATCCCAAATATGTCCTCACAACAGATGCCTTCGCAGGTGGCAATTATGAGGGGATCAGAACCATGCACATCGCAGATTTTCTGCTAAGCTCGGAATACTGATATTTAAGTGAAAGGGAGCTGTTTCATTTTGAAACAGCTCCCTTCCAGTTGAGACTTTATTTCTTGCTATAAGGCTCTTGCCTCAGGCTTTTTATGAAAAATGCGATCAGTTTAAGTCGCTATCTCAGTCCTTTACCTCGTGCAGTTCGGAGATGATGCGGCCGTCGCGATAGCGCACTTTGCCGACGATTCTGCCGGAGAGATCGAGGGGCTGGGGCTTACCGGAAAAGCTTTCGGCTTTTTGCTGCAGCTCTTCCATGCTGAGCAGGGGCAGCTTCGCCTCTTTAAAGCGTGCGAGGAGATCTTCGCGCCGTGGGTTAACGGCCAGGCCGTACTGGGTAACCAGGCAGTCGATGCTTTCGCCGGGCGTGGAAATACAGGCCAGCTGATCGACGATTAAAGGCAGGCGGGCGCGAATCAGCGGAGCGATAATCATGGCCATTTTCGCTCCTGCAGCGGTGTCACTGTGACCGCCAGAACCGCCCATGATCTCTCCCTGCGAGTTGGTGTGCACGTTGACGTTAAAATCTTTGTCCATCTCGGTTGCGCCGAGGATGACGACGTCCAGATTATCCACCAGCGAGCTCTTTACATCGGGGCGGGGACCGGCATATTTGAGGGCAGAGACTTCGCAATGGCGGCGATCCTCGCGGATACTGCGCACCGCTTCGAGGTCAAAGCACTGCACGTCCATGAGACTTTCAAAGCAGCCTTCCTCCAGCATCTGAACCAGGTAGGCCGTGATGCCGCCCATACCGAAGCTGCCGTGAATTTTTTTCTCGAGCATAAGATCCTTTAAAAAAGCCGCTGTGGCCAGAGAAGCCCCACCAGCACCGGTCTGGAAGGAAAAACCGTCTTTGAGCAGACCCGAGGCATCGATGGCCCGGCAGGCATACTGAGCCATGAGCAGGCCGATGGGGTCGCGGGTAATCTTCGTTGTGCCGGAGACGATCCCTTCAGGATTGCCGATGCGGTCGATCTCGACGACATAGTCCACGTCTGTTTCGGAGATACTGACATCGGCGAGGGGATAGGGGACAAGATGGTCAGTCACGGCCACGACTTTTCTGGCGTAAGCGGCATCCGCCATGGCGTAGCCCAGAGAGCCGCAGGCTGAGGGCCCGTATTTGCCGGAAATATTGCCCATTTTATCGGCGGTTGGCGCAGCAATAAAGGCGATGTCGATGGGTGAGCGCCCCTGGGCAATGTCGGCGGGACGTCCGCCATGCGTGCGGAAAATGACCGGATCCTCTAAGAGGCCGTGGGAAATCTCCCGACCGATGCGGGCGCTCATGTAATTACATTCCAGATGAGTGACCACGCCGCGGCGAATCAATTCGATCAGCGGGGCGTGAATGTCGAAAAGCGAGCTGGCGTTGACGTGAAGATCACGAAAGCCCAGCTGATCTGCGGCCGCAAGCACCTGATTCAGCACGAAATCCCCGTTACGCAGGTGATGGTGGAAAGACAGGGTCATGCCGTCCCTGAGGCCGGCCAGCTGCAGAGCCTGCTTGATGTCCTTCAGTACCTTATCCATATCAGCGCACCTCCTCAATCGCTCTGGCGGTGGCGAGAATTTGCTCCGCCCTCATGACGATGGGCTTATCGACCATTTTGCCGTGCAGGGATACAGCGCCTTTGCCCAGACGTTTACCCTCGGCGATCACGGCCATCACATCCTTGGCCCAGAGAATTTCTTTTTCGCCCGGCGAAAAGACCTGATTCACGGTTTCAAGATGCCGCGGGGAGATCACCGCTTTTCCGGAGAAGCCCAGGCTGCGGGCAAAGCTGGCGTCCTTCTTTAAACCTTCCAGATCATCAGTATCCGTGAAAGGCGTGTCGATGACGTCAATGCCGCTTGCCCGTGCGGCGACGATCAGGCGGGTGCGTGCATAGAAAATCTCTTTGCCCTCTTTTGTGCGGGGACAGCGCAGATCGGCGCTCAAATCTTCGCCGCCGAGGAATAGAGCAACCACCCGCGGGGAAGCCTGGGCGATTTCTAGAGCTTTTTCTACACCCATAGCGGTCTCGATCAATGGCAGAATTTTAAAGCAGCCATCAGCCAGCCCGAGTTCTTTCTCTTTGGCTTCGAGGGCTGCTGCCAGTTTCTGAATGGTGGCGCCGGAGGCCACTTTCGGGGGCATCAGCACGGACGGCCTGCCTGGCAGAATGGCCGCGAGATCCGCTTCCCAATAGGGGCTTTCCAGGTCATTGATGCGGACGACGATTTCTCTGCGGCCAAAATCAAAATGCTCGAGAGCGCCCCGAACCAGCTCGCGTGCCGCATCTTTCTGATCGGGGGCGACGGCGTCTTCAAGGTCGAGAATGAGGCTGTCTGCCGGGAGCACACAGCCGTTAATCAGCATACTCGGACTGTTGCCGGGCAAAAACATCATGCTGCGTCTCATCAGGCTTGCCCTCCTTCCGCTTTTTCGGGCTCACTGGCTCGTGCCAGGCAGGTTTTCAGCCTGGCCATAATGGTGCAGTCCAAAGCCCCTTTATCTTCCAGCTCAACGCGCCCGACACTTACACCGGCCTCGTTAAGCCACTGGCGTACCTGGGCTTCAATCGACGCACCGTACTGTGCCTTGACGGGAGAGGAGAGGAGGATTTCCAGGGGATGGCCGCTGGGTTCCATTTTGATGAGAACATCACTGGACTCCAGGGTTCCCGCGATGGCTTCTCGGCGAATTTGCATGATGAGTCTCCTTTTTTTTTATGATCTGCTTTTGATCTGCTTTGCTTTTGTCTTTCAGAGCTGCGCAGACGAAAGCACTTTGAACTTATAAACCATATCCTCATCAGCTTAGCCCCTGTCGTTAAATTATTCCAGCCCCCGCGGGTTCAGATCTGTCGCTCGGGCAATCGTGCCCTGCCATCATTCGATTTCCGCCTTCTTTTTTGTGCTGCTTGCCTTGAGATAAACAAAGGAGCTCGCAAAGCTTTTATCAGGTAAAACCTGCAAGGCTTCTATGGGGTAAAACTTTAATGATTTTAATAATATTGAAATAAATTTGAATATTGATTTTAATTTTATTTAGATATACTATAGAAAAAGTAAAGGCGGTTAGAACGATATGCGCAGTGCGGAATTACCGCAATGGCTTTACACCCTGGGAGAAGAAGATATCCGTTTGATGAAGGAATTTGTCCTCAGCTCAGGCTCATTGAAAGCCATGGCAGGTCTTTATCAGGTGACTTATCCCACCATCAGGCTGCGTCTGGATCGTCTGATTGACAAAGTGAAGCAGGCCGAAGCAAGCGAAGAGACGCGCTTTGAAGGTCTGCTGAAGGATCTGACCCTGGCTGAGGAAATTAAGCCTTCAGCCGCACGCAGACTCCTTCGGGCGTATGAGAAGGAAAAACGAGAACGTTAAGACCAGCTGCATTGGCCTGTCCTCATGTTTCTAAGTTTTCACCCTCAGCCGCGAAGAGAGACAAAGAGAGGAGTGCTGTACGAGGCCGGACTCCTGAGGCCAGACGGACAGCGATGAAGAGACATGACCCTTGGCCAGAGTTTATTTTTTCTTTTAGCCCTTTGTTTTCTGGAAATCTTGCTCACAGAATGGAATAGTCTTTATGGAGTGGTCTTTTGTCCGCTCAGTTTAATTACTGCGACCTTCGACCTGCGCTTGCTCATTTTGCCCCTGCTGCTGATTTCCTTACACATCTTTTATCTGGGCCTGAGAGAGCAGAAGCTCCTTCGCCTGACCGAAGAACGTGAACGCAAGCGCCGCCTCCGGGCCCTTCAGGAAATGGCTCATCAGCAGTATCTGCGCCAGTGCGTGCGTAGCCTCTGATATAAAGAAGGCCGGCTTCTGAAATTCCGCTTTTGCGCGACTCCTGCCTGGCTCTTAGAACAATTTTGATCACAGAGTAAAATCAATGTGAACGACCTTTCCAGCTTCGCTCTTTGTCTTATAATGAAGAGAATTCAGCTCTTTTAAGATAAGGAAGCAGGGAGAAGTCATGCAAAGAATCCATCTCGTCACAGGAGCATCCGGACATCTGGGCAATGTGCTATGCAGGCGTCTGATTGAGAAAGGTGAGGCGGTACGTGCTCTGATACTGCCTGGCGATAAAGCGCCAGGCCTGGATCAGCTTGATCTTGAAATTTGCAGGGGGGATCTTCGCTCCCTGAGTGATCTTGGACGTTTCTTTTCTGGCCTGGAAGGAAAAGAAATTTTGCTTTGGCACCTGGCCAGTGTTGTGACGATTTTTAGCCGCGAGGGGAACAGCCTGCGGGAAGTCAATGTCGAAGGCACGAAACATATTCTGGCGGAATCTCAAAAGCATCAGGTTCGTCGTTTACTTTATGTCAGTTCGGTTCACGCCATGCCTGAAGCCCCTGCAGGGATCTTACAAAGAGAAAATCCGCATTTTGACCCCGCCCTTGTGGTCGGCCCCTATGCAAAATCTAAAGCAGAAGCCACAGCTGCAGTTTTGCAAGCTGGACGTGAGGGCCTTGATGTGGTCGTCGTTCTGCCCTCGGGTATTATCGGTCCCATGGACTACGGTTGCGGACACATGACGCAGCTGATGAACGCTTATTTGCGGCGACAAATTCCTGCCTCAATAAGTGGAGCTTACGACTTTGTCGATGTACGTGATGTTGTGAACGGTATGCTTCAGGCGATGGAAAAGGGGAGAAGCGGTGAGTCTTATCTGCTCACCGGTCACCCCTTAAAAATGGATGATTATTTTCGCATCCTTGCCAGGCTGACCGGCCGGAAACCTTTCTGTGTCCGCCTGCCGCTCGCTCTTGTCGGGCTGGTGGCCGCCGCCAATGAAGGCCTGGCCAGGCTTCTGAAACGGCAGGCTCTGCTCACGCGTTATTCAGTGAGTACGTTAAAAACCAATTCACTATTCAGCCACGAAAAAGCGACGACAGAGTTAGGCTATACGGTACGTCCAATCGAAGAGAGTCTCAGGGATGCGCTGGTTTTCATCAGGGATAAAAAAAGTCTTTGAGCGCCTGTTGCCGAGCGGCAAGTCCAGAAATAAGTCATCGGGAGAAATTATGAGCATCCTGGTCAAAAACCTAAGATTATCTTTAGATTATAGGGATGAAGATATCCTGAAACGGCTGCGCCGTGAGCTTAAGTTCGCTTCTGACTGCAAGCCGGCCTGGCGTTTTCGTCGTCGTTCTCTGGATGCCCGTCGTAAAAATGATCTGCATTTTCTCACCGATGTGGAAGTTGACTTGCCCTGGCGCCGGAGCTATGCGGCCAACGCAAACCTTTCATGGCTTGAGGAGAAAAAGGCTGAAAAGTCCTGTAGTAAAGAGAACTTAAGTGCAGTTTTAAAAGGACAGGAGTGTCAGGCTGCCACTTCAGCAGGCCAGGAGAGTCAAATTGTTGTCTCGGCCAGTCCGAATAATGAGGCTGCCGCCTCATCCGGCCAGGTGAGCCAGCAGCACAAAAAAATGCGCCCTCTTGTTGTCGGCGCAGGTCCGGCGGGTCTTTTTGCAGCCTGGGCTCTCGCCTGTGAAGGCTTTCCACCCATCCTTCTTGAACGCGGACCTGAGCTCTCTGAGCGCATCCGCAAAGTCGAAGATTTTCGCCGAGGCGGCCCTTTTGACCCGGAAGCGAATATTCCTTTTGGCGAAGGGGGGGCGGGCACGTTCTCTGATGGCAAGTTGCTCAGCCGTATCAAAGACCCGAGGGCAGCTTTGGTGCCTAGAATTTTCGCCCTTTGTGGCGCTCCCGAAGAAATTCTCTGGGAGCAAAAGCCCCACATCGGTACAGATCGGCTGAGAGCCGTGCTCTATAAAATGCGGCAGAAACTCATTCAAATGGGGGTGGAATTTCGCTTCAACTGCCGTGTTGATGGGCTTTGGATAGAGCCAGGCGGTGACGCCGAGTCCCCTCGAAAGCTGCTCGGTGTCTGCGTCGGAGCGGAAAAAATTGCCGCATCCACGGTCATTTTTGCCTGCGGCCACAGTGCGGACGACAGCGCCCGCATGCTGCTTAAATCTGGTCTGAGACTTGAAAACAAAGCCTTTGCTGTCGGTGTTCGCATTGAGCATCCACAGAAACTGATTAACCTCGCGCAATACGGAAAATTTGCCGAACACCCGCGTCTGGGAGCTGCGGATTATCGTCTCAGCTGGCAAAGTAAAAGCGGGCGCGGGGTTTTTACCTTCTGTATGTGTCCGGGCGGTGAAGTCGTGGCCTCCAATGCCCGGCCGGAGAGCATCGTGACCAACGGCATGAGCGCCTATGCCCGGGCAGAGGAAAATGCTAACTCGGCGCTGATCTGTCAGGTTTCCCAGGAAGATTTTGGTGAAGAAGACCTGGCTGGCCTCAGCTTTCAGGAAGAACTAGAACAGAGGGCCTACTTTTTGGGCCAGGAGGGTGCTTCTGAGGTTGGTCACAAGGCAGCTTTCGAAAACGACAACAGAAAGGACGCAATGGAAGCGACAGCCGACTATGCTGCGCCCGTGCAGGAAGTCGGCGATTTTATCAGCGCCGTCCTCTCACGCTATCCCGAAGCAAAAGCTGAACTCGATGACATCCTCGTCCGCGTCCAGCACAACAACGCGGCTCTTCCTGCAGAACTTCGGCGTGCCCAGCCCAGCTATAAACCGTTGGTTCGCCAAGCCGATCTTTCCGGCCTCTACCCCAGAGAAATCACCCTCGCTCTTTGTGAAGCCCTGCTCCACATGGGCACAAAACTCCAGGGTTTTGCTGCTGGTCAGGCCGTCCTGACAGCAGCTGAAACACGCTCCAGCTCGGCTCTTCGCATCTTGCGTGATATCGAGAGCCTGGAGTCCGTCGAGCTTCCCGGCTTCTATCCCTGCGGGGAGGGCGCAGGTTATGCCGGCGGCATTACTTCGTCAGCCGTCGATGGTCTTCGCGTCGCCGAAAAAATCATCGCCAGACTCAGAGGCTGAGTAAAGCTGCTAAATAAAAACAACTGTAATATCTGAACACCTGACCGGAGAAAGATCATCGCTTAACTCAAAAGCCGAGGAGGATCGTGCCAAGTTATGAAAAAGGATCTCTGCGAAAAGGACCCGGCTGCCGATCAGCAGAAAAAGACGACAAAGAGCCTTTCAAAAAAGAGCCTTTCATCGGCCATGAGCTTTATTGTGCTCTTCGGTCTGGTGAGTCTTTTTTCGGATATGACACACGAGGGAGCGGCGAGTATCCGAGGAGCTTACTTTGCGCTTCTGGGCGCTTCGGCGGGCACGATCGGTTTTGTTTCCGGTCTGGGCGAGCTGGTCGGCTACTCGCTGCGCCTGCTCTTCGGCAGAATTACGGATAAGACGAAAAAATACTGGCCGCTGGTCATTGGCGGTTATGTGCTGGATGTGCTGGCGGTTCCGGCTCTCGCACTGGTTGGCGAGCATGGATGGATCGCCGCGGCGGCTCTTTTGATCATCCAGCGTATGGGCAAGGCCATCAAAAAACCGGCCAAAGATACGCTCATGTCCTTTGCCGCCACGCAGGAAGGAGTCGGCAAAAGTTTCGGCATCCAGGAAGTGCTGGATCAGATCGGCGCATTTCTCGGGCCGGTGCTTCTCTACCTCGTCATGCTTTTCCGCACGGAGGGCACAAGTTTTGAGATCTATTCCTTTGCCTTTGCTCTTCTGGCGATACCGGGAGCGGTTACTCTGATTCTCCTTTTGTTCACGAAACAGAAATTTCCTCATCCCGAACACTTCGAACCGGAAGGTGAAACGCCTGCTCCATTTCAGTTAAAAAAGCCCTTTATTTTTTACATCATCGGGATCAGCTTTTTTGCCTTTGGCTTCATGGACTATTCCCTGATTATCATGCACGTTTCCAGAACGTATACGGCTCTCAGCGGGAGTCTTACGAAAACGACCTCGCTGGTGAGCACGGGAACTCTGCCGCTACTCTATGCTGGAGCCATGTTGATCGACGCGGTAAGTTCGCTGGTTTTCGGCCTCCTTTTCGATAAAAAAGGAAGCCTCGCCCTGGTGTTATCAACGCTCATTTCCGCGCCCTTTGCCTTTCTGGTATTTTCCTTGCATACTGTTCCGGCCCTCTTGCTCGGCATCGCCTTGTGGGGCGTGGGCATGGGCGCTCAGGAATCCATCCTGAAAGCGGCCGTATCCACCATGATTCCCAAGGCAAGCCGGGCTACAGGCTATGGCTTCTTTGAATTTTTCTTCGGGGTCTTTTTCTTTCTGGGCAGCTGGCTCCTGGGTATTCTTTACGATCTGAACCTCACTGCCATGGTCGCCCTTTCCGTCCTGGCTCAGCTCGCGGCCATCCCGTTTTTCTGGGCCTCCGGGCGTGAAAAAACGCGGAATCCGCAAAAATTTTAGACTTACGACTTGATATTTTTATCTGTCCTGGGATACAATAACTTCGTGAAAAAAATGCGGATGCCGCAAAAATTTTAGATATACCCTGTCGGTAAAAAGGGGGTGCGGTGTGCGTAGTGTATGGTACAAGCCTTCTCTGTCTTTGCCTTTTCCGATTATCGTGCAACGTTTCAACTAATGGATGGTTTTCCTTTGGTTTTTCTGATTTTCCTGCAACTTAGCAACTAATGGGTGGGTCAAAATGCAAGATTCCAAGTAGTGGATGATTTGGCGTGCAAGTTCTCAAGTAATGGACGGTTTGAGCCTTAGTTCGCCGAGACTAACCGTCCATTACCTGAAATATTGTCCGAAATTCTGAGAATCCAAAATGAGAGAAAGCCCTCAGCCCGGGCGCACCACCCACACCTTGAAATTTTGTCCAAAATTCAGGAAAATCGAATCACTTGCTGTCTCCAGCATTGTTTAGCATTGTTTCAATAGCTGGCCGAACTTTTGTCGTAGACGATATACCCCGCACATGAGCAAAGAAAAGCTTCAAACGGAGGTGCGTCTTGAAGCATAAAAAGAGGGTCTGTAGACTTAGACGAAAATAGACGTCTCAGGACATTCGAAGACTTCCAGGAAAGTGACCTCAAGGAGCGGAGAGAGCCTTCTAACCGCCCTCAGGTTTTACGGTTACCTCATAGCGACTGGCATTTGTCAGTGAATCTGCTTCCACATCCAATAGCACATTTAGCGTGTCGCACACACCTTGTCGCATCAGTGTTCCCAACTCTCCCTTTATCGCTTCTGTGTTCGATTGTATAATTATCTCAGACTCAGTTTGTTTCCTCCAGAGGATTTATAAGAGAGGAGGACAGCCCACATGATTGTATCTGAGCTTAAACTGTACAATTTCAGACGCTTTCACTCTGTAGATGGCATCCCTGGACTTCATATCACATTTCATAAAGGGCTGAATGCTCTTATCGGAGAAAATGATTCTGGAAAAACCTCTGTAATAGATGCGTTGAAGCTTGTGTTGCTCACACAGAGTAATGAGTATATCAGGCCATCAGATGAGGATTTTTATAAACCAGTCGATGGAGAAGCTGTCACCGAATTTAAAATTGATTGCACTTTATCTGACTTCACTCCGAATGAAGCTAAGAACTTCATTGAGTATCTGAATTATGAAAAGGATGGAGAGCGGCTGCGATATTATCTTCAGCTTCACTATCGTGCCTGGAAGGAAGGACATAGAATCTTTCAGGAATTGCGTGTGGGCGATGTCGATGATGGCGTTTCAATTGAGGGGAAAGCAAGAGACCTATTGCGAGCCGTATACCTGAAGCCACTCCGGGATGCTGAACGAGAAATGAGTTCCGGGCGTAGTTCCAGAATATCACAGATACTTCTGAGCCATCCGGCGATTAAAAATAAAGAAGATCATCGACTCCTTCAGATATTTCGCGATGCAAATACAAGCATTGATCAATATTTTCTGGAGGATTCAGAAGGAAAGGTAATACTTCAGACAATCCGTGATCATCTTAAGTCCTTTAATGAGCGGGGGCAGGCGAGTGATGCAGAGCTGAGGACATCAGACATTCAGCTTAAGGCAATCCTGGAATCACTGTCGCTAAATGCACCGGAGGTTAACCCTGGACTTGGAGAGCTGAATCTTCTTTTCATTGCTGCAGAATTGTTGCTCCTTAAGGACGATACCGCAGGAGGGATAAAGCTGGCTCTGATAGAGGAATTGGAAGCACATTTACATCCACAGGCGCAGCTTCGACTGATCAGCTATCTTCAGAATGAATACAATGAAGATGATGCTCAGATTATCATTTCTACCCATAGTCCTATTCTTGCTTCAAAGATCAATCTGAAGAATCTGATCTTGATGAAGAATGGTAAGGGATATGATCTTGCTGAAGGAAAAACTGGTTTACTGAAAGGTGATTATTTATTTCTGCAGCGGTTCCTGGACGCAACAAAAGCAAATTTGTTCTTTGCTAAAGGTATCATCATGGTGGAAGGAGATGCAGAAAATATCCTGATTCCCGTGATTGCAGATATTCTGGGCTATCCGCTTGAAAAGTACGGAATATCCATTGTGAATGTAGGAAGTACAGCATTCCTGAGGTATAGCCATATCATGGTTAGAAAAGATGGTTCAACGATTGGAATTCCGGTGTCTGTTATCACAGACTGCGATGTAAAACCATTTGTTGTTGATCCAAATTCAAAAGAAAAAATATACGTAGAGAAAAAACAGGAATCCAGAACAGCGGAGGAAGCCAAAAATCAGAAATATACCGTCGGTACGGTCCATGGGTATACATCTCCCCGCTGGACGTTGGAGTACTGCCTAGCCATGAGCTGCTTGTCTGAAGACTTTCACAAAGCCGTTCATTATGGGAAAAAGATTTATAACGCACAGGAACACATTTCGCTCACCGATCAAAAAATAGAGGATGCTGATCGTGATATGCTTGCTGAAACTAAACGGTGGTCAAAGTTATCTCAAGGGGAGAGTGCGTATCAAATCTATAATCTGATGTTGGATGGAAACGACAAGAGCAGCTTGAAAGCGATTGTTTCTCAGTGTCTTGCCTCTCTTCTCAGATGGAATATATCAATCATGCCTGAAAACGTTACTAAAAAGGAGATGTTCGATCTTGAATTGTATACGTATAGGATCGATGACGAGAAGAAAGCTGAGTTGAAGGCTAAAATTGAAGCAGATCCGTACATTGGATATCTTGTGAAAGCTATCAAATATGCCGCTGGTGAAACTGTCTAGAGAAGAGGGCTTCCATGGCAGAATGGGTTATTACCGATCAGGAAATAGAAGCTACTGAAAAACTCCTTCTGCCGGATGGCGCGCACTTTGCTGATGACGCAAGGACGGTTATTCGCTGCTGGCATTCCACAGATGTCGCTGCTTGCCCCGGAAGTGGAAAAACAACAGTTCTTCTTGCAAAACTAAAATTGTTGGGAGACAGGATGCCTCTTGAAAATGGGGCAGGGATTTGCGTCCTTTCCCACACGAATGTAGCTGTTGATGAGATAAAAACCCGTTTATCCAGCTATGCGGACAAGCTCCTCGGATATCCCAATTATATCGGGACAATCCAATCTTTTGTCGACAGATTTGTGACAATGCCGTATTTGCGAGATCAGTGCAAAACAGGGTTGCAGTTCGTGAACAGTGAAGAGTATAGCAGATATCTGTATAACTGGATCTGGCATGACCGATCTAAATATTCACCTTACAATTCTCTAAGGTTTTTTATAAGAAAAAATTATCAGATCAATAAATTCCCTTACACCAATGAAGAAGACTTATTTCAAAATATAAAGATTGGCAAAGATGGGATATACCTCGATACTAGAAAATTAGCGGGTTTTGAGAGTGCTTCTGGGAAACAGTTTCTGCAAGCTAAATGGGATCTTCTGCTTGATGAAGGTATATTATTTTTTAATGACACTTACACATATGCTAATAACGCCATAAAGGCTCTATCAGAAGATTACACGAATCTTTTTAGCAGACGATTTAAATATGTTTTCATTGATGAATATCAAGATTGTGATGAGATTCAGCGCAATGCGTTGCGAACGCTATTCAATTCTAATAAATGTATTGTTATAAATATTGGTGATGCGGATCAGGCAATTTATAATTCGATGAATAAAACTATTACAGATTGGATTCCATCAAAAGGGTTTTTATCGATTGCTTCGTCGTGCCGGTACGGACAAGAAATTGCTGACGTTTTGGGCAAGTTGAAGCGCGACAAGGAGCATATTTCTACGCTAACTGGTAAAACAAATTTGAAGCCTATATTGCTGGTATTTGACGTTGAGAAAATCGATAGAGTAATTGATGGTTTTGTGAGTGCCTTGGAAGCACGCGGACTTCATGACCCTAATGGCATATACAAAGCAATCGGGGCTATAAAGAAGGAAGATTCTGCTGGACTCAAGGTTGGGAGCTATTGGTCGAAATTTGATGGTGCCAGAAAAAGGAAAGTAGACGATTCCTACTGGGCACTGATTGATGTCATTTGCGAGGAATTATCAACTGGAAAGCTTTATAAAGCCGAACGCGCGATTCGGAAATTGATTTGTAGATTGTTCCACTACGCAGAAATAAGACATCCGAAAACAGGAAAAGATTATACTGTTACAACGATCAAGAGAAACCTTGATGATGACTATTATGAAATTTATCGTGATCAGGTCTTTGCTTTAACACGATTGAATGACTTTGAAAGGGACGCTGTTGATCTGTATCTCAGAAACCTTATTAATCAGCTGCTGGAGCTTATGAACTTTGGCAAAGAAGATATCTTCAGAAGCTTGCCCAAGCATTTTGCTGAAGCCCCAGTTACGGAAGGTCATCAAGCATCGGATAGTAACATTTATATTGATCCAATAAGGGGGCGTAGGATTGAGTTCAATACTATACACGGTGTGAAAGGTGAGACTCATGATGCTACTCTGTATTTAGAAACAGATAGGCAAGGTGCTTCTGATTTGAAAAGGATTCTTCCATATTTTGGCGTTTATAAAGCTGGTGCATCCTCTTTGTATGATTACAGTCGTAAGCTCGCCTATGTGGGCATGAGCAGGCCAAGGCACCTGCTGTGTGTTGCTATGCAGTCAAAAACCTATGAAAAAAGCAAAGGGGTTTTTGATGAAGATTGGGAAATTATGGATTTGAGGAAAGATGCCGAGGACTGATTATGGCAAAATGGGTAACCCTAGCATCCTTCATTAAGAGGCACCTAAAACAGAAAAATCTCCGAAAGTTGGAAAGACCGCAGGAATCAGGATGAAAATACCACTGCTATTATTGGGTTTTTAAGAAATGCAAGCAGGTGAATCGAGTACACATAAAAACTGGGTGAGGTTCATTCCTCAACCCAGTCTTCTAAGCTTATTCCAGGAACACGGATGAATTCTCTCGTATTATGTGTGACGACAGTGATTCCCCTGGCGACTCCCTGCGCGGCGATCTGAAGGTCATATGCGCCAATCGGTATTCCTGAACGAACAAGCTCAGCCCGGATTCTTCCGGCTGCAATAGCGTCCTGTGCTTCGAAGGGGATGACCTTAAAAGCGGAGAAGAAGATATTCAAATCTTCTCGCCGTTTTGCTCCCCAATTTGCTTTTGCCGCTCCGTATTCCAATTCGAATAGGGTAATGGCTGAAATAGCCAGGTCGGAGGCATTGACATTCAAGACCCTCTGGTTCAAAGAAGGAAAATTGCCTTTCATCAAGTACGCACAGATGTTCGTATCAAGCAGAACCATCAAAGTCCCTCCCGTTCAGGAAGGTCAAGTAGGGAAGGCTGTTCACGATCTTCCATAAAATCTTGCGGGAAAGTACCCATCGTAGCGCGAAGCGGGAACCAGGGATCATCTACGGGATAGAGGACAAAGGCATCGCCAATACGCCGGATATAGAATTCGACTTTCTCAGTACGCAGCTCCTTGGGAATGCGAACGGCCTGACTGTTGCCGCTCTGGAACACTCTTGTTTTAATCATGAGGAACACCTCCATTTCGTATATACTATTAGTATATACTAAGGAGCAGAGAAAATAAATAAAAGGTAAATCTGGCTCACCGCCGGTTTGAAAAAATGCCTTGAGCCTGAAATAATGGCCCTGTGCTCTAGCAAGATGTTTTCCGGGGGGTGAAGGTCGATGGAGTCGGAGTGGTGGAGACAAAGGGTTGTCTATCAAATTTATCCGCGAAGTTTTTGTGACAGCAATGGCGATGGCTTAGGAGATATCGGCGGCATCCTCTCGCGCCTTGATTATTTAAAAGACCTGGGTGTGGGCGTGCTCTGGCTTTCGCCTCTTTATCCTTCACCGGATGTGGATAACGGTTATGATATCAGTGATTATTGCGATATTCATCCGCACTTTGGGACGCTGGAGCAGATGGACGAACTCATCTCGGAAGCTCATCGTCGTGATATTAAAATCATCATGGATCTGGTGATCAATCACACTTCAGATCAGCATGAATGGTTTCAGAAGAGCCGGCAGAGGATTGAACCCTATACGGATTTCTATATCTGGCGTAAGGGCGAAAAGGGACGCAAACCCAATAACTGGGGCAGCTTTTTCGGCGGGGATGTCTGGACTTTTGACGAGCTGCGCGGGGAGTATTATCTCCATCTTTTTGCCCGGGAACAGCCCGATCTCAATTACCACAATGAAGCAGTTATCGAGGCCGTTCAGGATGTCATGCGCTTCTGGCTGGAGCGTGGGGTGGATGGCTTTCGCTGCGATGTTATCAACATTCTTTATAAGGAATCATTGGAGAATGGGCGCTGGCGTCCCGCGCTGACGGGTTGCGAGCACTATTTGTCGACACCCGGTCTGCATCGTCTCCTGCAGCGCTTTCATACAGAGGTTTTCAGCCGTTATGACTGCTTTACCGTGGGGGAGACGGTCTTTGTGACGCCGAAAAAGGCGGCCGATCTGACCCTTCCTGAGAGGGGCGAGCTGAATGCGGTCTTTGCCTTTGACCACATGGAGACGGATTGTTTTGGTGTGAAATGGTTTTTGCGGCGTTTTTCACCGCAGCGTTTTCTCAGGACACTGAGCCGCTGGCAAAAAGAGTTGGACTGGAATGCCAATTATTTCGAAAATCACGATCAGCCCCGCTCCATCCCCCGTTTTGGAGATGAGAAGCGTTACCGCAAAGAAAGTGGCAAAGCGCTGGCTCTCCTGCTTCTCTCTCTGAGAGGGACTCCTTTTATTTACCAGGGGCAGGAAATTGGCATGAGCAACTTTGATTTTCGCACGATCGAGGAAGTCAGGGATGTCGAGTCGCTCAATATCTGGAAACTCACGAAGAAACTCCATTTCCCCAAAGCCTGGCGTTGGAAGATGATACGTCTGAAGAGCCGCGATAACGCACGCACGCCCATGCAGTGGGATGCTTCAGCGGAAGCGGGATTTACGACGGGCACGCCCTGGCTGAAGGTAAATAGCCGCTATCCGGAGGTTAATGTAGCTGCAGAAGAAGAGGAGCAGGATTCGCTTCTGCATTTTTACAAGGCTTTTCTGCGTTTTCGCCAGACGAGTGATACGCTGCAGACCGGCAGTTACCGGGAGCTTTTCCAGAAAGGACCGGTCCTGGCCTTTGCCCGCGAAAAGGGTGGGGAGAAGCTGCTGGCCGTCCTCAACCTGAGTGCCAGAGAAGTCTGCTGCCCTCGTTTTTCTGGAGAACTGCTCTTTCACAACTACCCGGGACCGCTCCAGCAGGGCAAGCTTCGGCCTTATGAGGCGGCTTTGATGCGGACGGCGAGCGAAGAAAAAAGCCTTTTATCCGCCGGGCCAGAGGTGGATACAAAAGCTCCTTTGGCCAGAACGGCCAGGCAGGAGGAAGAATGCCATGATTGAAGTCCGGGACAAGCTTTTCCATCTGCAGACGGACGCCAGTTCCTACCTTTTCTGCGTGGGAGATTTTGGCCATCTGGAACAGATTTACTATGGCCCCAGAGTGCAGACCGAAGATGCTGCCGCTCTGCGTTATCGTCGGACGATGCCCTATGGCTCTCAGGTCATGTGGGATGAGGAAAGCGAATTTTCCCTCGACAATCTACCCCTGAACTGGTCGGGTGTCGGGCGGGGAGATTACCGTCAGCCGCCACTGGAACTGTGTTTTTCCGATGGCAGCCTGAGCCATGATTTTCTCTTTGTTGACTACGACTTGTGTGACGGCGTCAAGACGATGCAGGGACTTCCCACCTCAACAGCAGGGGATTCTTCCCGGGTGCAGACGCTGACCCTGACCCTGCAGGAGCAGGCGCATCCGCTGCGTCTGCAGTTGATCTACACCGTTTTTCCGGAGACCAATGTGATCAGCCGGCGAGCTGTCTTATTGAATCAGGGAGAAGAAGCCGTAACTTTGCACCGTTTTCTGAGTTTTCTCCTGGATCTGCCCAATCGCAATTTTCGTATGCTCAGCCTGACGGGCGACTGGATCCGAGAAGCGGAAAAAACTGAACAGACGCTTGTTCAGGGGCTTCTGATCAATCAGAGCACTACCGGGGACTCTTCGAATCGTCAGAATCCCGGGGTGATTCTGGCCGAAGCAGGGGCAAACGAGGATCAGGGCTTTGCCTATGGCTTCAATCTTGTTTACAGCGGCAACCATTTCACGCTGCTTGAATTAAGTTCACACGAGCTTGTTCGGGTGGCGGGCGGGATCAATCCCCAGTCCTTTCATTGGCATCTGGACCAGGGAGCGACTTTTGAGACACCCGAAGCGATCCTCAGTTTTTCGGATCAGGGCCTGAACGGCTTGAGCCAGAATTTTCATCGCTTTGTCAACGAGCACATCGTCCGCGGTCCCTGGAGGATGAAAGAGCGCCCGCTTCTCCTGAACAGCTGGGAGGCTCTGAATTTTGACTTTACCGAGAAAAAACTGCTGAAGCTGGCTGAACAGGGGCGCAAACTTGGTGTGGAGCTCTTTGTGCTGGACGATGGCTGGTTTGCTGCGAGAGACAACGACCGCGCCGGTCTGGGAGATTACACGGTTAATTCCGGAAAACTTCCTTCCGGCCTCCCGGCTCTGGCCCGCCGCATTCATGAGATGGGCCTCAGCTTCGGACTCTGGCTGGAGCCGGAGTCGGTCAACCCGGACAGCGAGCTCTATCGGGCTCATCCGGATTACGCTATTTCCGCGCCCGGGCTTAAGCCGCTGACCTCGCGGCATCAGTTTTTGCTGGATCTGACTCGCCCGGAGGTTCGCGACTACATTGTGAAGGAAGTCTCAGAGCTTCTGGACAGCGCCGAAATTGACTATGTCAAATGGGATATGAACCGGCACATGAGCGAATTTTATTCGCCTGGCTGCTTTGCCGGGGAGTTTTGCCATCGCTATATCCTAGGCCTCTACGAGATTCTGGATCGCATTTTCGGGCCGCGGCCGCAGATCTTGCTGGAGAGCTGTTCTTCCGGGGGCAATCGCTTTGACCTCGGCATGTTGGCTTTTTCGCCGCAGATCTGGGCTTCTGACAACACTGACCCGATTGAACGGCTGCGTATTCAAAGTGGACTTTCGCTTTTTTATCCACTCTCCAGCATGGGGGCGCATGTCTCGCTGGCCCCGCATCAGCAGACCCTGCGTGACACGCCCCTCAGCACCCGTTTCAATGTGGCCGCTTTTGGTCTGCTTGGCTACGAGCTGGATCCCGGCGAACTGAGCAAAGAAGAAGCGAAGGAAGTCGAGAAGCAGCTGGCTTTTTACAAGCAGTACCGGAGGCTCTTCCAATTCGGGAAATTCTATCGGGGTGAGAGCTTTAAAGTCAACAAGTATCAGTGGCTCTGTGTGGATGATTCTGGGAAACAGGCGGTAGCGCTGCTGGCTCAGACCCTTGCCCGGGCGGCTGAGAGCAATGATATGCTTTGTCTGAAGGGCCTTCTGCCTGAAGTACGCTATCAGCTGAAAACCGTGCCGCAGAAGCTGGCGCTTCGCCGCTTCGGGCATCTGATCAAACATGCCCTGCCCATCAAAATCAAAGCGCGCAGTCCGCTTTTTGCCCTGATCGACGCCAGATACAGTCTGGATGAAGGAGCTTTTTCTGTTCAGGCCAGCGGCGCGGCACTGGCGGCGGGCATTTGCCTGAACAATCAGTTTATCGGCACAGGTTATCATAAAGATCTGCGGCTCTGGGGTGATTTTGGCTCACAGCTCTATCTGCTCCAGGCCGAAGACTATCAAGAGGAAAGTGGTGAAGAAAAATGAAGCACGAAGACCGGAAAAACATGATTTATTTCGGACTCGGGACCATCGGGCGTGATATGTTCTACGCTCTCGAAGCAAATGCGCTGATCTATTATCTGTCGAATGTCCTGGATCTGCCCAAAGCCCTTTTTGTCACGACCAGTCTCATCTATACGATTCTGCGTGTTTTTGATGCCCTCAATGACCCGCTTATGGGCCTCATTGTCGATAATGGCCGCTGGAAGAGAGGAAAATTCAAGCCGCCCATGCTGATCGGCGCTCTGGTCGGGGGCGTGAGCTATATGTTTTTCTTTACAGATTTTGGTTTCCGTGATTCCCGCTTTGTGTTTGTCTTTGTGCTGGCTTACCTGATCTGGGATATCTTTTACGGCCTCAATGATATTGCCTACTGGTCCATGCTGCCTTCGCTCAGTGTCGATCAGAAAGTGCGCGAGAAGATGGGGGCTTTTGCCCGTATCTGTGCGAATATCGGCATGTTTGCCATCATGGTCGGCTGGCAACCGCTGAGTAAAGCTCTCGGGGGCGACAGCCGGGCCTGGTTTCAGATTGCCCTTGGCTGCACCCTCGCGATGTTGTTTTTCCAGCTTTTTACCAACTTCGGCGTGCGCGAAAAAGTCCAGACCCACGAGCAGGAAAAGACCAGTCTGGCAGGACTCTGGCACGTGCTGACCGCTAACGATCAGCTGCTCTGGACGACCCTTTCAATGTCTCTGTTTACGATTGGTTATATGAGCACGACAACCCTCTCCATCTATTTTATGCAATATGTTTTCGGTAACGCGGACATGTATCCGGTGCTCGGTGCGGTTGTGGGCGTCGCACAGCTCAGCTCGCTCACGATTTTTCCCCTGATATCAAAACGCCTCAATCGTCGCAGCTTTTACGCGCTGGCAACGGGCCTTGTGCTCGTGGGCTACGCCATTTTTTTCTTCGCAGACAGCAGCCTCGGCTTAATCAGCCTAGCCGCCCTTTTCCTCTTTGTCGGCCAGGCTTTCATTCAGCTTCTGATGTTAATGTTTTTGGCGGATACCGTGGAATATGGCCAGCTCAAGCTGGGCAAACGCAACGAGAGCATCACTTTCTCCGTCCAGCCCCTCATCAATAAAATCGGCGGCGCTGTAGCCATGGGCCTGACCAGCTTCTGCCTGCTGCTTTCGGGAGTAAAAGCAGGGGATACCGCTGCTGAAGTCCTCGATGCGAGCGGCAAGCTGACCATCAAGATTTTTATGCTCGTCCTGCCGCTGGTCTTCATTTTGCTGGGTTACTGGATCTATCGCCGGAAGTACATTATCAGTGAAGACTATTACAGCAAAATTGTCCGTGAGCTGGAGCAAAAAGGCGAACTGAACGTCCATTAGCGCGGGGCAGCGCCGCGTGACATGGTGAGGGCGAGAACGCAGCGTGGGAGCCAACGAGACGTGGCGCGGTTTAGCTCGGCTGGCCCCCCGCTCTCATTTCGGATTTCCTGAATTTTGGACAAAAATTCAAGTAGTGGATGGTTAGCCTCAGCCAACTAAGGCTAAAACCATCCATTACTTGAGAACTTGCACGCCGAACCATCCACTACTTTGAATCTTGCACGCGGACCCATCCAATAGTTGCTAAGTTGCATAAAAATCAGAAAAACCAAAGGAAAACCATCCATTAGTTGCTACGTTGCACAAAAATTAGTCCGGCTCGTCCATGGGATATTCTAAGCTCTGGACGTAGGCCTCATAAATATCCTGGCTTGTGCCGCTCTGGCGGATGAGCTCGCGATACATCAGCGCACTTTTCTTCAGGCTGCGCTTCTGCGTTTCATAATCGAGGGAGACAAGGCCGAAACGGGGGCGCTCGCCCTCTTTCCATTCAAAATTATCGACGAAACACCAGTGATAATAGTGGGTGACGGGGAGGGCGGACTCTTCGAGCAGTCGTACGTGCTCGTAGATGAAGCGGGGCCGGAAGCGGTCGTCCTGATCGCAGCAGCCGTTTTCGGTAATCATGATGGGCAGGGGACAAATGTTGTAGAGGCTTTCGGCAGAGCGGATGAGGCCTTCAGGGTAGATTTCCCAGCCCAGATCATTGTGCGGCACGCCCTTTTGATCGTAGTGGCGAAAAGCATGGACCATGCCTCTTGAATAATAATTGATGGCAATAGCGTCCAGGTAGCAGCCGCTTTTAAGTCCGCTGAAATTTCGCAGAGGAAAGGGAAAGCGGCCGCTGGTGATGGCGCGGAAAAAGTCGCTTTGAAAGAGTCGGTCGTAAAGTTTGGCGCCTGCACGGTCGATAAAATTATCCTTTTCCGGGGTGAAACAGCGCAGGTGCAGGGCCAGGCTGACCTTGACCTCGCCCCACTGGTGACGCCGATAAATTTCGTGGATTTTTGTATAGCTGAGCAGGTGGATGGAGGCGAAGATACTCATAACTCGCAGCGTCTTAAAGAGCTTTTTTTCCTCGTTCAGCCACTCGCCAAAGAGAAAACAGTTGACGGCGTAGACATTCGGTTCGTTGAGCGTGCAGTAGGCGGGAATCAGGTCGCCGAGCGCTTCCACCGTATATTCGACAAAACGCAGGAAAATGGGGATGTTTTCTTTTCGTGCAAAAGCTCCGCGATCTTCGAACCACTGAGGATGGCTGAAGTGATAGAGGGTCAGCAGAACTTCGATGCCCCTGTCCCGCATGAGCTGAATTTCCCGGCGGTAATGGGCGATGGCCTCGGGGTTCCATTGTCCCTGCTGAGGCTCTATGCGGGCCCACTCCACGCTCATGCGGTAGTAGCGGATGCCCAACTCATCTAAAAGCTCAATGTCTTCTTCGTAACGATTCCAGTGGTCGGTGGCTCTCCGGATATTGCTGTGATCGCGGATTTTACCGGCGTCGGAATAATGGTTCCAGTTGGAACCGACTGCTCCGCCTTCGATCTGAGCGGAAGCGGTGGCGACACCGAATTTCAGGGCTGCTTTTTCAGACTTCATATTTTCTCCTGGCTCTCCTGCGGTGGATTCATCAAAAAGTGGTTTTTGCTTTCCATGCTTAATTTAGCATACTTTTTCCGGGCTCTTCTGCTGAGGATTCATCAAAGAAGCAATTTTACTCTTCAAGCTTAATTTATCATAGAAGCAGCTTTTATCGAACTGGAAATGGCCCTGTCTGGTGACAAAAAAGCTTTTTGTTGCGTATGATCTTTGTAAGAGTCCGGCGTATACAAAGACCGCAGCTTGTGGAGAGAACTTTCCTCCGGAAATGACTTCGTTCAAGCAAGCTGGTGCTGGGATGCCTCACCGCAGCGGACCCGTGAAAGAATTGAGTAGCCTGTAATGTAATAATCAAACACCGTGGAGCTGCAATCAAACGATTATTTTCAGCCCGTAGAAAGGAGCTCACAATGAAAAAGAAAATGCTCTGGATTTTGCTCAGCCTTCTGCTTTGCTGTGCCTGTTTTGCAGCCTGCGCGGCCAATTCTGCACCCTCAGGCGAGGTCATTCAACCGGACGAAATGAATGGAAGTGTCAGGATGAATGTGCCGACCGTGGCTTTTCCCGCAGAATTTGAGGCCAAGCGCGAGGAAGCCCCAGTACCTGATATTGACGTAAACCCGGCCAAGCTCGCGGCCCAGGCGGAGGACTTTGGCAGGCAGGATTCCGGCCGCATGATTGCTCTCACTTACAGCTTTCAACTGGAGAGCACCGACTACGAAAAGGACGTGGCGACTCTTGATCGCCTGATCGCTGAAAATGAGGGCTATATTTCTTCTTCAAATCTCAGCGTTCGGCCAAGTAAAGAAAAGGATCTCCACTCGGCTTTCTTCCAAATTAAAATCCCCAGGGACAAGGCTGAGTTTTTCCGAAAAGCTGTGACCGCTGAGGTGGGTACGCTTCGTTCCTCATCCTCTAATAGCCAGGATTTCACAGAGAGCTACAGCGATACAGCGCTTCGCCTGGTCTCAGAGAAGAAAAAACTGGATGCCTTCAATGAACTCTATAAAAAAGCCGAGAGTATGGAAGATATCATGGCCATTCAGTCGCAGATTATTGACTGCCAGAGCCGTATCGACCAGAAGGAGGCCAGTCAGAGAGAAATCGAGGGGAGGGTGAATTTCTCAGATTTTTCCATCTCGCTGGAAGAGGTTTTTTTGCTGAGTCCTGTAGCCTCTCAGGATCCCTCTTTTTCCAGCCGCCTCAGCGAGGCTTTTGCGGCCTCCTTGACAGGCCTGAAATCGGGCCTGGAAGATCTGCTCCTCTTTATCGCTGAATCCTGGCCGATCCTGCTTGTCCTTATCTTCATCGCTTTGCTGATTGTTGTCTTTAAGCGACGTGCCGCCAGTCGTCGGAAAAAGAAAGAAGAAAAGGCTGAAGCCCCTGTTCCTGCAGTGAAATCGGCTGAGACCAAGTCTGCTGAAGTGAATAGCAAGTAACGGCAGGTTCGGTTTAGTTCGGCCCGAAGACCGGTAGACCCGGAGGATGGATTTCGTCGGGGGTTTGTTCGGCAAAGTCAAGGTCGCGCTGAAGCACAGCCCAACTTACGCTCTTTTCGCCAAAGCGCCCGCGCAGGTTGTAAATACAGTCCTCAATTTTCTCCAGGCGCTCCAGCTCCCGGGCATCCGAAAAAAAGTTCAGCTGCAGCGGCTGTTCCAGGGGAATGAGCTGGATGGCACGGATGCCCACGGCTCTGAGGGGGACCGGCATCTCACTCATGCAGGTGAAGAGTTTATAGGCGCAGCGTGCAAGATACACGCTGCTGTGGCTGGGGTAGGGCAGCGGCGCCTGGAATTCTTCCTGAAAGAAGTTCTGGTCGCGCAGGCTGATTTGCACACCACCTGCACGAAAACCGCCGCTCCGTAGACGCAGGCCAACATTCTGGGCAAGGGCCAGGAAGACCGGCCAGAGGCTTTCTTTACTGACGAGATCGTGACGCAGGGTAAGACTGTGCCCGATACTCCTGACGGGTCCGCTCTCGCCCAGCACACGCACGCGCCCGTCATCCCAGCCGTTAGCCCAGCGCCAGAGCCGATAGCCGTTGATGCCGAGGCGGCGCTGCAGAAGTTCTGCCGGGGCGTGGGCGAGCTGACCGATGGTACTGATGCCCCAGAGATTGAGCTTTCGTTTGGTTGCGGGGCCGACGCCCAGAAGATCTTCGACCGGCAAGTTCCAGACTTTGTCGGGAATGTCTTCGCTGCGCAGAACGGTGACCGCATCAGGTTTTTTCATGTCGCTGCCGAGTTTGGCAAAGACCTTGTTGATACTGACGCCCACGGAAATAGTCAGACCCAGTTCCCGCTTGATACGCTGCCGCAGCAGCTCGGCGATCTCTTCGGGAGAGCCAAAGAGCTGGCGGCTTCCCCGTACATCCAGCCAGCATTCATCGAGGCCAAAGGGCTCGACCTGATTGCTGACCTCGGCGTAAATGGCCCGTGCCCGTTTGGAATAATGCACATAAGCTTCATAGTGAGGGGGCACGATGTGGAGCTGGGGACATTTGCTCTGCGCCTGCCAGATGGTCTCGCCGGTTTTGACCCCCTGGATTTTCGCTTCCTGTGACTTGGCCAGCACAATTCCGTGACGGTCCTCCACCGAGCCGCAAACGGCCATAGGCAGACCTTTAAGGGCTGGGTTCAGGACTTGCTCGACAGAAGCATAGTAGGCATTCATATCGCAGTGCAGGATGCCCAGGCGGGGGGCCTTGCAACAGAGCTTGTCTGAGCCTCTATCCGCTGCATCTGCGCCTGCGGTGTCTGAACCGCTGCTCACTGCGCCTGTGCCTGTGATACATGGGCCTGTACTTGTTCTGCCTGCGCCTGCGATGTCTGTGAGCGCAGTTACTGAAGACCACCTGACGCTCGTCTTGGCAGGAATAAATTCACCCATATAGGCCTCCTCAAAATCAGCTCAGATCAAGTCTTTAAAATCATTTCAGATAAGTCTTTTTTCCCTTGACCCCATGGCGTTGGGCGGGATATACTGTGCTCATAAATGAAAGTACTTTCACCTCTGTTGCACAGCATAGGTGCAAATAGTTTCATTGTCAACTGAAACTTATTGCTTAAGGCCTTGCTTAAGGCTTTGATGACGGGAGAAAAAAGGTGTTCGGTTCAAAAGTCAGAGATCTTCGTATTCGCAATAATCTCACGCAGAAAGAGCTGGCCGCGCAACTTGGTGTATCAACGCGCAGTCTGATCAATTATGAAACAGGACGCTGCTATCCCCGCCAGGCTTCGGTTGTGGCGCGGCTGGCAGAACTTCTCCATGTCTCAGCAGATTATCTGCTCTCGAACGGAGAGGAATCTGCTGCTGGCCATGAGACGCAGGATGCGCGTGACGCTGATCGTCTGGTCAAAGAGCTTTCAGCCATGTTTGCAGGCGGACGCCTGAGCGAAGAAGACCGCGATGCGGCCATGGAAGCGATACAGCAGGCTTACTGGGACGGACGGCGCAATTCGCGCGAAAAAAAGTATTAGTCTGGGCGGGAAGTTCTTTTTATGGCTCAGCGGAGAGCAATTCAAAGGGCGGAAGCAGCTGTCCGGAAGCTTCTTGCTTTCTGGGGAACACGCGATGTGGAGCAACTTTGCAAAAATTTGGGCATCGCGCTCTATCCACGCTCAAATTTCCAACAGCTGAAGGGGATGTATGCCGTGGTGGAAGGACGTCCCTGTATTTTCTACAAGGACAGCCTCAGCGAAGAGGAAAAAAAACTCATCCTGGCCCATGAGCTGGGTCATGATCAGCTGCACCGTGAACTCGCGGAAAAACAGATTCTCATCCGCGACCACATGTTTTTAGATATGAGCAGTCGCCCGGAGCTTGAGGCGAATCTCTTTGCTGCTGAGCTGCTGATTTCAGATGAAAGTTTTCTGGATTATGCACAGCAGGGTTACAGCCTGGAGCAACTTGCGGCGGCTCTGGCTTTTCCAATGGATCTTCTGCGCCTGAAGGCGGAAATTCTTAAAGAGAAGGGCGAGCCTCTCCAGCTCAGTGAGCCCTTGTCGGCGCACTTTTCTTTCGGAGGGGGAAAGGATAAAATTTAAGACATGAAAACCACGTCGTGCCCGAAAAGATTTTTCAGCCTTCTGCTGCTTGGCTTTTGCCTGCTTACCCAGAGTTTTGCTCTATCTTCCTGCTCTGTCCTTCAGAGGGGCGAAAGAGCTCCACTTACGGTGGCCCGTTATGGTGGCGGAGGACGCAAGAGCAGTCTGGACATCGTACAGAACTTTCCTTTCCGCGCCCCTGGGTCCCCTGAAGAAAAGGCTCTGGCCGAGTGGCTTAAAGCGGAACTTGAACACCTGGGTCTGCAGGTTGAGATGCAGAGCTTTCAAGTGGGCGGGAAAAGCTCACAGAATGTTCTGGCTACGATTAAAGGAAAAGGTTTTAAGCCTGTAGAGTCGCAGAATGACGAGCTTATGGCCCAAAGCGCCGAAATGCAGCATCCTGCTGATCTGGAAGGGCGGCGACTTATTCTCGGCGCACACTATGACACCCTTTACAGCCGTGCACAGGCGGAAGAAAAAGATCAGGAAGCTCAGACGGCGGAGATCGATGAAGAGGGAAATCCTGTGGCCAGTGATCCTAACCTGCCTAAATTGGCTCAAAGTGATGGCATCGACGATAACGCTGCAGCCCTCGGCGTCCTTTTGCAGACCGCCCGGCTTCTGGCGGTGAAGCCGGCCGCCTACGATGTGACCATCGCCTTTTTTGGCGCGGGACATGCTGATTTTGCTGGGGCAAAGTTTGCAGCCGATCAGCTGAGTCCTGCTGAGCGTGAAAAAATTGATGCGCTTGTCGTTTTAGATTCCATTTATGCAGGGGACAAGGTGTATGCTCATGCAGGTCAAAATTCTGTAGAGAGCGGAGAAAAGAAAAAATACGCTTTGCGCCGCAAACTCTACGAGTGTACCGACGTCTACTACGATAACCTGCTGCTGACCCGCAACGGCTTTGCCCTCTATACCAATCAGGCGGGCTGCGAAAAGGAATTGGCAGGCGTGGGAAAGTGCATTTACCGCGAGTGGACAGAAAAGAAAAGTGATTACAGTCCCTTCGATCAGCTGGGGATTCCCATCGTCTTTTTTGACTCTGGCGACTATGATATTGAGCAATGTGACAGCCCGGTTAAAGAGAGCAATGATCCCTTTTTTGCCTCTGTGAATGGCATGATTGCCGGCAGCGGTTTTGACAGCAGCGACCGCCTTCTCAACTATTTCGTCTCTGAAAAGCAGCAGAAGAATCGCGACCGCTTCGGTCGTTCAGAAGAAACAAGTCCGCTCAGCGAAGAGCGTCAGAGTTTGGCAGCGGAGAGCAGCCAGGACGATTATCTGAGCGAGGCGGATCGCCTGGAAATTCGCATCAATAATCTCGCTTTTATTCTCGAGCAGCTTTGCCGCAATGTTCCGCCGGGAACCGTGGCCAAAGGAGCAAAGGAGCTTTCATAATGTGGATAATCTGGTTGGTCCTTATCATACTTTTTCTGATTGCTGAAGCAGCGACCGTCAACATGACAACCATCTGGTTTGCGGCTGGCGCGCTGGCTTCTCTGATAGCCAATTTCCTGGACGTGGAACTCTGGTTGCAGTTGCTGATCTTTTTCCTTGTCTCGGTCGTCTGTCTGCTGCTGTTTATCCTCGTTTTCAAACCGCGAATGGCCCCCTTGAGCAAACGCCCGGTATCCACTAATGCCGATCGCATTATCGGAGAAGAGGGCCGCGTCATCAAAGAAATACTGCCACTCAAAAAGGCCGGGCAGATCGAAGTTCTGGGACAGATATGGTCGGCCATTGCGGAGGATGGGCAGAGCAGCATTCCGGAAGGCACAACGGTCAGAGTGTTGGCCATCCATGGTGTTAAAGCAGTGGTTCGACCCACAGACCCTGCGCCAGCTTCTTAAATCCGTGAGCCTTGGTTTTTGACAAAGAATTAACATCGAGCTGACGAAATTTTTAAGCAAAAATTGTTCTGTTCTGGCACAATATTTAAGACGTGCCCTTACACGAAAGCAAAAGCGCCAGGCCGCCGCTGCTTTATAGAAAGGAATCATTATGTTTCTTAGCATTCAAAACGGTTTTCCTGAGAATCGCATCGGTTCTCTTATTGCCCTTATTTTTCTCGCCCTCGTGCTTCTGATTATCCTCATCCGCAATATTCGTGTCGTGCCTCAGGCCCACAATTTCATCATTGAGCGGCTGGGAACCTACAAAGCCACCTGGGACACCGGCCTCCATATGAAGGTGCCGTTTATTGATAAAGTGATCAAAAACATCTCACTGAAAGAAAAAGTGGCGGATTTCGAGCCACAGGCTGTGATCACCAAAGATAACGTCACCATGCAGATCGACACCGTAGTGTTTTACCAGATTGTCGATCCTAAGCTCTACACCTACGGCATTGAGAATCCTATTTCGGCTATCGAAAATCTTTCGGCAACAACCCTGCGTAACATCATCGGCGACCTTGAACTCGACGAAACGCTGACTTCCCGCGATGTCATCAACACGAGAATGCGGGAAACCCTGGATATTGCCACAGATCCCTGGGGTATTAAAGTCAATCGCGTCGAGCTGAAAAACATCATTCCGCCGAAAGAAATTCAGACCGCCATGGAGCGGCAGATGAAAGCGGAGCGTGAAAAACGCGAAAACATTCTGCGCGCTGAGGGGCAGAAGGAAGCGGCCATCCGTGTGGCTGAAGGTGAAAAAGAGGCGGCTATTCTGCGCGCCGAAGCCAAAAAGGAACAGGCCATTCGAGTGGCCGAAGGTCAGGCTCAGGCCATCCTCAAGGTGCAGGAAGCTACGGCCAAGGGTCTCGCCATGGTTAAGGACGTACGTGCGGATAAGAGCCTTATCGCCCTGAAAGGGCTTGAAGCCCTGACCAAGGTTGCTGACGGCCGTGCGACCAAGATTATTATTCCTTCAAATATGCAAGGCATTGCTTCAGCTGCCGTCTCTATTAAGGAAATGATTACAGATCCTCAATTTTCTCCCGATCAGGTCGCAGAAAAAACGGAGGCGGTGTCCCCCATAGAAGAAAAATGGAGACCCGAAGAAGACGAGCGCAAACTCACGCAGTCGGCTGACGACCCCCTGTCAGGGCATCACTTTGAGCCTTCTGCTTTCTCCAAGATTTAAATTCCAGGGCTGCGCCATGTCGCAGCCCTTTTGCTGAGAGGAAAACTATGCTTCGTTCGATTCATATTGAGCAGTTCGGTATTCTCAAAGATGTGACGATCGGACCAACGTCCGAAGAAATTCAGGCGGCTTTACAGAGAAAAGAAAAAATGACAGGAGGTCTGAGCGCCCTCAGTTGTTTTATCGGCCGAAATGGGACGGGTAAAAGCGCTTTCCTTGGCAGCATCAGTTTTATCCGCGATGCCTTGCTCTTTGGTCTCCCCCATGCCTCCAGTAGCGGCCAGCGCGGAGGTTTTGCCCGCCTTCACACGCGCCAGCTGCCATTTCAGGAGGGGGAAAGCTGGAGTTTGGAAAGCCGAATCCCGCGAGCTTTTCCGGATGATAGCAGAGCTGCGGTCGAAGGGCCTTCTGAGAAAAAAGATATGGTCTTTGACTTCATTTATGAACGACGTCCGGGGCAGTATCTTCACTACCATATCAGCATGAACAGAGATAAACACAGCCGCCCCTTTATTTATGAAGAAACGGTGCGCCAGCTCAGCTCTGAGGGAGAAAAAGAACTCCTTTCTGTCTGTGAGGGAAAAGGTCATGTGAGTTCAGAACGCTTTGGCGATGACGAAGTCCAGCTTCTGGACGAAAAGGTTCCAGCCCTCTCGCTCTATGGACGCATGCTCCAGTACAAGGATCTTTGCTGGCTCTATCTGCAGCTTACGAGCAGCTTTGTCTGCCACCCGGCGGAGATGCCCGATAATGGCCTTTTAGCGAAAGAAAAGGGCGGGCATAAACATCTCAACGAGCGCATGGATAATTTGCGTAATGTCTTGAATTATCGGGAGAAGGAAGACCCTAAAGCCTACGAAAAGTTGCTCTCGCGTATTCTGGACCAGGTTCCTGACTACAAGAAAGTCGGTGATGCGTTTCTGGATCAGGGTATTTCCTCAGGTAATCTGAGACTTTTTGCCATGTTGCTTTTGCTCGAAGATCCGCGTGCTCTGATCTGTATCGACGAGCCTGATAACGGCCTTTATCACGATATGGTCGAAGCCCTGATGCAGGCCATGCGCCACTATGTTCTGGAGCAAAAGGGGGCGCAGATTTTTCTTACCACTCACAACAGTTCGGTGCTTGAGGCTCTGAGTCCGGAAGAGGTCTGGGCCTTTGAGCGCAAAAGCGATGGACAGATTCAAGTGCGCTCCCTGGCGCAGGATGAGATTGTCCGTCAGATGTATAAAGAAGGCATCAACATGGGGATGCTTTGGTACGGCGGCCATCTGGGTGTCAACTGAGATGCGCATAGAAGTTCTTTGTGAAGATAAGTCTTCAGTCAGGGTTCTGAAAAAAATACTGGGGGATATTCTTTTCTTTGGCCACAAAGCTCTTTTTCCCGCAGGCGTCCGAGCTGTAGCAGAATCAACTGCCGGAGCGAAGGGCTTCGCTTTATGGCCGGGGGTCCCGGAAAAGAGCGATCATCAGCTTTCCTGCAATGGGATTGTTCTCGACATTCATCCCCATCGCGGCAAGGGTTATATTCCTGCGGACCTTTTTGAAAAACCGGAGTATAGCCGCAGCGGCCTGCTCAATCTTCTCCCGGCAAAGCTCAGAGCTTATTCGCAGCTGGATCGGGACGAAGCGCTGATCGTCTGCGTGGTTCTGGATTCAGACGATGATGATAAAGATCGTCTCTACCAGAAGATCGAGGCGCTTATTCGTCACTGTGCACCGGAGAATTTCTTTGTGATCGGCATATCCGTCGAAGAGATGGAGGCCTGGCTGCTGGGCGATCCTCTTGCCCTTCGTCAGGCCTTTCCAGAAGCGGATACAAGCCTCTTGAAAACCTACTCTCAGGACAGCGTCTGCGGGACCTGGGAGCTTTTAGCACAAATTATTGAAGGTCGGGAGAAAGGGCGGGAACTTGCCCATATCGGTTATCCTGCCGTGGGCATATTTAAAGCAAAATGGGCAGAATCCATCGCTCCCTGGCTTGATCCTGAGCGCAATCAATCGCCTAGTCTTAAGAACTTTCTGGAGCGTTTTCGCAGTATCGTTCGCCTTGCCGCCGAGAACGACAGGTCAGGACGCGCTGCAAAACAGACTTCAAAGCAGGACGAAGTATGATTCCGACGGCCGCTTATATCCATGTGCCCTTCTGCGCTTCCCGCTGCAGTTACTGCGATTTTTACAGCCTGCGGCCCAGGGCAGAGGCCTTCCAGCGTTACACCCAGGCCGTCTGCCTGGAAATTCGCGCCGAAGCAGCTGCCACTGTGCAACAAAATGGCACGACAGCTCCCCTGAAGAGCTGCTATTTTGGCGGGGGTACGCCAAGTTTTCTGCCGCTCTCTGCCCTTGAAGAAATCATGGACACGCTGCGCCGCAGTTTCTCTTTTGACGCGGAAGCGGAAATCACTCTGGAAGCCAATCCCGCCAAAAACCTTCCCGCCAGACTCCCCGCCCTGCGACAGATGGGTTTTAACCGTCTCAGCCTCGGCCTGCAATCCGCAGACAATCGCCTTTTACAGCGACTGGGCCGCATTCATACCCGTGAAGACTTCGCTGAGTCCCTTCGTGCGGCGCGTGAAGCCGGCTTCGACAACATTTCTTCGGACCTGATCTTCGCTCTGCCCGGCCAGAGCCTGGAATCCTTTGCCGAAGAAGTCGAATGGCTGCTGCAGTTTCCGCTCGAGCACCTGAGTTTCTATTCCCTGCAGCTTGAAGAAGGCACCCCCCTGGCCGCAGAAATGGCCCGCGATCCCTCTGAACTGCCTGGCGAAGACGAAGAACGCGCCATGTATCACAGCCTGCGCCGCCGCCTGAGTCAAAGCGGGCTTTTTCCCTACGAAATCTCCAATGCCGCCCGTCCGGGTTTTGCCTCACGACACAATCTCGTCTATTGGAATGCCCTGCCTTACTATGCCTTCGGACCTGCCGCGGCCTCTTATACAGCGGGCGTTCGCCGACATAACCCCGAAGATTTTGAACTCTGGGAGCAAAAAGTGCTGGCCGCCGGGGAAACTCAGGCACATGCCGCTGCCATCGAAGACGAAAAAATCGACAGAGCCTCCGAGCAGGCAGAATATGTCATGCTGCGTTTTCGCCTGACGGAAGGCCTCTCTTTTAAGGCCTATCGTGAACGCTTCGGCGAGGAGCCGCAGCTGCACTTTGCAGACGCATTTTCCCGGCTTCAGGAGCGCGGCCTCCTGCAAAAAACGCCTGAAGGACTCGCCCTTTCAGAGTTGGGCCTCGATTTGGCCAACCAGGTGATGCTGGAGTTTGTTTAGGTCGGGCTTGGTAGTGTCCAGCGAGACGCGGAGCAGAGCCCCTTCGAGCGAGTTCGCGATCACAACCGCAGCAAAGTGAGCATCCTGTCCCCAGTGCAGCAGCATCAGGAGCCGCACTGCAGAGAGAGCGTGTTTGAGACGAGAAGGGGCTGCTGCGGAGCAAGCGAGCGAAAACGCCAACGCCCGCCCGGGCTCACACCGCCCTTGCTCAAAAGTTCGCTGCGCTCACAATCGCTCGGGTCGGCGGATCCGATCTAGCTTAGTGCCGTGCCTCAACTTGTCGCGCAGCTATGAACTTTTTCTTCACAATCGTTCAAAATCCTTCACCTTGACTTTCCTTGACAGTCAACAGAGTGAATGATAAAGTGAACTTGGCACTCGAGAACATCGAGTGCTAAATTATGCCGAAGCCCAGCCAGGGCTGTTTCATAAACCGGCAAAGTGAGAAAGGAGCGATGGCTTTGAGTTCTGAAGTGAAAAAGTCTGAAAAACATCTGGATCCGCGGAAACAGTCCATCCTCCGGGCTGTCGTCAATGATTATGTTGAGACGGCCGAGCCTGTCGGCTCCAAGGCTTTGCTGGCGCGACATTCTCTGGGCGTGAGTTCGGCGACGGTGCGCAATGAGATGGCGGAGCTGGAAGAAATGGGCTACCTTGAGCAGCCGCATACGTCAGCTGGCCGTGTGCCTTCAGATAAGGGTTACAGGGCTTACGTTGACGAGATAGAAGAGCCTGTGAAGCTTTCTCCCACCGAAACCAGGAAGATTCGTGAGGAAATTGGGGAGGACCTCTCTGAAATCCGCGAATTGATTGGCAGAGCGGCTAAGAGCCTCAGTGAACAAACGAATTTCACCTCCCTCGTGCTCACGCCGACCTATGGCGAGAGCCGCCTGCGTCAGGTAAAGATTCTCATGATCGAACCGGGCAAAGCCCTGGTTATTGTGGTTCTTTCGGCAGGGGTGGTGCGTGATCGGCTGATCCATATTCCGGATCTGTTGGACAACGAGCAGTTGGGCAGCCTCGCGGAGACCCTCGAGAAGGCTCTGGTTGGCAAAAAACTTCATGATATCACCCTGCTTGCTGTAACCGATGCGGGAAAACGAGAACCTATTCCGGATTCACTCCTGAATCAGGTGCTTTTTGAAACCTACATTGCGATTAAGCAGGCTGAAAATATCGACCTCTACATTGAGGGTCAGCATCGCCTTCTGAAACAGCCCGAGTTTGCCGATGTGGATAAAGCCCATCGCTATCTCGATACGATGAGTAAAGAAGGTGTAGTGGCAGGGTATCTTTCGGAGATGCCGGATACTGAGGCGTCAGAAGAAGATAAGATGCCGGCCTATGTGGTCCGTATCGGCCAGGAGATTGCCCTTAAAGGCATGGAGGACTGTAGTTTTATTTCGAGTTCATACCGTATTGGGGATAACATCTGCGGCAAGATTGCCGTTGTGGGTCCCCGGCGCATGATGTACTCAAAGATTATATCGGATGTGAGCTTTGTGAATTACACCCTGAATAAGATGATCAGGCGCTGGGAAGCACGAGGCAAAGCAGTGGAGGAAGAAAAGCATGAGTCATGAACACAAAAAAACGCTCAGGCGCAGCAACGGGCAATCCAAGTCGAATGGTGCTGCTCCGGTCGAAGATAAAGATCTGAGAACGGACGAGCAGAAAGATTTTAAGCTGGATGAGGAACATGAAAAGGCCGGTCGCTACGAAAAGGCAGTGGCCGAACTTGAAGATAAAGAAAAAGAGCTGGCTGAGGCTCAGGATCGCTATCTGCGGCTGGCTGCAGAATACGAAAATTTTCGCCGCCGCACACGTCAGGAAAAGTCCCGCTGCTACGAAGATGCCAGAGCAGATGCCGTCAAGGCCTTACTGCCGGTTCTGGATAATTTGGATCGGGCTGTGGAGAGCGGAGAAAAGGCCAGCACTGAAGAAAGCAAAAAAATGGCCGAAGGTATGGCTCTGGTTCGCAAAGTGGCGATCGAGTCCATGGAAAAAATCGGTGTCAGTGAAATCCCTGCGGCAGGAGAGAGCTTCGATCCGGAGCTGCACAATGCCGTTCAACATATAGAAGACAAAGAGCTGGGTGAAAATATAGTAGCCCAGGTTCTGCAAAAAGGTTATCGCTGCGGGGACCAGGTGATTCGTCACAGTGTCGTGGTGGTGGCCAACTAGCTAAGAGAAAAGCGTTTATTGCCCTAAACCTCTGGGAGCAGGGCAGGAGAAAATATTTTAGCCGGCGAAAGCCGTTAATTTAAGAAAAGAAAGATGCAGTGTTTCGAGCTGCAGGAGGAAAAGATATGTCAGAAATTATTGGAATTGATTTAGGTACAACAAACTCTTGTGTGGCAGTTCTGGAGGGCGGCGAAGCCGTTGTTATCCCGAACGCAGAAGGTAATAGAACAACGCCGTCTGTGGTGGCGTTCAGTAAAGATGGACAGCGCCTGGTCGGGCAGATTGCCAAGCGTCAGGCTGTGACCAATCCGGACCGCACGGTACAATCCATTAAACGTGAAATGGGCAGTGACCATAAAGTCAAAATAGATGATAAAGAATTTTCGCCTCAGGAAATTTCTGCAATGATTCTGCAGAAGCTGAAAACCGATGCCGAGGCGTACCTTGGCAAACCGGTCACAGATGCCGTCATCACGGTTCCGGCTTACTTCAGTGACTCGCAGCGTCAGGCGACAAAGGATGCGGGTAAGATTGCCGGACTCAATGTCCAGCGCATCATCAATGAGCCCACGGCGGCCGCTCTGGCCTATGGCCTGGACAAAGAGAACGAGCAGAAGATTGTGGTCTTCGACCTGGGCGGCGGCACCTTCGATGTCTCCATTCTGGAGATCGGCGACGGCGTCTTTGAAGTTCTGGCTACGGCAGGCAACAACCGTCTGGGCGGCGATGACTTTGACAAGCGCGTTGTGAACTGGATGGTCGATGAGATGAAGAAATCACAGGGCATCGACCTCTCTCAGGACAAGATGGCCATGCAGCGCCTGCGCGAGGCTGCGGAAAAAGCTAAGATTGAGCTCTCCGGAGTCACTTCGACGAACATCAACCTGCCCTACATTACCGCAGATTCGACCGGGCCTAAGCATCTCGAACTGACGCTGACCCGCGCCAAGTTTGAAGAGCTGACCGATGACCTCATCGAATCGACGATGGGTCCTGTAAAACAGGCCATGTCCGATGCGAAACTGAGTCCTTCAGATATCAGCAAAGTCCTTTTGGTTGGTGGTTCAACCCGCGTCCCCAAGGTTCAGGAAAACGTGAAAAAGTTTTTCGGCAAAGAACCCTTTAAGGGCATTAACCCGGATGAGTGTGTGGCTGTAGGTGCAGCCATTCAGGCCGCGGTTCTGACCGGCGATGTGAAGGGTATGGTGCTTCTGGATGTCACGCCTCTCTCGCTCGGCATTGAGACCATGGGCGGTGTTATGACGAAGATGATTGAACGCAACACCACGATCCCGACCAAGAAGAGTCAGATCTTCAGCACGGCTGCAGACGGCCAGACCTCGGTGGAAATCCACGTGCTCCAGGGCGAACGTGAATTTGTTCGCGATAATAAGACCCTCGGCCGCTTTATGCTTGACGGCATTGCCCCGGCTCCCCGTGGCGTTCCGCAGATCGAAGTGACCTTCGATATTGATGCCAACGGCATTGTGAATGTCACGGCCATTGATAAGGGCACCAATAAAGAACAGCATATTACCATTACGGCCTCGTCCAATCTTTCCAAAGATGATATCGATAAGGCGGTGAAGGATGCGGAAGCGTATGCTGAGCAGGACCGCAAGGCGAAAGAAGAAGTTGATATCCGCAACAACGCCGACAGTGCTGTTTATCAGGCGGAAAAGACCCTTAAGGATACCGGTGATAAATTGGATGCTGCAGATAAAGAAGAAATCGAAGCTGCCGTGAAGAAGCTGAAAGATGCTCTCGCGAAAAATGATACGGAGGCCATGAAGGCGGATACCGAGGCCTTACAGCAGAGCTTCTATAAGGCCTCCGAAAAACTTTACAAGCAGCAGGCTCAGGATGCTCAGACGGCCCAATCAGGCGGGGCTGCTCAGGGTCAGCCAGGAGCAGAACCTGGTCAGGACAAGGGCACCTACGAAGCCAATTTCAAGGATGCCGGCGGCGATAAATAAGCCTGAATGAATAAAAGTTTGCGCTGCAAGTGCAGCCTGAGATAAACTACAGGAAAAGCAGTGCCGCTCTGTTTCGGTTCGGCATTGCTTTTCTTAAGTTTAAATTTGACCGGCCATCTCGGAAGGAGGACGCTCAATGGCAAAAAAACGTGATTATTATGAGGTCCTGGGCGTCGATAAGGGAGCAGACGAAGGGCAGATTAAAAAAGCCTATTGGAAGCTGGCGAAAAAATATCATCCGGATGTTAATCCTGGCAATAAAGAAGCTGAAGAAAAATTTAAGGAAGCCAATGAGGCTTATTCGGTGCTGAGCGACAAAGAGAAACGTGCGCGCTATGACCAATTCGGTATGGCCGGCATGGATCCCAACGCTTTTGCAGGAGGTGCGGGAGGCGGCTTTGGCGGCTTTGGCGCTAATATCAACCTGAATGACCTCTTCAACAGTATATTTGGTGATTTCGGTTTTGCCGGGACGAGGGCAGGCGGAAGCATTAACCGCAACACCCCTATGCCCGGAGCCAATCTTCGCTACCGCATGAATCTTGATTTTAATGAAGCGGCTTTCGGCTGTGAACGTGAGATCAGCATTCGCAAAGAGGATCTTTGCGAGCATTGCAAAGGCAGCGGTTCTGAAGATGGTTCAGAACCGGACACCTGCCCGGTCTGCCATGGTTCGGGTCAGGTGACCCGCCAGCAGCAGACGCTCTTTGGTCAGATGATGACCACGATGCCCTGCAGCAACTGCCAGGGAACCGGACAGGTCATCAAAAAACCCTGCAAGCACTGCGGGGGCAGCGGACTTAAAGAAAAGACCAAGCGCCTGATTGTCCAGGTTCCTGCGGGTATAGACGAGCACGAGATGCTCACGCTGCGGGGTGAAGGTGAACCAGGCCGAAGGGGAGGCCGCAATGGCGATCTCTACATCGAGATTCATATACGGCCCCATCCGGTGTTCAGCCGTGAAGGCACAACCACCTACTGTGAAGTGCCGATCACCTTTACGCAGGCGGCGCTGGGCATGGAAATCGAAGTTCCCTGCATCGACGGACCGGAAAAATACAAACTCAAAGAAGGCACTCAAGCCGGAGATCTCTTTACGATCCACGGTAAGGGTATTCCCAGAATCAATGGCCGCGGCCGTGGGGATCATCAGTTTCGTGTCAGCATTGAAGTTCCCAAAAACCTCAGTGCAGATCAGAAAGCCCTCCTGGAAAAATTTGAGTCCAGCGTGAATGTCAGCCACTATCAAAAACGACAGGGCTTCTTTGAACGCTTGCGCTCCGTCTTTTCGGGAGAGCGCAGCTGAGCCTCATTGCGGAAATCCAGGGAGCTGTCTCAACACACGAAAGTGTCGTGAGGCAGCTCTTTTTTTAGTGTAAAAACGGGTGCCTCAGCGATTTTATTTTTGTTTCTGCAGATAAAAATGCCATTTCTTTTAGACGGGCGCTTTTTATTGGCTTTTTTTATTCGCTTTTAATGTTAAAATAAAGGGAATCATTCCGCAGAGCTGCTGAAGCAGCCTCATAAGCGGTTCGAAAGCCCTGCAGGGCAATCGTCAACAGGAGGTTAGCATGAAAAAAACACCCTTGCATGAAAAGCATCTTGCGCTCAATGCAAAAATGGGCGAATATGCAGGCTTTGATATGCCTATTCAATACGCCGGTATTAAAGATGAAGTTCTGGCCGTGAGGGAAAAGGTCGGTATTTTTGATGTTTCCCACATGGGTGAAATCCGTGTCACGGGAACTTCCGCAGATGCCTTCCTCAACTGGGTCCTCAGCCGTGACATCAGCGGTAAAAAGACTGAACTCGTCAGCTATGCTATTTTGCTCTACGAAGAAGGCGGCGCAGTGGACGATTTGCTTGCCTACCGTTTCCAGGAATCCGGCGATTACTGGCTGGTCGTGAATGCAGCAAATAAAGATAAAGATTTTGCCTATCTGAACGATATTCTGCCCGTCTTCTATGAAAAGCATCCCGAGGCTGTGAAAGACGTGAAGATTGCAGATGAATCTGAGTTTTACGCTCAGATTGCTGTTCAGGGACCGAAAAGTCCGGAAATCATGAAGGCTCTCCTGGAGCAATTCGGGGAAGCACCGGAATTTATCGAGAAAGTTCTCGGTATGAAAAGCTATCGCATGCAGCGCAAGCCCAAGTTTAAAGGTGACCTTTCCATGGTCATTTCCCGCACCGGTTACACGGGTGAAGATGGCTTTGAAATCTATCTCCCTGCGGCGGAAGCGGGTCGTTTCTGGGATGCCCTGATAAAGCTCGGCGCAGAACCTGCGGGTCTCGGCGCGAGAGATACGCTGCGTCTGGAAGCTGGCATGCCCCTCTATGGACATGAAATGAGTCAGGAGCTGAATCCGCTTGATGCCGGCGTCGGTTTCGCCGTCAAGACGGATCGTCCCTTCATTGCAGCAGGTAAGCTCATCCAGCACCATAAGCTTATCCCTCTGATCAGTGAGGGAAGGGCCATTCCCCGCGAAGGCTACCCTGTGTTTGCAGATGGCAAAGAAGTCGGGCATATCAGCTCCGGCACTTTCTCGCCAACCCTCGGCAAAGGCATTGCCTACGCTCTTGTAGATCCGGCTTTCCCCGATGAGGTGGAAGAATTTATGGTAGAAGTTCATCGCAAAGAGCAGCCCTTCAGAAAAACCACGGCGCCCTTTGTTAAAAGAGATCGTTAAGTCCCCGAAGCCAAGGGCAGAGGGAAAGTGGCAGAAAGCCGCAGTACCGGGAGACCGGAAGGCCCGGGGGGCCAGGAAAGGAAAAGAAAATGTCTGTTGAAATTGATGTGAGAAATGATCGTGTTTACACCAAAACCCATGAGTGGGTTCTGGTTGAGGGTGATATCGCTTCCGTCGGCATCTCTGATTATGCTCAGAAAGAACTGGGCGATCTTGTTTATGCTGAAGCTGAACCTGTCGGCAGTGAACTCAGCAAGGGTGACGTTATCGCCAGCGTAGAATCTGTGAAAATGGCTGAGGATGTCTACACCCCTGTTTCCGGCGAAATCGTGGAAGCCAACGAGAGCATTGAAGATGCACCGGATCAGCTGAACAGCGCACCCTACGATACCTGGATTGCCAAAGTGAAACTTTCGGATCCGTCTGAACTTGATGAGCTGCTGAAACCCGATGATTATCGGAAACTTTGTGAAGAGGCCCAATAATGAGCAATTACGTCCCCATTGCCGCTGAAGAGCGACACGCGATGCTCCGGGAAGTGGGCATCGATCCTGCCTCACTCTTCAGCCATATCCCGGAGGAACTCCGTCTGAAACGTCGGAAGCTGGATCATCTTGCGGAAAAAGGTTTATCCGAGCAGGCCCTGCTGAAACTTTTTGATGAAGCAGCTCGCCAGAATAAAAATCTGGACGACTACGATTCCTACCTCGGTGCAGGCTTTTACGACCACGTTGTGCCCGCAGCGGTGCACCACCTCATCAACCGCGAAGAGTTCCTGACTTCCTACACGCCGTACCAGCAGGAAATTTCGCAGGGCACTTTGCAGGCGACCTTTGAGTGGCAGAGCTTTATCTGCCGTCTTAGCGGCATGGATGTTGCCAACGCCTCCATGTACGATGGCGCCTCCGCCTGCGCGGAAACGGCTCTCATGGCCATTCGCGAGAAGCGCAAGTCCAACAAGGTGTGGCTCTCCGCAGGCTTGAATCCCGAATATATTGAGTGCGTGAAAACGTATTTCATTTCGCACGGCTTCGAATATGAAATCGGCGAGCTGAATGAGCACGGGACGTCTGCTGGTTGCTATCCGAAAGAAGGTGGCTACGCGGCCTTTATTATCCAAAGTCCCAACTTTTATGGCGTCGTTGAAAATCTGGACGAGCTCAGCAAGGCCGCCCATGACAGTGACGCCCTGGCCTGTGCGGCGATGGACCCTGTGGCCATGGCCATCTTCAGGACGCCCGGTAAAGCCGGACTTGATGTGGTCTTTGGCGAAGCTCAGCCGCTTGGCGCTTCTCTGAATTATGGCGGTCCTGCCCTCGGCTACATGTGCTGCACGAATAAACTCGTGCGCAAAATGCCCGGACGTATCTGCGGCCGCACTGAGGATCGCGACGGTGAGACGTCTTATGTCCTTACCCTGCAGGCACGTGAACAGCATATCCGCCGCGAAAAGGCGACCTCCAACATCTGCACCGCGCAGGCTTTGCTGGCGACGGCTGCCGCCATCCACATGGCGCTGCTTGGCCGTCAGGGTTTGACTGAAGCAGCCTGGCAGTCGGCCGACAAGGCCCGTTACCTGCACGACGAATTACTGAAGACCGGCCTCTTTGAAGAGGTCTATGATGCGCCTTATTTCCGTGAATTTGCGTTAAAAGCAAAAGACGGTCTGGACCTCAGAGCGCTCAATAAGAAGCTGCTCGACAGAAAGATCCTCGGCGGTGTGGTTTTGGAGAATAATGTCTGGCTCCTCGCCGCGACAGAGAAGAAGGACAAGGCACATCTCGACCGCTTCGTGGCCTCGGTGAAAGAACTGGCCGGGAAGGAGGAAAAATAATGATCAGCTATAAAACCGATTTGATTTTTGACCTTCCCCAGACCGGAGGAAACCGCACGTATTTCGATCACGAGCGACTGAGCTCCAATATCGAAGGCTGGTATGACAAAGCTCTGCTCAGGGAAGAAAAGCTGGATTTCCCCGACCTTTCGGAAATCCAGGTGGTGCGCCATTACACGAATCTCTCCACCAAAAACTTTGGCGTCGAAAATGGACCCTATCCTCTGGGTTCCTGCACGATGAAGTACAATCCCAAAGTTAATGAGGATATTGTGGCGAACCCGGCTTTTGCCCGTCTGCACCCTCTGCAGCCTGACGAGACCGTTCAGGGCACGCTGAAAATGCTCCATCTGCATGAACAGCAGCTCTGCGCTATTACCGGCATGGATGCCTTTACCTTCCAGCCTGCGGCGGGCGCTCATGGCGAACTGACCGGCGTCATGCTGATCGCCGCCTACCACCGTGATCGTCACGATGATAAGCGCCAGGTCATGCTCGTACCTGACTCGGCACACGGCACCAACCCTGCCTCCGCAGCAATGGCTGGCTTCGTCGTCCGTGAGGTCAAATCCACAGCAGCAGGCACCGTGGATATGGAGGATCTCAAGTCCAAACTCGGCGATGACGTCGCCGGCATGATGCTGACGAACCCCAATACCATGGGACGTTTTGAGACCGATATCAAGGAAATCTGCGATCTGGTGCATGAAGCCGGTGGCCTGATGTACTATGACGGAGCCAACTTTAATGCGATTCTCCTGCACGTTCGTCCCGGAGACATGGGCTTTGACTGTGTCCACCTCAACGTGCACAAAACCTTCTCCACCCCGCACGGCGGCGGCGGGCCGGGCGCCGGTCCGGTGGGCTGCAAGGATCTTCTGGCCTGCTATCTGCCCAAGCCTGTGCTGCAGGAAAAAGACGGCGTCTACAGCTGGGATAACGATCGACCCAAATCGATCGGCCGCATGAGAAGTTACAACGGCTCAACGGCCGTGCTGCTCCGAAGCTGCGCTTACATCCTGGCCATGGGAGCTGAGGGTCTGTATGATGCCTCCGAAGCAGCCGTGGCCAATGCCAACTACATTTTCACCAAAGTGAAGGACTACTTCGATCATCCGGAAGGCAAGCCCATGCATGAGTTCATCATCTCGGGCACACGCCAGAAAGATGAATACGGCGTGAGCACGCTGGATATGGCCAAGGGACTCATCGAGAACGGGGTTCATCCCCCGACCGTGTATTTCCCGCTCATTGTGCATGAGGCCATGATGGTTGAACCGACCGATACGGAAACCCGTGAAGGTCTGGATCAGCTGGTCGAAGCCTTTATCAATGTGGCCAAAGAAGCGAAGGAAAATCCTGAAAAGCTGCTTGAAGCCCCGCACAATACACCGGTGCGTCGCCCCGACGAGGTCAAAGCCGCGAAGGAACTCGATCTCAAGGCGTAAAGCCTCAGAATTTCAGCTTGAGAATTCGAGTTTAAGCAAGCTGCATGAACGGGGGTGGATCAAAAGATCTGCTCCCGTTTTTTGATGGGGATTTTTTTTAGCCTGGTTTCTATTTTATGAATCTTCAGCCCGCTGAATTTTGCCTCGGTTCAACTTTGCGTCGGGTCGCATTTTGTTTTAGTCGTAAAGACCTCGAAGCTCAGCCCGCCAGGTCTGAAAGAGGCTATTAACTATGAGCTTTCTACGGCCCTGGGCTGTCAAAGCGGCAAAACTTGAGCCGTCTCACCTTCATTTTTAGTCGCCATTGACAGTGGGAAATCTCGAAAGTGGTTGTTATAATAAGTGAAATCACTATGAAAGGTGTAGGTGAAAGTAAGCATCAAGCAACACTTTCACCTGTACATTCACCGGCGATAAAGCAACATTTCTCGTATGCAGGAGGTTTCTATGGCAATTAAACTCGCAATCAATGGCTTTGGCCGCATC
>ERZ1673752.242-NODE-242-length-99716-cov-13.155898_pt1 | contig 99716 bp, 70 predicted proteins | sample MGYA00580195_ERZ1673752 | MGnify/ENA primary metagenome ERZ1673752 (study PRJEB41218, sample SAMN15661744) | gut metagenome | host: Homo sapiens | place: Canada: London | collected 2015-08-20/2019-03-30 | study: EMG produced TPA metagenomics assembly of...
CCTCCCGTCGCATTCCACAATCCACGAGTTGCCGACCAGCAAGTCTACCCATCCGAGCGCAGTCCGGTTCTGGGTGTGCACGCTGACCCCGCGACGCTGGAAAAATAACCTGACCCGAGTTTCACTGCCAGACTGCGCCCCACGGTCGAGGAACCGGTAGGTCGCCATTTTTTTCTTTTGCACTTGTGATGCCAGATGTTTGGCCTGGTCGTAGTTGATACGCCGCAACTGCAGCGCCGATTCCAGCACAATCAACCCTGTCTCGGCATCATGATGGCGCATGGCTTGGTACAAGCAGTCCTCTAAGTCAAACACGAGGGAGCGCTGAGGAACGGCGCAGCGGTGAAATTCGGTAAATCCCGAAGCGGGCAGGCTGGCGTTGTCCGGCAAGATTACGTGCGTTTTGGCTTGGTGGGGAACCCAGAGGCCATACTTTGCGCACCCGGACAGGCAGCCCAGCCTGCCTCCAAGTTTTAGCGCGCGGACGACATCCGGGTCGGCGTCCGGCCCGGAGTACCAGTCGCGCATAACCCGCCGCAGGTTCCCAGCCTTAACCAACGCCTCAATTTGCCGCTTCGTGTAGCCCGTGAGCAGCTGTTTTGCCGTGTAAACCCCATAGTTTTTCGTTTTCATAACCCCACCTTGCGGCACGGCCGGAAACAAAATCAACACCGATTCAGATTACCTGTGGAAAACCCCGTTTTCGCCGCCCCTGTGGATAAACAGGGGGATATGGGTAGTAGCTGCCAATAATGGCAGCTACTACCCATATCCCACCCTATAAATCCAAAAAATATTTCATCTTGGCAAAAAAGTTGGCAATCCACACTTCGTTTCCGTGTGTTTCCTTGAAATCCCTGGCAGGTGGCTCCCGTCCCGTCTAGCGTCGGCTTGGGTAGCGCCCTTCTGGCGCGGTAGCTTGAAAAAGTGAGTTTTTCCCGGCGCGCTCGTATGTTTACCGTAGCTATCGTGACTTCATTTGCGCTTTCAGGAGTGGGGGTCGGCTCGGCGAATGCTCTCGTCGGGGATTTCAGCGGGATTGGGAATGTGATTCAGGGGGTCATTACCGGGTCCTTCGCCGACTCCCACTCATATAACCCACATCTTTCGAAGTCCGGCGCGAACGGCAAGGGCGGGTCGAAAGGTAAGAAAAAGCCGAAAAACGGTGTTTCCAAGCAAAATTCCTATGACTGGAACCGGGAGCTTCGCAAGGCGCTGAAAGTCAAAGTTGAGTCCCCGAAATTGTTTATGAACCCCGGCAAAGGCCGCGTGGCTGTGAATAAAGACCTGTTCGTCTGGGCGGATGCCAAGCCTCAGAAGTTCGAAAAATCAGTGGCGTCGCAAACCTTGACCATCACCGCTGTCCCGGTGCGGTTTGAATGGAAGTGGGGCGACGGTAACACCACGGATTCCGGTGCGGACGCGGGAGCGCCCTGGCCGGACGGCACCGTCACCCACAAATATCAACGTATCGGCCGTTACACGATTACCTGTCGGATTCACTGGCGGGCGACTTGGGTTATTGGGAAAGAGAAACCTCAGAAAATTCCCGGCGACATCTACACCGACGGCACCTCATCCGAGTTCCTGGTCAAATACCTGATTCCCTACCTTTCCTAAATCCCAAACCGCGCTAACCCAAGCATTCCTAACAATTCCAGGGGTCACGGCCAACAACCTCTCATTATGAGTTCTCGCGCGGGCAAAGAGATGTTACTAAAATCAGGGTAGGATTCGAATCACTGGGCCACGGCCACGCAATCCCAAAATCATCCCATCGGAGAGGAATCTGTAATGGTAGACCAGCCGAAGTATCCCGGCAAAGTGGAAGTTATCAACGGCAACGGCGCGGTTGCCCGCGTAATGAACATGGTGTGTGGAGGTGTCATCGGCTATCCCATCACCCCTTCGACGGAAATCTCGGAAACGTTCGAAGCCGCGGTGGCGGCAGGTCAAAAGAACGTGTGGGGCCAGCACCCCTTCTTCTTCGAGCCCGAGGGCGAGCACTCCGCCCAGTCCGGGGCGATGGGCGCGGCCCTGACCGGCGGCAAGTTCATCTCGAACGCCTCCAGCTCGCAAGGTATCCTCTACGGCTTGGAGTCCCACTTCGTCACTGTCGGCAAGCGCATCGGCGGTTTCGTGCTGCAGGTCGCGGCGCGCGTCGTCTCCCGCCACTCGCTGAACGTGATGGGCGGCCACGACGACGTATATGCCCTGCTCCCAGCCGGTTACACGGTCCTGTTTGGGGCGAACCCAGAGGAGGCCGCGAACCTGGCCCTGATTTCTTACCGCTCCTCATCCCTGTCCTTGATTCCCGTGGCGAACTGCATGGACGGTTTCGCGACATCCCACATGATGAGCGAAGCGCGCCTGCCGGAAGCCGCGCTGGTCAAGGAATACTTGGGCGACCCCAAGGGCTACATTCCCTGCCCCACCGCCGCTCAGGAAATCTTGTTTGGTGCCAAAGGTCGGGTTTTCCAGTTTGGTCAGTTCCTGGAGAGCAAAAGGTCGGTGCTGGCGCCCGCCTCCCTCGAGGCGCTGCGGTCGTTCCTGAACTGCGCCGATAACGCCGAAGCCATCGAAAATGACTGCTGCGGCGAGCTGTTTGACCGAGAAATCGCGGGGCATCTGCCCGCGGCGGAAGTCGCCAAGTGGCGCCGCCAGTGGGTCAACGCTCCGGCGCGAGGCACCCGAAAACTTATCCCCTCCCTGGTGGATGTGGACAATCCGGGCTTGACCGGTCCGGTACAAAACCAGCCCGATTTCCAAGCCGGAGTGGCCGACCACCGCACCCACTTTGTCGCGGACGTGCCGCGCCTAGTGCGCCAGGCGATGGACGAATATAACGCCCTGACCGGCAGCGATTACGCCCCGGTGAAGACCTTTAACTGCGAGGACGCCGACTTCATCATGGTCGGAGTCGGCTCGATTTGCGAGGACGTGCGGGCGGTACTGCCGTACTTGCGGAATCAGGGTCTCAAGGTCGGTCTGGTCCAGATTGTCATGTTGCAGCCGTTCCCGGAGGCCGAGTTGGTGGCGGCTCTCAAGGGCGCGAAAGCCGTGACGGTGCTGGAGCGTTCCGACCAGGCGGCCTTGACGAAGTTCGTCAACGGCGCCCTGGTGAAAGCCGGCCAAAACGCGGGGGCCGCCAAGCGTGACCTGCCCGCGCGCTACCCCGATATTCCCGCCGTGAAAACCGGGGAAATGCCCCAGCTGTCCACCGGATTCTTTGGCTTGGGTGGCCACGACGTCCAGCCGCGCCACCTCATCGCCACGTTCAAAGCGATGCAGGCCGGCGACCTCGCTCCCGAGTTCTATATCGGCTCGACGTTCTTTGCCGATGACGCGACCGGGGAACAAAAGGCGATGCAAGACCGGCTGCGCGAAGCCTACCCGGAAACCGCCAAAATGGCCCTTCACCTGGAAGAAAACCCGAAAGACCTGCTGCCCAAGGAAGCGATGCGGATCCGGTTCCACTCGGTGGGCGGCTACGGCACGATTGCGACCGGCAAACTGCTGGCCGACATTTTGGCTGAAATGCTGCACTTGCACAGCAAAGCCGCCCCGAAGTACGGTTCGGAAAAATCGGGGGCGGCCACGAACTACTACATCACGTTGAGTCCGGAAACCATTAGGATTACGAACGCCGAGCTGGAGGACGTAGAGATTGTGGTCAGCCCGGACCACATGGTGTTTGCCCACACGAACCCGCTGAAGGGCCTGGCCGAGGGCGGGACGTTCATCTTGCAGTCTGACAAAACTCCCGCCGAGCTGTGGGCGAGCCTGCCGCGCCGGGCGAAACAAATCATTCGAGACCGGCACATTAACCTGTTTATCCTCGACGCGTTCGGGGTCGCGCTGAAACACGCCCCCGATCCAGGCTTGCAAACCCGCATGATGGGCGTGGCTTTCATCGGGGCTATCGCCACCAAGGTCGACCGGATTGCTTCCGGGGCCAGCGAAGCGGACATGCTGGCAAAGATTCGCGAACAGATTGAGCACAAATTCGGGGCGAAAGGCCCGTCGATTGTGGAAGCGAATATGGCGGTCGTCAAGGACGGGGCTGCCGCCACGCAAAAGGTCGATTGGGAACAGCTCGACGCCGACCCGGGCGTGTCGGGCGACGTGGCTGCGGCGCAGGGCGACGATTCCGCCCAGCCGGCTTTGAATGCCTCTCTATCAGCCACGATGTGCCAGCGCGGCTCTACCGGCTGCGCGCTGACGTCCGGGCTGTTTGACCGGGATTATTTCCACCGGGTCGTGGCGGAACCGTTTGCCCAGGGCACTATCAGCGAAGCTCCGGTTTACCCCGGTACTGGCTACTTCCTGCCTCCGGCGTCCTCGGCCACAAAGGACAAGGGCCTGTTCCGCCGTAACATCCCGGTGTTTGAGGCGAGCCTGTGTACCGGCTGTATGGAATGCGCCCTGGCCTGCCCGGATGGGGCGATTCCGAATACGGTGTTTGGTATCGACACCTTGCTTCAGACCGCGATAGATCAGTCGGGCGAGGCCGGTGCCTCCCTAAAGTCGCAGGTGGACGCCATTTCTGAGGCGATGCGTGCCGCACTGCTGGACACGAAGGCGCGTCCGGAAATCGCTGACGTCTTTACCGAGGCTGCGACCTCGCAAAACGCCGACCCCGCGGCGGTGGCGGCGGTGGCCGACACGTTGCGGACCTTCCCGGTGGCGCGCACCCGACCGTTCTTTGACTCCACCGAAAAACGCCAACCCGGCGCGGGAGTGCTGTTCAGCGCCACCATCGACCCGTGGAAGTGCACCGGCTGTCTGGAATGCGTGGCGGTGTGCGGCCCGAACGCCCTGATTGGCACCGACCAGGACGACGAGGTACTGGCCACGGCCCAGCAGCGGTTCGCGTTCCTGACGAAACTGCCGAACTCGCCGAGTGAATTTAGCGACCCGAACGGCGGACCCAGCCTTGACATGAAGCGGATTTTCCTGAACCGCGACAACTATTACGCGACCATTGGCGGTCACGGGGCGTGCCGTGGATGTGGCGAAGTCACGGCCGTGCGCCAAACCATGGCTCTGGCTAACGATATTAATAACGGCCGGGTTTCACGCCACCGCCAGGAACTCGAGGAATTGGTGGCGGCTCTGGATGCCAAGCGTCAAACCGTCACTGATGCTGAGCTCGGCGCCCTGATTGACCAGGTGCGCAGGCGTTTGGAGCAGCGTCTGTACCGTTACGAAGGGCCGGCAGGAGGGCGGGGCCCGGCGGCCGCGGTGATTGCCAACTCGACCGGGTGTTCCTCGGTTTATGCCTCGACCGCGCCGTTCAATCCTTACCAGCAGCCGTGGGTCAACAGCCTGTTCCAAGACGCGCAGCCCCTGGCGAAAGGCATTTACGAGGGTCTGGCGGCAGATTTGTCGATGGACGTTTTGGCGTTGCGGCAAGCCCGAGCTATTTTGGCCGGCGCGACCGGCGCGGCCATTCCGAACGACGCTCCGGAATGGAAACAGTTCACGGACGAGGAACTCGCGTTGATGCCCGCGGTCATGTCCATCGGCGGCGACGGTGCGTCCTATGACATCGGCTTCGGGGCGATGAGCCGTATTTTGGCGTCCGGAACCCCGGTTAAGATGCTGGTGTTGAACACGGGAGCCTACTCCAACACGGGCGGCCAGGCCTCCACGGCCTCCCTGGAAGGCCAGGACGCGGACCTGTCCCGCTACGGCAAATACTTGAAAGGCAAGTCTGAGCAGCGCAAAGAGCTGGGCCTGCTGGCGGCAATGCACCCCAACGTCCTGGTGGTGTCCACCTCCACGGCTTACCAAGGACACTTCCTTAAGAACGTGTCGCGCGCCCTGGCCCAGGTCGACTACCCGGCGTTGATAGACGTGTACACGCCCTGCCAGCCCGAACACGGTATCGGGGACGACATGGCTAGTGAACACAGCCGCTTGGCGGTGAAATCGCGCATCAGCCCGCTGTTTGTCCACGAACCGGCACACGACGAGTTCAGCGACCGATTCATCATTGACGGCAACCCGGATGTGAAAAAGCTGTGGTCAAGCTACAAACTCAGCTACCATGACGCGGACGGCAACGCCCAGCTGATGGATCTGCCCTACACGCCGGCGGACTTTGCTTACTCTGAGCTGCGGTTTAAGAAACACTTTAGGCCGCTGCCGGAAAACGCCGAAAACCCGACGACGGTGGCGGACTATGTAGAGATGGACCCGGCCACTCGCGACACCGCTACTCCATTTATCTATACGACCGGCGCGGACGGAGGCTTGGCGAAGATCCAAGTGTCGCCCTCCATCGTGAAACTGACCGAGGAGTGCCGGGAACACTGGACTTTCCTGCAATACCTGGCCGGACAAGACCTGGCCGAGGCCCGCAAGGCGCATGCCGACCTGGAAAAGCAGCTGACCGAAGCTCGTGAAGCCGCCGCTAAGTCGCAGGAAGAAACCATTGAACTCATGGCGAAAGCGATGGCAGAAGTCGCCGCGACCGGCACCACCACGACGCCGTTACCGTTCTTGGGCGGATTCGGCGGGGGAGCCAGCACGGCTGGGGGCGCCTCCGGAGCAGCCGCGTCCGACGCCGCCACGGCAGACTCGGGCGCGCCGTTCCGCTACGAGCTTGCGAAAATCGCCCAATGCACGGACTGTAAGACCTGCTACCAGGAGATTCCCGAATACTTCGAGCCGTCCACGGAAATCATTGACGGCAAGCCCACCCCGGTGGCGCGGCTCATTCCCGGCTCGCTGGAAAGCGTGGAAGTGACCGACGAACTGCGCGCCCGGGTCGCGAAAGTTGTCGCGAACTGTGACGCGGAAATCATCTTGTGACCAGGGAGGGGAAACCGATGCTTGACACGACGAACACGGTGCAGCTCAACATTTTGGAACGCCGGTTTAACGCCGACCCGAAACTGTTTCAATCCATGTTTGTGGCCGAGGGCCTGGCCCAGCTGCACGCGGCTTTTGACGCCGGGGAACTGCCCGAGGCCATGACCCTGAAAATTTGGGAGCTCCTGGAACGCGAGGACACGGTGGGGCGCATCATGATGCGTTTCCTGTGGAATCTGCCGCTGGGCAAGAAACGCGTGTTTATCCGCGCGATTGACACCTGGCTGTCCGAACGCTACCCGATGTTTGCGGGGGTGAGCGAAAACTGGCCCGCCGCTAACCATGTCGCCCCCTACGTGCGCCCGGCCTCCCAGCGGGTACATGACTTTGACCTGGTCACGCAAGGGTATTTGGGGTATCTGACCCAGGGCTATTCCCAGCGGGAAGTCGACCTGTTTGTGTGGCTCGAATCGATGCGAGACAAGCACTGCGCGGATCGGCCCTGTGAGCTGGGCGAATTTCTGCGGGGTCGCAAGGTCGGGGGCTGTCCGGTCCAGATTCACGTCCCGGACGTCATGCAGGCCATTGCGGAGGGAGATTTTGACCGGGCGCTGCGCATCGTGGAGGAGTCGAACCCGCTGCCGAACGTGACCGGGCGGGTTTGTCCTCAGGAGCTGCAGTGTCAAGGGGTGTGCGTGCACAAGGCGCGTCCCATCGAGATTGGTCAGTTGGAGTGGTTCTTGCCCCAGCGGGAGAAAATCGTGCACGGCAACGAGGCGATTCTCAAGCGTTTCGAGGGCCGTCCCGACCCGTGGCAGACCGCGGAAAAGCCCCCGATAGCTATCGTCGGTTCGGGACCTTCTGGGCTGATTAACGCGTTCTTGTTGGCAAACCAGGGTTTCCCGGTCACCGTGTTCGAGGCGTTCCACACCCTGGGCGGGGTGCTGAAGTACGGGATTCCCGAGTTCCGCCTGCCCAACGAGCTGGTAGACGACGTGGTGGACAAGATTCGCCTGCTGGGTGGGCGTTTCGTGACGAACTTTGTGGTGGGCAAGACCGCGACCTTAGATGACTTGAAAGCGGCCGGTTTTTGGCGCATTTTCGTCGGTACTGGCGCGGGGTTGCCGAAGTTCATGAACGTGCCCGGCGAACACCTCAACGGGGTCATGAGCGCCAACGAGTTCCTGACTCGCGTAAACCTGATGCACGCGAACCTGCCCGACTATGACACGCCCCTGCCCGAAGTCGCCGGCAAAGAAATCCTGGTGATTGGCGGAGGAAACACGGCGATGGACGCGGCACGCACCGCCCGGCGCTTGGGCGGTCACGTCACGATTGTGTACCGGCGCACCAAGGCCGAGATGCCGGCCCGTGTGGAGGAACTGCACCACGCTTTGGAAGAGGGCATTGTCGTGGCTGAGTTGCGGGCGCCCACCGAGTTTCACGAGGACGAAAACCACCATGTCGCGGGAGCGAGCGTGGGGGTGATGGAGCTGGGGGAGCCTGACGAGTCCGGGCGGCGCCGGCCCCAACCAACCGGGGAAATCCTGGAAATGGACGCTGACCTGGTGATTATGGCGCTCGGTAACAGTTCCAATCCGATTATTCGTGATTCGCAGCCTGACCTGGCAGTCCAGCAGTGGGGCGCTATCAAGGTCGGGAAAGAGGCTGCCGGCGGTGAGGCTGGCGGTGTCGGCGCGGCCGGTGCTGCTGGCGCTGATGGGGCTGATGGGTCCGCCGAAACCCCCTCGCAAGCCACCAACCTAGAGGGAATCTACTCCGGCGGAGACGCTTCTCGAGGCGGCTCGACCGCAATCAAGGCAGCCGGAGACGGCCAAGCGGCCGCCCGCCAGATGGGTGACCTGGCCGTTCACCTGGAACCGGAAGAAGTCCGCCAGCGGGTGCAACGCGCTTTGGAATACACCCAAAGCGCCGCCTCGGCCTACCGAATCTTGGAGAAACGCCAACTGTCGGAACGGACTTGGGAAATGAAACTGCACGCCCCGGCAGTCGCCCGCGCGGTGCAGCCCGGCCAGTTCGCCCGGTTCATGACCCACGAAAAAGGCGAGCTGATTCCCTTGACCGTGGCCGATTTCGACCGGGAGCAGGGCTGGATTTCCATCGTGGTGCAAGCGGTGGGCAAATCGACCCAGATTATGTGCGCGATGGAGGTTGGCCAGGCGTTTTACGGGATTGCCGGGCCGCTGGGCTTGGCGTCAAAGATGGAACATTTCGACCCCGCCACCCAAAGCGTGTGCTTCGTGGCTGGTGGGGTCGGGTTGGCGCCCGCCTATCCGATTGTGCGTAAGCACTTGGAGCTGGGCAATCACGTGACCCTGGTGCTGGGGGCGCGCAATCGCGACCTGCTGTTCTGGACCGACCCGGACGGGGATCCGGCCGGGGATAGCCCGGAGCGGGTCGAAGTGCTGCGCCGCCAGTACCCAGATTTGCTGGATGTGGTGTTGACCTCGGACGATGGGTCGTTTGGGCGTCAGGGCGTGGTGACGTTGCCGCTGGAAGAGATGCTGCGCGACGGCCGCGGCGATGGGCGCCAGATTGCGGAAATCACCACTATCGGACCGCCTATCATGATGAAGTTTGTCTGCCTGTTGACCGCGAAGTACGGTGTACCGACAGTCGCGTCGCTGAACTCGATTATGGTTGACGCGACCGGAATGTGCGGAGCCTGCATGGTGCCTTTTAACGACCCGGAAACTGGCAAGCTGGTACGCAAACACGCCTGTATTGACGGCCCTGAGCTGGACGGACACGCCATCGATTGGGATAAATTCCTGCCTCGATTCAACCAGTTCAAGACCCAAGAAAAAGCCGCCCTCAAGTAAGCAATTCCCCGCGGATATTTGTTGCGGGGATCGCGTCGTGCGTGGTTTAAAAGTGAAAATAGGGTCGTAGCTGCCAATAATGGCAGCTACTGCCCAAATCGCACTTTATATCCGCAACCCAGTGAGTATCCCCAAATTTTCTGCCGGCATTGGCGTGGTTCTGTTTGCCTTTTTTGGGGAGGGGCGTTCGCTCGGGGGCGCTCGCGAGAGGCGGAAGGGGGAGTACCCCCTCGCGTTTTGCGCGACTATTGTCGCAAAACGCTCACCCCCCAGCCTCTCGCTGAGTCGCCCCCAACGCTCCCCTCCCCGCCAGCCTAAATTCCTGCGTTTATAACCTCAATTTCAGTGCTTTTCGGGTGTGAAACCTTCTGCGGTTTCTGGAATAGTTGCACTAACGACCGATTTCAAGCCTGAATTTGAGCCATTACGGACTGTCGTTTTTCTAAACCTGCAGGTAGGCAAGATTCTAGCTGTGTAGAGCCGGCACTATGCGAAGTGAAATCGGTCATTCGTGCAAATTTGGCCCGGTACAGGGGTTCATCGCGAGGGCGGTGGTGGAGGGGGAACTCGAAGGAGCATATGGGTGTTCGTAGTTTTTCTTAGCGGCTTGCCCGCTTAGAAAAACAGAACGGGAGACCACCGCGACGCAGACTTTGGCAGCGCAAGCTCGCTTGCATTGCCAAAGTCCAGGAAGCGGTACGGAAAGCGCAGCTTTCCAAGTATCTCTGCGACTGAGAGGCATCCCCCGAACGCCGCCAGACCTCGCGGGCATACTGGGTGTCACAAAAGCGGCAGGTAACAAACAGTAGTGGGCGAGAGGGGACTCGAACCCCCACGTCAAAGACACAGGAACCTAAATCCTGCGCGTCTACCAATTCCGCCACTCGCCCGGGCGCCTATACAGTGTAGCGGATTTCAAGCTAAATCAGTGAGCGTGATGTCCGCTAGGCGCGGGGTCGGCAAATCCTCGCCGGAATCAGGGGGAGCCGGTGTCGCTTTCTTGGCGGCGTCAATCAAATCCTCCAGCGGTTTAGCGTTGCGAATCCAACCCTCGGGCGAGGGCCATTCAGCTTGCGGACCGGGCGGTGCGGAACCTGCCGCTACCTTCGCCAGCAGAGCGTTCCGCGCAAAACACCACTTGGCTCGGGCAAAATCATCCAAACCGCGCGAATCCAAAATATCCACAATCGGCGGCAGCATCCGCACGCAGTTCGCGTAAGCCTGGGGCGAGGAAAACTGCCAAGTCGGGTAAACCCACTTCCGGTCCAGAGTCCGGAACCCCAATAGACGCCCGTCCCGCACCGCTTTCATAATCGCTTGGCGGGACACTCCCAGCCAGTCGCAAACATTACCGGTCCGACAAACGGGTCCCACCATACTATTGAGCGACATCGGCGCCGCCAGGAAAGCCTGGGCAAAGCGCGCCAAACGGTGCATATTTTCCCGGCTAGCCTCAGCCGCGGCGCGCGGGCGAGACAAGAGCATCGTGCGGATGGTCTCTAAAAATTGTTCCTCTTCGTCGGTTAGTTCTCTCCGCACCGCTTCGCCTTTCGGTCAGAATAAGTAAACAAGTTTGTCTGATAGCGTCACTGCTACCACCAAGACTATCAAAAGCAAGATAATCGCGGTAATAAGCCAGCGTTGCGCCACCCAAACGCGGGCGAACCCGGTGTCGGGAAACAGCCAGCCGAGCCGCATCAGCGCCGCTCCGAGCTGCACCCACAGGACGATTGTGCACATCCAGACGATAAAACAGAACGGGCACAACTTGGTGAACTCGAAAATGGATTGGTGCAGGAAAAACACAATCAACGCCAGCGCTGCGGTCAAGCCCGCCTCGATCAGCACCACCAGCCAGCGTGGCACCCTCCCGCCGAACCAAGCCAGGAACACGCCCGCCAAACCGGCGAACAAACCGACTCCGACCAGCGCGTTAGGGATGCCAAACAGCAGGTGAGCCTGCCAGGTCGTGAGCGAAGCGGAGCAGCCAATCAGCGGATTCAAATCGCATCCGAGATGCGCCGTGGGCTGCTTCAGCGTCTGGATTTCGGACAGCACCAGTTCCGCGCTCGCCGCCATCGCGACGACCGCCAGCACAATCAACAGCACGAGGGTGGGGATGCTGGGCCGGGTTGCGCGAGCGTCCGGGGTGTCCGCATCGACCGGGTTTTCCGGTTCTTCCGGGGCCACAAGGGAGGTTGGGTTCGGCTCTGCGGAGGTGGGCGGCTCGATTGGGGTCCGGGGGGAGTCCGACTCGGCCAGGGTTCCCGAGTTAGCTTGATCCTCGATAGCCTCTGATGCCCCTGGCTCTGTTAGGGTCTGGGGATTCGGGTTCGCTGGGTTCACAAGGGAGGTCGCGCTGGCCGATGCTGCCGGGTTCGCTGGCGCGTCCGGCGCGGGCATTGGCGCTGGGCTCGGCGAGTGTGAGGAATCCGGAGCCGTTGCGTCGTCGGGTTCTTGTTCCATAGGGATTATTCTAACTTTTTTGTCCGCTCACCGAGCCTAGTGTTCCCAAACAGCGCTGAAACGAGGCAACCACCACGACAGCCGCCGCCCAGCGCCTAAAAAAAGTCGCATCACCACCCACCCGAAACCGCCACAAAAACACCGAGACCCCCGCAACTCACTTGTGCGCCCGAACCCAACGAACTCGTGACGGGTTTAGCCGACAAACCCACCGAAATCCGGCCCGAGCCACTTGCCGAGTTCAGTTTGTCACGAGCTCCAGAATCCTGTAAACTAAACTTTCGTTGCCCCGGTAGCTCAGTCGGCAGAGCGTCTCCATGGTAAGGAGAAGGTCCAGAGTTCGATTCTCTGCCGGGGCTCGCTTCACGCTTGACGGTTCGCGCCGCTGAGCAGCGAGGCGGGGTAGCTCAGTTGGTGAGAGCGCACGACTCATAATCGTGAGGTCGAGGGTTCGAATCCCTCCCCCGCTACGAACCCGAAACGGGTAACCGCAGGGGATAAGCGATTAGAAAGAAGTAGAACAGTGGCTGCAAAATCGAAAGACATTCGCCCGAAGATTACGTTGGCGTGCTCTGAATGCAAGGAGCGCAACTACATCACCAAGAAGAACCGGCGCAACACCCCGGATCGCTTGGAGCTGAACAAGTACTGCCCGCGCTGCAAGAAGTCCACGTCGCATAAGGAAACCCGCTAAGCGGTTTTCGCAAGCTTCCCGGCGTCGCCGTTACGGTGACGCCGGTTTTTCGTGTCTCGCGAGCGGGGTCACAAGCGCGGGGCGCGGGTTTTGCGGGGTCACAAGCGCGGGGGTGGTGGTTTTCGGGGTTTGCGAACGTGGGGTGTGGCTATTTGGGGATTAGACCGGGGTTGGTGGTTATATATGTCAGCTACCCCGATTTAATCGCGGATTTCGGTCGCTTTGGGACGTTGAGGTTCGGGAGCGTGCTCGATCTGCCCGCGGGTGCGTCTGGGGGCAGGGAGGCTCGGAGGTGAGTCGCTTGGTGATGATTCAATCTAGGTTCGGGGAGCCGCAGATAGGCTTAGGGAGCCAGACAGAGGTTAAGAAAAGGGGGGCGGCCGCAGCCGCCCCCCAAACTGAGAGAAACCTAGTCGAGCAAGGTATCCAGAGAAATCAGCACAGCGTCAGAAATGACACCCTTGCCGCCGATACCCTTGAAGTCGTTGACAGCCTTGTTCTTCGCCTCGACATTCTTAACGTATTCAGAGGTCACCAGAGGAGCTGTTTCCTTGCTGACCAGGACCACGGGACCTTGCAGCTCAGCCTTGTTGTCCAAGTAGCCGGCTACGGAAGCGTCCGCGAAAGCGGTGCCGTTAGCTCCGTAAACAAACTTTGCGTCCTTGCCACCGGGGTAGGCGGCTTCAGCGATAAGCGCAGCAGTCTCGAAACGAGTATTTCCGCCGATGCGCATTTCCTTGGCGCTGGCTGCGTACTTGTCAATAGCTGCCTGGGTCGGGCCGTCATTCTTAGCCTTGTCAGCTGCGGCCACGGCATCCTTAGCCTGGGCAAGATTCATGAAAAACTTGCCTTTTTCGGTTTCAGACTTGGTGCTGTCGTTCTTGACAGCGTCGTAAATCTTATCCAAGCCCTTGTAGGTCTTGGCGTCGGTCGTGTCCTTGGCAGCCGCGAGCGCCTCAGTCTCAGTACCCGGTGCTCCGGCACCGTCAACAGAGAAAATCTTTTCCGTATCAGCAACTTTGGCAATATCGCTGAGCAGAACCTTCGGGAAGGTGGTCTCTACAGCAGCTTTCTTAGCAGGATCTGATAAGCCAGCCTTGGTCGCAAATGCCTTGAGATCAGTGCCCTTGTCGACCGTGTACCAGCCTTCAACGGCCATGTGGGCCTCACGCTGCGCCTTCAACAAATCAGCCTCGGCCTTGGCCTTGGCTTCCGTAGCGTCGCCCTTGCCCAGTTTTGCTGCGGCGCTCAGTTCCGATTCGGTCACGGCAGACTTACCGCCCAGAGCCACGACCTCCTTGGGCTGCAAACGCTTAATTTCGGCAGCGGTAGAGGCGGGCAAAGTGCCGGAGCCGTTGGTCAGCAAGATTGGACCATCGTTACGGATCTGACCCCCCACCAAGGCATCAACCAAAGTCATGCCATTAGCCAGGTAGACCTTAGAACCGTCGCCATCCGCGGGGTGAAGCTTCTTAGAAATCGCGACCGCAGTCTCGTAGCGGTTCGCGCCCGCCAGACGCTCATAGTTAATCGAGCCAGACACGGCCTTAGCGGTAGCATCGCTGACTGCACCTTCGCCACCCAGCACGATGACCTGGGTTGCCTTCAAATCGGCAATGGTTGACTTAACCAGTGCTCGCACTCCAGCGTTCTCGCTGACCAGCAGCACCGGGCCGGTCGGCAGCTTGCCGCCAGCTACCGCGTCAACCTGTTCGTCGCCGCGAGCCAAGTACACCGTATCGGCAGTGCCGAAAGCCTTGGCTACCTGGATAGCGGTCTCGTACCGGTTGTCTCCAGAGTAACGTTGCGCGTCAGCCGCCACCGCGCTCATCGGCACGGTCATAGCCAGGGCAGCTGCGGCCGCCCCGAAAGTCAGAACAGACTTCTTCATGTTTGTGTTTCCTAACTTGTTGGGTGGATGAATTCCAAACTCATCCTATTGATAACTTTTGAATCTCGCAGGGCATCGTAAAGGGCCTACTCTCTAACTACGTCTCAGAAGAGCGGATTCTTACAGACATCATTAACTATATCATACCGTCATTTTAGAAACGGCTCTCCGGTCGCAGTGGGTTAGACTTAAACGGTGAGTGAAGAAACGACGAAAGACGAAAACCTGGCGGCCAGCGAGACGGAAATCCGCGCCACCTTGAAAGCTGCTCAGGAAACCTCAAAAGCGATTGAAGCCGACATCGCGGCGGGAAACGTTGGAAAGTACCGCATTTTGACGGGGGATCGACCCACCGGATTCCTGCACATCGGCCACTATTTCGGCACCTTGAAAACGCGGGTGGACCTGCAGAACCTGGGCATCGACACGACCGTGCTCATCGCGGATTACCAGGTCATCACCGACCGGGACAACCTCGGCAACGTGCGCGAATACGTGTTAAACCTGGTGGCGGATTACCTAGCGGCGGGGATTGACCCCGAAAAATCCACGATTTTTTGCCATTCTCAGATTCCGGCCATTCACGAAATGCTGGTCATTTTCCTGTCCCTGGTGACCGAGGCGGAGCTGCACCGCAACCCGACGGTAAAAGCCGAGCTGGAAGCCGCCGAGCGTCCCATGTCCGGGCTGCTTTTGACCTACCCGGTACATCAGGCCGCGGACATCCTGTGCGCCAAGGCGAATCTGGTGCCGGTGGGCCAGGATCAGCTGCCGCACCTGGAGCAAACCCGCGTGGTCGCCAAGCGGTTCAACAAACGTTACCCGCAGCGCGACCCCAAGACCGGCAAAAAGACCGGGCGCGGTGTGTTGCCGATGGCGCAGGGCCTGCTGGGGCAGGGCGCGATGATTCTCGGCACGGACGGCCAAAAGATGAGCAAGTCGCGGCACAACACGGTGGAGCTGCGCGCCAGCGAGGACGACACCGCGAAAGTACTGAAAAAGGCCGTGACCGATTCCGACCGGCAAATCACTTATGACCCCGTCCATCGTCCCGAAGTGTCGAACTTGCTGCTCATTGCCTCACTGTGTACCGGGCGGGCGCCCGAGGACATCGCCGCGGAAATCGGAGCGGGCGGCGGCGGGGCGCTGAAAGCCCTGGTGACCGAGGCGCTGAACGAACACTTGCGCCCGCTGCGCCAGCGTCGCGCCGAACTGATGCGTGACGAAGGCTACCTGTGGAGCGTGCTGGCGCGCGGCAACGAAAAAGTTCGCGACGAAGCCAACGATGTGCTGCGCGAAATGAAGACCGCTATGGGAATGAACTACGGGGTGTGATGGAACCGGACGACAAGAAGCCAGAGGACTTGATTCGGCGCCGCGACCATGCCCAGGCCGTGGCCGACCGGATGGTGGAGCGTGCCCTGTGGATTATCAACCTGGACAACCAGGATGCGTCGGTGAGCCCGGAAACCCGCGATGAGCTGGTCGATGAGACGACGGATATGCTGCTGGAATGGGCTTATGAGGTCGGGGAAGATTCTTTCCGGGCCGGCGAGTTCAAAGGGCGTTCCGGGGCGGCGGGGGAAAACAAGCCCTATCCGTCCTCGCCCGCGAAAGCTAATCCGCAACGGTTGGGGCGCCGCGACTATCTGTTAGACGAGTAGGCGCGTTCACAAGCGCGGGTCACGAGCGCGTCCGGTGGCTCGGCGGGTTTGTCGCCACCACACCGCAGGTCACGCCGATTTTGCAGTACGTCAACTAGCGCGGGTCACCAGCGACCCGACCTCACTTGTGCGCTAACCCTGACAGTGAGCGTTTGCGTCAGTCCGTTAGCCGCACAAGTCCGCGCGACACCGCACCACCGCAGGTCGCGCCGACCTTCTGCGGCACTCACCGATGCGGCACTCACCGACGCACCGCCCCTAGTGCCGTTGGACCTTGCGCAAGGTGTTCAGCAAATCGATTTTCTCGTCCCCAGAGGGGTTGTCCGGCACTTCGGCAAAGAAAATCCGCATCGAGAACGGCGCCATCTTTGACCTCATGCCGCGCACCGTCACTGGCAGCTCAGAAATGACTTCGGCCAGACGAATCCCGGAACCGGGAGTGACCCCGACTTCCTCGGCAAACAGCGCGACCGGGTCGTTCGTGTCGTGATGCGGTTCAGAGGGCACGGCGGAGTTTAACCCGGTCAACAGCTGCAACTTTTCCGCCGCTCCGCCTTCGCGGGCGCTCGGATCAGGCCAAGTGGAATCCCACACCAGCCTAAACACGCGGGAACGTGCCGGCGGGGGATTAATCTGGACTTCTTCCTTGGTCCCGTTAATCATGACCAGCAAATCCACGTCGTCCCAGGGCGCCCCGGAACGCAGCATCTGGAGCACGCGGTTGCCCGGATCGTGCCAGGCGCCAGGGGTCAAATGTTCGCCCTCGCGGTTGTACCACGAAAGGTCCTGGAGTTTATCGCCGGCTTGCGGCATCCCGGAGGCAAACGCGTCGGGACGCATAACCGGGTGTTCGGCGCGCAGATGCAGCAGGTAGCGGGCAGTTTCAAACAGCCCCTTTTGCCAGGGTTGCCATTGCCAGTCCAGCCAGGAAATCGGCCCGTCCTGACAATAAGCGTTATTATTGCCGTTCTGTGAGTTCCCGAATTCGTCCCCGGCCAAAATCATGGGGGTGCCGGAACTAATCGCCAAGGTTCCCCACAAGTTTCGCATGGTTTTCAGCCGATTCAAGGCAACTTTGACCATCTGGGTTTGGTTCAGCGGGTCGCCGTGGAAAGGGGTCGTGGGATTCATGCGGCTAAACCGAGGGGAGAAGCCTTCACCGGACTGGGGGTCGGGGGCGTTTTCTGCGGCAGCGCCGGGCAACTCTTCGTCCCCAAGTTCTTTACCGCTCAGCACGTGGCCCTCGTGGCCGTGATTCCACGAGTTATTGTTGTTCGTCCCGTCCCGGTTGCCCTCCAGGTTGGCTTCGTTGTGTTTATGGTCAAAAGTCACCAGGTCGGCCAGGGTGAAGCCGTCGTGGGCGGCCACAAAGTTGATGGACGCTCCCGGACCGCGGTTGTATTCAGCGATGTTGGAACCGTACAGGTCAGCCGACCCGGAGACGCGGGTAGCGAGCTCGTGCGGGCCGTGCGCGTGACGCCCATGGGACAGGGCCGCCGCGTCGGTGAGCCAAAAACCCCTGACGCCGTCGCGGTAGCGGTCGTTCCAGTCCGCAAAAGGCGAGGGGAAGTTCCCGGTTTGCCACCCGTTCGGACCAATGTCCCACGGCTCGGCGATGAGCTTGCAGCCAGCCAGAACCGGGTCGGTCGCCATGCCCACGAAAGAGGGATGGCGCAGGGCGAACTGTTCCCGGTTGCGCCCCAAAGTCACCCCTAGGTCGAAACGGAAACCGTCCACCCCGACTTCTCCGGCCCAGTACCGCAGCGAATCCAGCAGCAGCGCCACCGCCTCGGTGGACGTGAAATCGACCGTGTTGCCACACCCGGTAAAGTCCACCATCTGGTTGGGATAGCCGTGATTCCAGAGGTAGTAGCATTGCGGATCCAAGCCACGCAAGCTGAGGGACGGCCCCAGGGTGCCGCCTTCGGCGGTGTGGTTATAAACCACGTCCAACAGGACCTCGATACCGGCTTGGTGCAGCAGCGAAACCATGCCGCGGACCTCGTCCAAGACGGCCTGCGGGCCGCGACGCTGGGCGGCTTCGGTTGCGTAGGTCGGCTCGGGGGCGAAATAGCTCAAAGTCGAGTAGCCCCAATAGTTGCTCAGGTTACGTTCCGCCAGGAACGGTTCGGGCATCTTGGCGTGAATCGGCAGCAGCTCAATGGCGGTCACGCCCAGATTTTTCAGGTAATCAATGGTGACTGGGTTCGCCAAACCGGCATAGGTGCCCTGCAATTCCGGGGGAATCCCGGGCAGTTGCCGGGTCAAACCTTTGACGTGCGCTTCGTAAATGACGGTGCGTCGCCACGAGGTGCGCGGCCGATCCGCAACCGGGAAAGAATGCGTGTTTACCACGACCGACAGTGCGTTATAGTCCGCGGAATCCAGCGGATCCATAGTGAGTTCGCGGGTCACGGGCTTCAGTTCGGCATCGACCTGATGGGCGTAAAGCTGCGGGCTGAGGACGGGGGGCTGCGTAATCGCTTTCGCGTAGGGGTCGAGCAGGACCTTTTGCGGGTTAAAAAACACTCCCGCGTCAGGATTCCACGGCCCGTAAGCCCGATAACCGTACACTTGACCGGGGCGTACGCCGCGAATGTTGCCGTGCCAAATCCCGCGGAACGGACCGCGCAGCCGAATCCGGCGTTCGGACTGGTAGTGCCCGTTCTCGTCCGGGGAGTCGAACAGGCACACCTCTACCGCCGTGGCCTGGTGAGAATAGACGGAAAAGGCGACCCCTGATTCTGTAATCGTGGGTCCCAAGTGGTGAGGGTCGAGTTTTGGTTCCTCCGCGACCACGTCAGTGGGGGCAAAAGCCGGTGTCATCCCCTTCTTCTCGACAGTCATAGACTCGACATTACCGGGAAAATGTCTCGCGCGGGGGGCTTTATGAGCTTCGCCTAAGTTGTGGCGGGTAATTCTGGCTTTTTTCGGCCCCGAGTTTTCCGCGTTCGCCCGATTTCAGTCACTGGCGTTTTTCATAAATAATGTGCGGGGTCACAAGGGCGTTGCGGCGGTGGTGATGGTCGCTTGGGCGATGACGCGGTCCCCCTGGGGGCTTTCCTGGTAGAGCACCAGGGATTGGCCCGGCGCCACTCCGGTGACCTCATCGGCGGGCTGCAGCCCCACCCGCAGTTCGGTTCCGCCGTCCGTGGCTTTCAGGCACACGTCCCGCGGGGCGACGGGTTTGCCGTGGGCGCGGAACTGGATAGTCAACCCGGCCGGGTCCAACTCGCCCTCACCAGTTGCGCTGAGCCCCAGGCTGGTGGGGTCCACCAGCCAGTTCACCGTCGGTCCGGCGTGAATTTCCGTGACTGTGAGTGCCTGGCGGGGAGCCACAAACACCGTGTTCGTCTCCGGATCCGTGCCCGCCACGTAACGGGGAGCACCGTCCTCGTGAGGTCGAGGAATGTGCAGGCCGCGGCGCTGTCCGACCGTGTATTGGAAAGCGCCGTCATGCGAGCCCACCACCGCCCCGTCCTCGTCCACAATCGGACCGGGCGCCACCCCGATGCAACCGCGTAAAAAGCCGCGCGTGTCCCTGTCAGGGATGAAACAGATGTCGAAAGAATCCCGCTTGCCCGCCACCGGAATCCCCAGCGCCTGAGCCTCAGCGCGGGTGGCGGCCTTGTCCGTGACGTCCCCCAGCGGGAACACGGCTCGTGCCAGCGCCGCGGCTCGCGCCCCCGCCAACACGTAACTTTGGTCCTTGCCCATCGCCGACCCGCGCAGCAAGGCAAAGTCCGGAAACGCGCCGTTCGCACCGGTCTGGGGAACACCCGACGGAATCAACCCCGCCTGACCGGGACGCCACAGCCGGGCGTAGTGGCCGGTCGCGACATAATCGAAACCCTCCCGCAGGGCGCGTTCGATGACGTAGCCGAACTTGATGAAACGGTTGCAATGCACGCAGGGGTTCGGGGTTAAACCGTCGCGATAAGCCTGCACAAACGAATCCATCACGACCCGGTTGAAACGCTCGGCCAAGTCCCACACCTGCAGCTCGACCCCCAAGAAACACGCGACCCGATGCGCGTCAGCCAGGGCGTCGACCGGCTCGGCGGAAGTGGCAGGCCGCGACCACGGACGGGAGGGGGACTCCAACTGCATAAAGAACCCCGAAACCTCGTGACCGGCCGCTTGCAGGCGCGCGGTCGCCACGGCCGAATCCACACCGCCGGATAATCCCACTAAAATTTTCGCCAAGTTATTCCTCCTCAGTGACCTCACATTCTACCGTTTCCCTTTAGCCGGCTCTCGCCGGGCCCGAAACCTCGGGAAGATGCCTATCTGAAAGGGAAAAATCATGGAGAATCTGTTACACACCGACCCAAGCGCCGACTTCGAACCGCGCACTTTCGCCGATTTTGGCCGGATTTGGTTGGAAAGCCGGGTCGATTTAAAACCGACCACCCGGGCTTGTTACCGGTCGATGCTAAACACGGTCAACCTGGAATTTGGGGGTCAGCCCCCGAAACAGGTCAGTTATCTGCAGGTCGTTTCCTGGGTCGCAAAGCTCGCGGAACAGGGCGTTAGCCCCACTGGCGTGCGTCAGGCCTATCAAATCGTGGGGCAGGTGCTGGCGTTGGCTAACCGTTTGGGGGCTATCGAGAGCAACGCGGCGGCCGGGGTGCCGCTGCCGACGGTGTGCCGGGTCGGACGTCACCGGTATTTGACTGTGCTGCAGCTGGAATCCCTGGCGTTAGAGATTGGGTGGTGGCGGTTGAGCCGCGAACCCTCGGGGGTCATTTTTCCCGGTGCTTCGGGGCAAATGTTTTTGCGCAAGAAGGGTCGTGGCGGGTATCTGACTCGGCGCAAGACCCGGGCGGGGGCGATTGACGTGGGGTTTGCCGCACTGTCCCGGTCGCGCGGTGGGCAGAGCCCCGCGCTGGGCGGTAACCGGCTAGAAATTTTGGTGCGTTTGCTGGGGTACACCGGGGTGCGTATCGGGGAAGCCCTGGCGTTGACCCCTGCTGCGGTTGACCTGGAACGCCGCGTGATCCGGATTGAACGCGCGGTGTCGGAGGTGTCGGGGCGGCAAGTGTTCGGTACTCCCAAGAACGGTCGCACCAGAGTCGTGCCGATACCGGATTTCTTACGCCGGGACTTGCGGGTGTTGACTCGGGCGGCGTGTGGGGGCGACGATTTCCTGTTTGCCACAAAACACGGCACCCCGCTGCGAGCGTCCAACCTGCGCCTGCACTTCGACATGGCGGCGTTGGCGGTCGGACAGGGCGGGCTGCACATTCACGACCTGCGCCACACCGCAGCCACTTTGGCAGTCTCGGCCGGAGCGAACGTGAAAGCGGTGCAGCGCATGCTGGGGCATTCCTCGGCTTCGTTGACTCTCGATGTCTATGCGGACTTGTTTGAACCGGATCTCGGTGATGTGGCCGGGGCACTGAGCCGAATGCGGCAAACGACCCTGCGTCGGGCCGCCGCCTAGTGCGAACGAGTTATGCACACGGCCTGTGGAAAAAATGTGGATTGCGGGATTCTCGACAGAAAAGTGCAGGTAAAGTCCAGGTTAATAAAAGGGTGGAAAAATGGCGTAATATCAGGAAAAAATCGGCGAAAGCCCAGTTCAGAGCGGTGACGGTGGCGAGGGTTTTGTTAATACAAACAGATTCGCGATTTCCTCGGTAAACTCGACAAAACTGTCCCCAGCGCTTGTGGATAACCTGTGGAAACCGTGCGAACGGGACGGACTTTCGTCCCGTTTCCGCTCGCCGGTTTTGATAGGCTGGGCTTATGAGCGAAATTTTGGCGGGAACCAGCGGACTACCCGACGATCAGCCGGCGACCGGCGGGCCTGACGAAACGACTGCCTGCAGCCCAGAGTGCCGGCCCCACAGCACTCGTGAAGAGTACAACCGTGTCGTCTTCCTGGCACGCGTGGTGCTGGGATTCACGGTGGTGGCGGCGGTGACGCTGACAGTCATTGCCCTTACAGCACACCGGGACTATCCCGCTATCGTGGTCAGCATCGTGATGGTGGCGGCGGCTGTGTTCTATTACGTCAGGACGACCCGCGCGGTGAAGCGGGATCTCGATAGCGACCCTGAACTGCGGGAATAGGTTTATTTAGCGGCCGCGGCCGACCTCGAACCAACCGGCCGGACCCGACGAAAACGGTGCACCGCCCTTGTGAAAAGTGCAAGAATGGGGACATGAGTAAAAATCGTGTTTCTGCGCGCCTTGCCGCCATTGCCCCGTCCGCGACCCTCGCCGTCGATAGTAAAGCTAAAGAACTGAAAGCTGCCGGAAAGCCGGTCATCGGCTTCGGTGCTGGTGAACCGGATTTCCCGACCCCCGATTACATCGTGGAAGCCGCCGTGGCGGCCTGTGAAGACCCCGCCAACCACCATTACACCCAAGGCAAAGGGATGCTGGTCACCCGCGAAGCCATCGCCGCCAAGACCTTGCGCGACTCCGGCTACGAAATCGACCCGAACAACGTCATCGTCACCAACGGCGGGAAACAATCCGTGTTCCAGTCTTTTGCCGCCACCGTTGACCCCGGCGACGAAGTGCTGCTGCCGGCACCCTATTGGACCACCTATCCCGAGGCGATTCGCCTGGCCGGCGGCACTCCGGTGGAAGTTTTCGCCGGTGCTGACCGGGACTACAAAGTCACGCCCGAGGACCTGGAGGCGAAACGCACAGAGCGGACCAAAGTCCTGCTGATGTGTTCGCCGTCCAACCCGACCGGCACGGTCTATACACCCGAGGAACTGACCGCCATCGGCCAGTGGGCTGTGGAAAAGGGCGTGTGGGTCATCAGCGATGAAATCTATGAACACCTGCTCTATGACGATGCTAAGCCCGCCCACATTCTGAAACTGGTTCCGGAACTGGCGGACACCTGCGTCATTGTCAACGGCGTGGCGAAGTCCTACGCCATGACCGGGTGGCGTCTGGGCTGGATGCACGGCCCGACTGACGTCATCAAGGCTGCCACGAACCTCCAATCTCACCTGACCTCTAACGTGTGCAACATCGCCCAGCGGGCCGCCATCGCGGCGTTGAACGGGCCGTTGGATGCGGTGGAACAGATGCGTCAAGCCTTTGACAAGCGTCGTCAGACCATCGTGCGGATGCTGCGCGAAATTGACGGCTTGCAGGTGCCCGTGCCGCGCGGTGCGTTCTATGTGTATCCCGATGTCACGGGGTTGTTTGGGCGTAGCTTGGACGGGGAGCGCATCGAGTCCTCCTCCCAGCTGGCGGCCATGATTTTGGACAAGGCCGAGGTCGCGGTGGTTCCCGGTGAAGCCTTCGGTCCCAGTGGTTTCATCCGTATGTCCTACGCTCTGTCCGACGCTGACCTGGTCGAAGGGGTGGGCCGGGTGCAGGATTTGCTGACAAAAGTGAAGTAGTTTTTTGGATTTCACCGGGGGTGGCGCGTGGGTGCGTTGCCCCCGGTGAGATTTATGTGTCTGAGGCGCCATGGGCGCGCTTGAAAGTTAGGGCGGCTTTGCTTTATCATTGAGGACGCTGCGTTTTTCGCTTCCGCCCGGCGGGGTGAGCGCAAAACTAGGGAAGTGGCGCAATTGGTAGCGCAACGGTCTCCAAAACCGTAGGTTGCAGGTTCGAGTCCTGTCTTCCCTGCCACTTGGCTGAAACAGTTTCCAACGTTTTCGGGAGTGCCTGTGAACAGAAGCCGACCCAGTACCGCCCTGTTCCTGCTGATGTTCCTGGTGGGGATTGTCGCGCTGGTCGCTGTCGCGGCGGGTCTCAGAACGGTGAGCCAAAACCCCACGCCGGCACCATCTACCCAGGCCGCGACCCGCACTGCTGCGTCAGCTGCGCCAACCACCCTGACCGTGGCGATGACCGGGGACATTTTGAGTCACAGCTGGGTCACGGCCGCGTCTCGAGAGGCGGACGGGAAATATCACCTAGAGAAACTGCTGGCAGAGGTGAAACCCTACCTGGAACGCGCCGACCTGGCCTTGTGCCATCAAGAAATTCCCTACGGAAAACCCGGACAAGACCCTCACGGCTACCCCGTTTTCAACGCCCCGATGGATTGGGTGAACGGCCTGGTTCAGGTCGGTTATGACGGCTGTTCCACGGCGTCAAACCACAGTTGGGACCAGGAAACCGAGGGCATCACCCACACTTTGGAAGTGCTGCAAAACGCCGGGTTGGGAACCGCCGGAACCCGCGCGAATGCCGAGCAAACCCCTTGGCAAATGTATGAAATCCGTAAGGGAGGCCGCACCGTACACGTGGCGCACTTGTCTTTTACTTACGGGCTGAATTTTGAATCCGTGCCGGAAGTGAATCGCCACCCTTACCTGGTGGAAATCAACGATGTGGAGCAAATCATCGACTATGCCCGGCAAGCGCGCCAGGCCGGGGCGGACATCGTGATTGTCAGCCCTCACGGCGGCAGCGAATACGTTTATGAACCTCAGCCCCAACAGCGGCAATGGGCGCAGGCGCTGGCGCAATCCGGGGTCGTTGACGCCTATGTTGGCCACCACGCCCACGTTCCCCAGCCGATTACGCTCATGCCCGGGGGAGTGAACGGCGCCGGCATGTGGACATATTTTGGTACCGGAAACCTGCTGACCAGCCAAACCCCCGAGATGGGAATCGGCACCCAGATTGAGTCGATCGCGTGGCTGAGCTTTGACATCTCCGGGCCGGCGAAACACCCGCGGGTCACTCTCAGTAATGCCGCGTGGGTGCCGGTGGTGCTGGATCGCAGCCGACTTCACGCGGTTCCTGTTCACGATTTCGATGACGGGACCTTCCCGGCCGGCTCGCGTCTCGATGCCGCCACCGTCCAGCGCTACCATGAGGAACTGGTGAAAGTGATGGGAACTGAGGCGACAGAACTGAAGTCCCCGCCTCCGGCCCCGGCTGAGCCTGCTGTCGTGACGGTTTTGCCGCGTTAGACGCCGGGCCGGTCCCGGACGGCTCCGTACACGGGCCTCGCAAGAGCGGCGTACCAGCCGCGTACCCACCCCGCGCGATTGGCTTTAGGTACGGTTTTCTACTATGATTTGACACATCCCCCCGTTAATTTGTTTAGGGTGAAGTGTGCCCGCGGCGGGGAAAGAATTGCCTACAGGAGGAACACATAATGGCAGAAACCGAAGGTGCCATTCAGCCGGTGAAGAAAGCCGAGCCGACCCCTAGCGCTAATCAAGATCTTGGCTTTTTTGCGCGTATCATGCAGTTTTTCCGCCAAGTCGTGGATGAGATGAAAAAGGTCGTCTATCCCACCAGCGAAGAACTGTGGCGCTACTTCTTGGTCGTGATTGTTTTCGTGGCAATCATCATGACCGCGGTCGGATTGATGGATCTGGGCTTCGGAGCCCTCACCGACCTCATCTTTAGCTAGACCTGTTTGGTCTTTTCAACACCATTGCCCCACGAGGAATATCAGTAATGTCAGACGAAAACGAATTGCAAGAAAACGCTGTTGTGGCTGAGGAAGCCCAGCCGGAACCGAACCAGGCCGCCGAGTCCGGCCAGCCCGCCGAGGACGCTTCTGCGGCTGAACAGAACCTAGAGGAAGTCCCCGCCAACGTGAACCCCGAAACTGGTGAAATCATCGAGGACACCGGGAAAACCGAGGACGCCGCGGAAACCGAAACGGAGGAACTCGACCCGAAGCAGGCCCTCGAAGTCGAGTTGCGCGCTTTGCCGGGCCGGTGGTACGTGGTACACACATACTCTTCCTACGAAAAGCGCGTGAAACAGAACATCGAACAGCGCGTAGCGAATAATCCCGGCATGGAAGATTACGTCTACCAGGTCGAGATTCCGATGGAAGAACACGTCGAAGTCAAGGCCAAGAGCCGCAAGGTCGTGCAGCGTCCGCGCATTCCAGGCTACGTTTTGGTGCGCATGGACATGGATGAGAACTCGTGGCGTCTGGTGAAAGACACCCCGGCCGTGACCGGTTTTGTGGGCAACCAGCAAGACCCGGTGCCGCTGACGCTGGCGGAAGTGGTCAATATGTTGGCTCCGACCGCCAAGGAGGCCGCGAAAGTGGCGGTGGAAGACGGCCAGGTCGAGATTTCACAAGCGACGCAGCGGACTGCTCCGGTGGCGACGGACTTCGAGGTGGGCCAGTCGGTCACTATTACTTCCGGTCCGTTCGAGACACTTTCCGCGACGATTGCCGAGGTCAACGCCGAAACTCAGAAGCTGACCGTGCTGGTCACTATCTTCGAGCGCGAGACCCCGGTGGAGTTGAACTTCAACCAGGTCACCAAAATCGACTAGGTTACCGCGCTGCCACTACGGAGGCGCGAAAGTTATCACGGTTCCGCAGTGGCAGCGCGCAGATTTATCTGAGTTACTTACCGTCGCGCTGTTTACGGAACTCCTGGTATTCCTGATAGCGTTTCATGAAGTGTTCCATCTGTTCGGGAGCCAACGGCAGCGGGAAATCGTTGGCCCGGTACCAAGCATCTGTCCCGCCGTCTAGGAAGATAACGGAGCCGCACAGGAAGTTTGCGGCAGGTGAGAGCATAAACAGTACCCATTGCGCAATATCTGCGGGGTCACCGAATCCACCCACTGGAATCGGAAGAGCCTTAATCTGTTCCGCGTGTTCCGGGATTTCCAGCTGACTTTCAACCATCGGCGTCAGAATGGCGCCGGGGGCAAGAGCATTCATCCGAATGCCCTGTCCGGCCCAGTCCATGGAAGTTGCAGTTTGCCGGACCCAGTGAGCCAGCGCGGTCTTTGAACCGGCGTAAACGGATGTGGACGGGGCATCGGTTTGATTGGCGATTTTAAGAACGGCATCAAAATCTCGATCCCAAAAGGCCTTGACGATTTCGGGCGTTACCCCAGGAGCAGTGGTCGTGGAGTTGGACGAAAAGATGACGACTTTGGATTCGTTGCCTCGTGCCAGTAAATCACGTATGCCCTCGGCGAGTTCTACGGTTCCTAAGAAGTTGACTTTCGCGACGACTTCTTCTTTACCAGGAATCGGACCCAGGCCAGCAGCGAACACGGCTCCCTCGAGACGACCGCCGCTTTGTTCGTGAACTCCTGCGATTGCTTTTGCCCGCCCTTCTTCGGTGGACAAATCAGCACAGATATCGGCACGATGAAGATCAATCCCGATAACTCGGTGACCGCGCCAGCGCAGTTCGTTAGCCGTCGCCTTTCCCATTCCAGAAGCTACACCTGTAACAACATAAACACCCATAAGAAAATCCTCCTCGATATGATTGGGGCTACTATTATTTACAATAACATATTTTGCGGCTGGAGGTTTTTAAGGTGTTCCTGCCATTGTTTTTGGAAAGGGAAATAGCGGCAGTTTTTCGGGATTAATAGGTGCTTAATTGCATATTGCCAGAAAATACATCAGCGTTTTCTGTTGGAGTTAGAAAGTTTTGAGTGGTACACCACCAGGGACTCGAACCCTGAACCCACTGATTAAGAGTCAGTTGCTCTGCCAATTGAGCTAGTGGTGCATTGCGCTTTTGGCGCGGTTAACTATGCTAACGCTCTGGGCGGGGATTCACAAATTGAATGTGCCCCCATCCCGGAGTTTAGCTAGCGCGGATTCGGCGCGTCGCCGCCAGTCTGCTAATCCGCCTATCTGCGGCGCTCGCTCGGATTGCCTCGCTATCAGTCCGCTATCTCGCGGAGCCCGACTATCCCAGGGATTCCAAAGATTCGGGGACATTCGCGCCAAAGCCCAGTTCAATCAGGGCTCCGCGCAGTTTGTCGCAGCTGGCTTTGATGGCATCCGGGGAGCCCGCCGCTTTGGCATCGGGATGCAGCACCCGCATGGAATCGGTCGGAATGACATGAATATGCAGGTGGGGGACATCGAAACCGGCGACCACAATCATGGCGCGCGACACGTTGAACGCATCGCGGCCGGCTTGCCCAATAATCTGAGCGACTTGAGACAGGTGCGCAATCAAGGCCGGGTCGGCATCCAGATAGTTGTCGACTTCCTCACGCGGCACCACCAGCATATGGCCGTCGCTGCGCGGTTCGATGGTGGCGAAAACAACGCACTGCTCATCTTGCCAGACGAAGTTTCCGGGGATTTCGCCGTTGATAATTTTCGTAAATACGCTGGCCATAAGGTTTTCCTTTCGCTTGCAGAAGTCCGGTCGGGCGGATTTTGTACCGGTCGGGCGTCTCCGGTGGGGCCGGATAGCTCTCCCCGTGTTGCTCCGCTTTTATAGTAGGGGAATTTTTGTCTAGCGGGGGGTGTGTACAGTTAAAGCGTGGCAACAAAGAAGAATTCTCAGAGAGGCTCCCGAGCTGGTTTCGAGCCGTGGTCGCGCGCGGAGCTGGCTCCGGTGGTGCTGCTGCTTGGTAAACAGCGGGTTTTCGCGCAGCGCGCCATAGCAAGCTTGCGAGCCGCGGCCCTAGACGCGGCAGAAAAAGCCGGGGCCATGGAACCCCCGGAAATCACCGAGGTCAACGCCCGGACTTATGAATCATCCCGCTTGAGCCAACTGACTTCCCCCTCCCTCTTTGGGGGGATGCCGCTGGTCATCGTTTCCGGACTGGAACAGGCCAACGACGAGTTGCTCCAGGATTTAGAAGCCTACCTGACCAGCCCAGCGTCGGATGCCTACCTGGTGCTGTGGCATGCGGGGGGAAACCGCGGGAAAAAGGTCTTGGACCTGTGCAAAAAGGGTGCCGCGAAGGTCTATGCCTGCGATGAGCTGCGCTGGCCGGAGGAAAAAGTGAAGTTCCTCCAGGCCGAGGCCAGTCGGTTGGGCCGTCCCATCAGCCAAGACGCGGTAGCCGCGCTGGTGGCGGCGCTGGGTGACGAATTCGAGGAACTGCTCGCCGTGACGACCCAGCTGCTGCAAACGGTAGGGGATCCCGCTCAGCCGTTGAGTCTGGCTGAGGTCGATCAGTACCTGCAAGGGCGGGTGGAAGCGACCGGGTTTAATGTCGCCGACGCGGCCGTGACCGGCAATGTTGGCGAAGCGCTGCGCCTGTTGCGTCACGCTCTGGCCACCGGGGTGGCGCCGGTGTTGATTGTTTCAGCGATGGCCACGAAAATCCGCCAGATTTTGACATCGTTTTCCCCTCAGCTGCCCCCCGCGGTGGCGCAGATGGACCTGGTGGATCCGCCTAAACCCCTGTATGGACGGATTGCCCAGGGAGTATACGCCGTTGCGCCGCGCTGGGACGACGAGCGGCTTGGGTTAGCCATCCTGGCGGTAGCCCGTGCGGACGAAGCGGTAAAAGGGGCTTCGCGGGATCCCGAATACGCCCTGGAAGCCATGGTTTTGGACGTGTGCCGATACGCCAGCGGCGTGCGCGAGCCAGTTGGGAGGCCACCCACGCGAAACTGAGAGCAACGATCAACAGGCCGGTCACGCCTGCCGCCGGGTTTTCTAACCAATCGACTTCCGCTCCCGGTCGACTGGCAAAGAACCTGGCCACGCCGGCAATCCACGCGGCAGCCCATCCGGTGACGTGTGCCGCGCCCTGTTCCAATAACCGCACCGGCACCGCAATAGCGGCAAACGACCCGGCCGGGAGCTCCGCCAGCGCCGCTAGTGCGACCAGCCCCAGACCGCCCACGGTCACTATGGATGAAATCCCTCCGGTCAACAGGTTCGCCGGCAGGGAATAAACCTGCAGTTTCCCGCGCATCACCAGCATTAGTGGCGCACAAGCCAGCTGCGCGCTGAGGGAAACGGCCAGCGGCAGAGCTATCAGGCGCGGCAACAACCGGGCGCACCAGGCCGCCAAGTATGGCCCGCCGGTTACGATGGCGCTGGTCGCCACTACCGACAGGGCAAAACCCCAGGAATTCGCTTGGAACGGCTGCACCAGCAACATTCCGATAATGGCCGCGGACAGGGAGGACACCGAGCGGGACGGGCGGGCTATCCCCAGCCCCACCAGCGTCAACGCCCCCATTGCCGCCGCGCGGGTGACGGAGGCGGAGCCCTCCAGCATGGCCAGGAAAATCACCATAATTCCCGCTGCCACTACGACTTGCACCCCGCGGCGTTTCCGGGCGGTCAGTCCCAGCGCCACAGCCAGCACCACGCTGAGGTGCATTCCAGACACGGCAGTCAGGTGTGATAAGCCTGCGACCTGCATAGATTCGCGGTCCAGGGGGTCTTGGACGGCGGTCAGCCCCAGGCTCATCGCCATAATCATTCCCGCTGTTGACTCCGAGAGTCCCGCGGTGGCCTCTCGCAGTCGCTGGCGCACCGCGTTGACAAACACAAAACGCCCGGTTGGAGGCCCAATAATCTCGGGTGCGGATGGAGATTTTGCGTACCCCAGGTACTGGGTGGACAGGTCCCGGCTGGCCAGGCCGGTGCGCAGACGTACCCACGAACCGAGGGGAATGTCGTCCCAGCCGGCCCCTTTGACCTGCAGCAAAGCGTGGGTGGGGTAGGTTGAGCCGTGCCAAGTCAGGCGGGTCGCTCTCAAGTCAACGCGGTAACTGTCCCCCCAACTCAGTTTCGGAGTGGAAATAACCTGGGCTTTCACGTCAAAACGGGCGGTTGGGTGAGTGCCAATCACGGCCAGAGCATCACGCGAATCGAGCTCTAGGCGCAGCGCCAGCGTCCCAAAAACAACGGCAATAACCAGGGCAGTAATCAGCAGCGTAGCCAGCCCGGATCCGCGCGGAAACAGGCGATGGCGTCGCCGAGTGGGCGTTTCCGTGGCGCGTTTCCCCACGCGAGTGGGCGTTTCCGGGTAGCGATTCACCGCGCAGCTAGGCATTTCGATGTCGGGTTTCCCCACGCGGACGGGGGTGAGCACACCCCGCCTGCCCCTACGGGCTTGTGACCGGTGCAACCACCCCAACACACCCCCCGCAATAACCGCGACCAGGGCAAACACAGCGCACACCGCTAGTGCGACGCGCTCCCCGCGGCTTCCCGCCGCCAACAGCGCCACCCACAAGCTCACCGCCGGAATTGCCAGGCGCAAATCCAGCGGGGCGGGGCGATAGTCCTGGTCGGTGCGCAGCCGTTGGACAATCAGCGCGGTTTCGTCCTGTGCGGTCATCACGAATCCTCATACGCACACGTGGTCGCGTAGGCGTTCCATCAGCGCTGGGCCAATCCCGCTAACTTCGTCGAGCTGATCCACCGAGGTGAAACGCCCGTTGGACTCGCGGTAATCCAAAATGCGTTGCGCCAGGGCGGGGCCGATGCCGGAAAGGGTCTGCAAAGCCCCCAGGTCAGCCGTGTTCAGGTTCACTTTTTCGCTATCATTTCCCGCTGACTTGGTACCCGAGCCCGGTGCGCTGCCCGTGTTGCCGCCCGCGCTCGGTGGGGGAGTTTCCCCGGGTCGCACGACATAGATCATTTCGCCATCCGTGAGCGGGCGAGCTAGGTTCAGGGTACTCAAATCCGCCTCGGGCAAGGCTCCGCCCGCCACCTCCAAAGCATCGGCCACTCGAGACGGGTCGGCTAGGTGAACCACTCCGGGGTGGCTCACCGCTCCGGCCACGTGAACTACGACTTCAGCCCCGTTCGCGCCGGGAAGAAACAGGTGCGGTGCGGCGCCCGGCGAGGGGGCGGCACCGGCCTTGCCCGCCGCGTTATTTCCGGATTTTCCCTCAGCCGCGGCCAGCGCGGCACCCGGGCCCGCGGAACTGCCCGTTTTGGAATCCGTTTTTCCCGTGGCGTCCCCGGAGAGCACTCCGTCGGGAGGTGGCATGGGCGGGGCGGCAAACACCTGCCAACCCACCACCAAAAGCCCGCTCACCAGCATAAACGCTGCGATTAGAGTCGCTACTCGCGGACTGGGCGCCAGGCGTAAACGCTGCTCACGCTCGGCCACGGGTCTGACCTGGAGACTGCTTTCAAAGCCCTGAACCAGGTCTTCGGCTCGGCCGGCCAGGGCGCCGCGAGGCGGTGGGGTTCCATTCGCACCAAGCTCAGGGGGAGGTGCGGGGCGGCGCGCGGTGCGGTAATCCGGCTCGGCATCGCCCAGATAGCCCACCCCCGCGGCTCTGGCCCGCTCAAACACGCCGGCGGTGAGCCGGTCACGATCCGTTTGTCCAAATTTATTTAGCATCCAGGCTGCCTCCTCTATCGTGCCGGGAACTTTGCGACCCTCTCTTGTGAAAGTAATCGCGACCCGCCGGGGCGGAAAGTCGAAAATGTTTTACCTGTGGAAAACCCAGAATTGCCCTCCCTTGTGGAAAACTTCTTGAAAGGCAGTTTTTCGTTGCTATCGCCGGGATAAACTGAAGCAGTGAGAAAACAGAAACCGGTTTTAAGCGATTCTGCGACCGCAGCGCGCCAGCCCCGCTTGGTCGAACGCATCATCGGCGCCATCATTCTGGCCTTGGCGGTGGTGGTTTTGGTGACCGCCACGATGCAGTGGTTTGGTGACACCGCCCGGATTCGCAACAAGGCGGAAGTGAAAAAAATCACCACGGTCGCCCCGTTGAAAGAAGCCTGGACCCTGGCCATGCCCGCGAAAATGAAGGATCCGCGCTCGGTGCAGGTGTGGGGTTACGCCGATTCCCAAGACTCTTTGGCGGCCCAGGACGCCGCTACCGGTGTGAGCGCTAAACTGGCTGAAAACGAGCAGCTCGTGCTGGTCAAAGGCACTGACGGCAAAGCCCAAACCCAGGCTATTGCGCTCGTCGACGAAACGACCGGCACCGCCAAGTGGTCGAAAACCTACGATGATCTGCCCCTGGACTATTGCCTGAAACAACTGTGGCAGAGCTCGATAACCTGCGAGTCTGACGCCGCCAAAAAGGTGGTGCGGATTGACCCCAGTGGCAATGTTGCGGTGGGGGATCTGCCTAATGACATTTGGGATTTAGCGACCGGCGAGCACGTTTTGGGGGCGATTTTTGACCAGTTCCTGGTGGTGCCTATCGCAGTTGGAGAGGGGAATTCGGCCGGGGCACAGGCGGTTTACATCACGCCGGACTTTGCGTGGAAGGGAAAGTTCCCGCTCATGGTGCCAAACGCCCAGGCCGCCAAACCTTTGCTGGTGCAAACTCGGGGGTCGGTGACCTTGCTGGGGGTGACGACTTCGAATCAAGACGGGTCTAACCGGCAAAATACCTGGAGTTATTCTCAGATTATTAATACGAAAATCGGTTCTTTCGATACCACTAAACTTGGGTCTGAGTCACAGATTTCCATGCTGGAAGCCGGATTTTTCGCATCCGCCGACCCGCAGAGCGCCGCTGAGGTCGATTGGCAGGTTCACGGCTCCGACGGTGCCGTAGTCGGGGAGGGAAAGTGCCCCTCACTAGCGGCTCAAGCTCTGCACGCCCAACTGCGTGCCGGGCTGCGGCTGGACACTGACAGTGCTATGGCAGCCTTGAAATCCGGGAAAGTTCCCGTGCTGATGCCCAACCGGACGTATTTCTTGGCGGAAGGCAGCGATACTTGCGCGTCTTGGCCGGGCTGCGCGGCAAAAGCTTGGACCACCGGGGACGGCGTCACCATCAATCTGAAGTCTCCGGGAACCCCGCTGGCTTCTGACGGGTCAAAAGCCGTGTTCACCGAGGGTAACGGCGGGCTTTTGAGCTACGGGGTCGTTGACGGCAAGTTCCTGTGGGAAGGCATCGCCCCGCCCTTGAAAGATGCCGCCACCACCGGCGATACGTTTGTTTTCGGGTCTGGATTGGGTCAGCTGGCGCAACTCGGCGACCTCAATAAGGGCAGCGCCAAGGCGGTGTTGCGCTACCTCACTCTGCCCTAGGGGCCGTTTAGAGTGCACAAGAGCGGTTGGTGGCGTGACTCTGACCGCGCGGTATGCCGTTGCCTTACGTTCGAGGTGGCTGAACACGTAAACCAGTGGTTGTCGAGGCGGCTATACGGGCTAGAGGTGCCTTTTTCTCGCCATAGTCCGCCCGCGCGCGGAGTGGTTCGTTAGACTTAAACAGGAGTGAAAACTCAGGAAAGGAACCTCGCGTGGCGGCAAAAACGCAAACAAAACAGCTTGATAAAGCGACTTTGGAAGAAATCGGGCAGGCATATCACTTCGAGGGCGTCGCCATGACCCTGGGGGCGCTCCTGACGGACGGCACCCCGCAACCCACCACCCTGGTGAACCTGCCCTTGGGAATGCTCAACCGCCACGGCCTGGTCGCAGGCGGCACCGGCACCGGGAAAACCCGCACGGTGCAGCTTTTGGCCGAAGGGTTGAGCGCCGCCGGCGTAGCCGTGTTTCTTTCGGACGTGAAAGGCGACCTGACCGGCCTTTTGAGCCCCGGTGAACCGACCGAAAAACTGCAACAACGCACGGAGGAGCAGGGCCAAGACTGGGCTCCGGCCGCTTTTCCGGTGCAGCCGCTATCCCTCGGTGAAACCAGCGACACCGCGCCGGGAGCGCCGATTCGAGCCACCGTCACGGATTTGGGGCCGATTCTGCTGTCGCGCGCGCTGGAGTTGAACCAGACGCAATCCCAATCTCTGCAGCTCATCTTTTCTTGGGCGGATCAGCGCGGCCTGGAACTGGTGGACTTGAAAGATCTGAAAGCGGTCGTGTCTTGGCTGACTGACGAGGGCAAAGCGGAGCTGAAAGACCTGGGCGGGGTGTCGACCCAAACCGCCGGGGTCATTTTGCGGGCTGTCTCAACTTTGGAGGCACAAGGCGGGGACGTGTTTTTCGGAGAGCCCGCGTTTGATCCCGCCGACTTGCTGCGCGCCGCGGACGGCCGGGGGATTATCTCGATTCTGGAGATGAACGACCTGATGAACCGGCCTGCGCTGGCCTCCGCTTTCCTGATGTGGCTGCTGGCGGCCCTCTTTGAGGGGCTGCCGGAAGTCGGGGACGCAGACCGGCCGAAGCTGGTGTTTTTCTTTGATGAGGCGCACCTGCTGTTTACCGGAGCCTCCAAAGAATTCCTGGCCTCCATCGTGCAAACCGTGAAACTCATTCGTTCCAAAGGGGTGGGGATTGTGTTCATCACCCAAACCCCGAAGGACGTTCCCGCTGACGTGTTGGGTCAGCTGGGGACCCGAATTCAACACGCCCTGCGGGCATTTACCCCCGACGATAAAAAGGCGCTGCGCGCCACCGCGGACACGTTCCCCGAATCGGCTTTTGACGTGGAAGAACTGCTGACCAGCCTGGGTACGGGTGAAGCAATCGTGACCACGCTAGATCCGAAAGGACGCCCGACCCCGAGCGCGCCGACCCGGATTTGGGCTCCGGCTTCCGTGATGGGTCCGGCCACTCCCGAGGCGGTGTCACAAGCGGTGGCGGCGTCACCGTTGCAGGCGAAGTACGGGACTCGCGTGGAGCGGGACACCGCGTTTGAGGATTTGCAGGACGGCGTTATCGGCAACCTCGCTGAAAGCAGTCCGGCCAGCGCCGGTGGTGGCCAGGGTGCCAACACTGAGGGCAAACCGGCTGGTCAGGGCGATGGCGCCGCGAGCCAATCGGGGGATACAGCCAGCGATTCCGTTTCCGCTACCGCCCAGGACGCCCACGAAAAAGCCCGGCTAGAACTGGAAGCAAAACGCTTGGAACTGCAGATACGTCAGCAAGAAGCGAAAGAAGCGGCCGCGGCTCGCAAAGACGCTGCCGCAGCAGAACGCGCAGCCCGAGCCGAGGCGAAAGCCCGCGCGAACTCGCCGTTGAACAAGGCTCTGACGTCTTTCTTGCGTTCGGCGGGGACCCAGGTAGCGCGCGAAATCACCCGCGGCGTGTTCGGTTCGCGCCGCCGCTAGGGCGCACCACGTTAGGCGACACCGGGACTTGCCGGCTACAAAACCAGGGACACGAGCTTCGGGGCGCGCACGATAACCCGTTTCGGTTCGCGCCCGTCCAGCAACTTCACCACGGCCGGTTCCGCCAGGACTTTTGCCTGCAAATCCGCCTCGGAAATCTCGGGGTCCACCGACACTTTCGCGCGCACCTTGCCCGCCACCTGCACCACGCAAGTGACCTCCTCAGCCGCCAACAGCGACTCATCGGTCACGACCGGGAACGCGGCCCGGGCGATACCGCCCTGGTGGCCCAAACGTTCCCACAGTTCCTCCGCAATGTGCGGAGCGATGGGAGCGACCATCACGACCAGCGCTTCTGCGGCCTCACGCGGCACCCGGGGCAACCCGGTGAGGTGATTATTCAGCACAATCATCTTGGCGATAGCCGTGTTCACGCGCAGATTTTCATATTCCACGGTGACATCGTGAATGGTGCGAGCCAGCACTTTTGCGGTCGCCAAATCCGGGGCGTCATCGCTCACGGTGAGCGCACCTGTGTTTTCATCGACGATATTGCGCCACAGCCGCTGCAGGAAACGCTGAGAACCGACCACCGCGCGAGTGTCCCACGGGCGGGACATATCCAGCGGTCCCATCGACATCTCGTAGACCCGGAACGTGTCCGCGCCGTAATCCGCACACATCTGATCTGGGGTGACGATGTTCTTTAGCGACTTGCCCATCTTGCCGAACTCGCGGTTGACGGGCTGGCCCTTCCAGGTAAAGCCGTCCTCTTCGCTGCCCTCCACTTCGTCAGCCGGAACGTATTGCCCGCGCGAATCCGTGTAGGCGTAGGCCTCGATCATGCCCTGGTTAAACAGGCGATGGAACGGCTCTGAGCTGGACACATACCCCAAGTCGTAGAGGACCTTGTGCCAAAAACGCGCATACAGCAGGTGCAGCACCGCGTGTTCCACGCCGCCCACGTACAAATCCGTGCCGCCGCTGAGGTTGCCGGCTGCGGGACGCGGACCCATCCAGTAGGCTTCGTTGTCGGGGCTGGCAAAAGCCGTGGAGTTGTCCGGGTCGGTGTAGCGCAGCTCGTACCAGCACGAGCCCGCCCAGTTCGGCATGGTGTTTTGGTCACGAGTGTAGGTCTGCTTGCCTTCGCCCAGGTCCAGCTCGACAGTCATCCAGTCCGTAGCGCGACCCAGCGGGGATTCCGGGGTGGAGTGGGCGTCGTCGGGGTCAAAAGTCCGGGGCCGGAAGTCCGACACTTCGGGCAGCTCCAGGGGTAGCATCTCTTCCGGCAGGGCGTGAACCCGCCCGTCAGAGCCGTAAACCACGGGGAAAGGCTCACCCCAGTAGCGTTGCCGGGAAAACAGCCAGTCACGCAGGCGGTAGGTCACGGTCTTTTCGCCCCGCCCGGTCTGAGCCAGCCAGTCGCTGATTTTTGCGATAGCTTCGGCCTTGCCCAGCCCGTTCAGGCTGATTTCGCTGTTGGCGGAGTTTTCGATGACGCCGTCGCCGGTCCAGGGTTCCGTCTGTACATCCAGGCCGTCCGGGCCGGAAATAGTTTGGATAATGTCCAGGTTGAACTTCCGAGCAAAGGCATGATCGCGCTCGTCGTGAGCGGGCACAGCCATAATCGCGCCGGTGCCGTACCCCATCAAAACGTAATCCGCCACGAAAATCGGCACCAGGGAACCATTGACCGGATTCGTCCCGAAAATGCCGGTAAACACGCCGGTCTTTTCGGTGAAGTCGGTTTCCGCAGTCCGTTCGCTGTCGCTCTTTGCGCTGGCTTGCGCTCGGTAGGCCGCCACCGCTTCGCGCGGGGTAGCGTATCCGCCGGTCCACTCCGGTCGGGTCCCCTCCGGCCAAGCGTCCGGCACCTGCAACTCCGCGTCCGCGCAGTCCTCGGCGCCCACCAGCGGATGTTCCGGGGAAATGACCATGAAAGTCGCGCCGAACAGGGTGTCGGGCCGGGTCGTGAAGACCTGCAACATTTGCGGCTGCGGCCCTTGACCGGCCTCAACCTGGAAGTTTACGGTGGCGCCAAAAGACTTGCCGATCCAGTTGTGCTGCATGGTGCGGACCTTATCGGGCCAGTCAATCGTAGCCAGGTCCGCATCCAGCCGGTCCGCGTAGCGGGTGATGCGCATCATCCACTGGCGCAGTTTCGTCTTAAACACGGGGAAGTTGCCGCGTTCGGAACGCCCCTCGGCGGTGACTTCTTCATCCGCCAGCACCGTGCCCAAGCCCGGCGCCCAGTTCACCGGCGCGTATGCCACGTAGGCCAGGCGCTCGGCGTCAATGAGTTCCGCCTGTTCAATCTCGGAAAGCTCGGCCCAAGCCCGCCCGTCCGGGGTGGGGCGCGTGCCGTCCTCGTACTGCTTCACAAGGGTGGTAATCGGCCGGGCCGCGCCCTTTCCGGAGCCGTCGCGGCGCGGAGCCTCGGGGTCATACCAGGAGTTGAAAATTTGCAGGAAAATCCACTGAGTCCACTTGAAATAGTCCGGGTCGGTCGTGGCGAAAGAGCGCCGCCGGTCGTGGGACAAGCCAATGCGAGCCAGCTGTTTGCTCATGTTGGCGATATTGTCATGCGTGGTGATGGCCGGGTGCTGGCCGGTTTGCAGGGCATATTGCTCGGCGGGCAGGCCAAAAGCGTCATAACCCATGGTGTAGAGCACGTTCTTGCCCTGGGCACGCTGGTAGCGGGCGACCACGTCGGTGGCGATATAGCCCAGGGGGTGTCCCACGTGCAGGCCTTTACCGGAGGGGTAGGGGAACATGTCGAGGATGAAGTATTTTTCGTGTTTTGCCAGGTCACCGGCCAGAGAACCGCTGGGGTTATCAGCGTTAAAAGCGCCGGTCTCGTCCCAAATCCGTTGCCATTTCGCTTCCAGGTCCCCCGCCATCTCAGCCGTGTAGCGGTACTGCGGGGTGTCTGGGGTTTCCGGGGTGTTTTCAGCCATATTCCTCTTCTTTCCGACAATCAACGTATCCAGTTTAGACCAGGGGACCTACGGGCGAAAAAGTCATGACCCAGAGGGTAATAAATCGGTGTCGAGGCGGCCACGCAATGCTGTAATCGGCAGATTTGACCCATTTACACAAAATATCCGCGTTGATAAAATTGCCGGCAAGCTAGATTTTTCTCAACAGTTATACAGATTCCGGGAGAAATATCATGAATACGTTCATTCGCAATAGTGCGTTGGGGATAGTTGCGGCGACAGCTCTCGGATTTGGGTTGTCAGCTTGCGGTGGATCCGACACGCAGCCCGCAAATGACGCCTCGGCGGCTAGCCCGACAACGCAGCCGGCAAGCCCGTCTACCAGCGCAACTACGGATTTCTTTACCCTCGTGAATGATAGGTCCAGTGATGCTTGCAATTCCGCTTTGGTAACTGGAACACTGCAGGTTGATGAGCAAGGATGTTTGGTGCTTGGAGGGGACGATGAGGTTCCCGCGATAGTGCCTTTATTGCCTAAGGGAAGCCAGATTTCAGACAAATCCGTCACCCTGCCGGATGGAACTGTTTTGGAAATCGGCAAAAAGGTTTCCCTTGGCGGTGGCTTTACCAACGAAAAGCGATTCTTGTCCAAAGCGAGTAAACAGTGCAACACCTCTTCTGTGTACGCCGTTTGCCCTGAACAAGGCTGAGCGGCAGTTTTTATGTCCCAGTTGCCCGCGCCTGAACATCAATGAACCCTGCCCGGGGTAGTGGTTGCCGGTATTTTGCAGGGCTGCTGCTCCCGCTCCTCGCGCGTATTTTTCGGAAACGGGGGGCGTTAATCCTATTAATTTGGCTCGGTGTGCCATATATGGCACACCGAGGCGTTTAAATAGGTTTAATCCCGGGTTTTCAGCCGCGCACATTCGCCAGACAATCCGAGTCTCTGTTCCACACCGGGTTTTCTAGTGGGCAAAAGGAAAACGCCCACCGAGGTGGACGTTTTCAAATAGCTTAGAGAAACCGGTTACTGCATGGCAGCAACTCGGGTGGCCAGCTTGGATTTGCGCTGAGCCGCCTGGTTTTTGTGGATGACACCCTTGGAAGCTGCCACGTCGAGGTGACGGGTGGCCACCTTCAAGTTGGCCTCGGCTGCGGCCTTATCCCCGGCCTCGATAGCCTCGCGGGTCTTGCGCACCAGGGTCTTTAGCTCGGAGCGCACGGACAGGTTGCGCTGGCGCGCCTTTTCGTTGGTGCGAATCCGCTTTATCTGAGACTTAATATTTGCCAATGTTCTTCCCTCAAAAGTATTGATTTTCGCCGGTTTTGGCGACACACAAGGAAATATCCTACGCTATTTTGCGCCTCATCCGCAAATCGGCGGTGAAAACGCTAAGCTGCCGGATTCAGACTGCGTCCCACCTTCGTGATGCCGCTCATCATCTAGATGTTTCGTGCTGATTTCCGGTGTCTTCTCGCCGATACGGGACACGTTCACAAGGGCGTTTCTTGGTTGGTTTCAAAAACAACCGCGGCGATGCGGGTGTCATCGTTGGCGATGAACAGCGCTTGTTCTGCCTGAGGAAACAGCGAGGTCGAAAGCCCCACAATGTGAAGCCCCGCATCTGAGCCGCAGGCCCCGATTTCCGCTAGCCGACGTAATTCGTTACCGTGCCGAAGCCAAATCGAAACGGGAGAGGGCGAGTCTTGTGCGCACCGAAAAGCAATCTGGCGATAGGAGGACTCCTCCTTGACAGGTTTCAAATCCAGGTGCTTATCGGAACGGAAAGATGCCTGCGCGAGGAATTGGGTAGGCATCCAACTTTCTTGAACCTCCTGTTTAATGTCGGAAATGGACAGCTGGGGAGCTGTCGCATCACTCGACGCTGAATCTTTCTGGGAACATCCCGACAAAACAAACGGCATAGCAAAAACTAATAAAACCGCGATAGACGCTTTAGAAAACGGTTTTAACATGGGTTCCTCCTGGACTTTAAAGTATGGCGGGTGCGCCGTGCGGCAGAAACACGAGTGATACCGGTTTGGGCTTTATCTTGGCTAATGAACCGGCGTTCCCGTGGAGCTGGGAAAACCTGGTTACCTGCAGCTAAGAAGTGGCTAACGCGTCCTGGTCAGCGAACAATCTCTGCGGCGAGATTAGAGATGTTTCAAGGTAACAGATTCCGCGTCCCTGCGCAATAGTCCGGCAGGCCCAAATTATTCCTGACCGGAGGAACGCCGCACCGGGCAACAACCAGGGCGATTGCCAAAACTTGTGCACGAAAGTCCTCCGGTGAACTTCGTGGCGGGAGACACAGCCCGTTACGGACCGCTAAAGATTGGGCAAACGTGGGAAAAATGACAAAATGGAATGTCTAGCGAGAAAGATAAGGAAGTCCATGCCCATTCCTGGTGATGCCCTGTTACAGTCGATTGCGCCCGCCGCCACCGACCCGTCCCTGATTCGTAACTTTTCAATTATCGCCCACATCGACCATGGCAAGTCGACACTGGCGGATCGGATGCTGCAGCTAACCGGAGTCGTCTCGGACCGTGAGATGCGTGCCCAATACTTGGACCGGATGGACATTGAACGCGAACGCGGCATCACCATTAAATCCCAAGCCGTGCGGATGCCCTGGCAGGTGGGCGACAAAGCCTACGCCCTGAACATGATTGACACCCCTGGTCACGTGGACTTTACCTACGAAGTCTCACGTTCCCTGGCGGCTTGTGAGGGGGCGGTCCTGCTGGTGGACGCTTCCCAAGGCATCGAGGCGCAAACCCTGGCGAACCTCTACCTCGCCTTGGAAGGGGACTTGACCATTATCCCGGTGCTGAACAAAATCGACCTGCCCGGCGCGATGCCGGAAAAGCACGCCGAAGAACTGGCGAACCTCATCGGGTGCCAGCCCGAGGACTGCTTGCGGGTCTCGGGCAAGACCGGGGAGGGCGTACAGGCCCTGTTGGACGAAATCGTCTCCCAGGTCCCCCCGCCCTCCGGACAGCCCGATGCCCCGACCCGCGCTCTCATTTTTGACTCGGTCTATGACACGTATCGCGGGGTCGTGACCTACGTGCGCGTTATGGACGGAACGCTCAATGCCCGCCAGCGAATCAACATGATGTCCACCGGCACCACCCACGAACTGCTGGAACTGGGTGTCATCAGCCCGGATCCGATTCCCACGAAAGGTATCGGTGCGGGCGAAGTCGGCTACCTCATTACCGGGGTGAAAGACGTGCGCCAATCCCGCGTGGGCGATACCGTTACTTCTGCGGAAAAGGGCGCTCGCGAACCTTTGCCGGGCTACCGCGACCCGATGCCGATGGTGTTTTCGGGACTGTACCCGATTGACGGAACCGATTTCCCGGTGTTGCGTGACGCGCTGGACAAACTGAAACTCAATGACGCGTCGCTGACTTTTGAGCCGGAATCATCAGCCGCCCTGGGGTCAGGTTTCCGTTGCGGTTTCTTGGGTTTGCTGCACCTCGAGATTATTCGCGAGCGTCTGGAACGCGAGTTTGATCTGGTGCTGATTTCTACCGCCCCGAACGTGGAATACGTGGTGGTGGCGGAAGACGGCACGGAAACTCACGTCATGAACCCTTCTGAGTTCCCCGAAGGCAAAGTCAAGGAAGTGCGCGAGCCGGTGGTGGCCGCGACTATCCTGACGCCCTCGGACTTTGTCGGTCCGGTCATGGAACTGTGCCAGGATCGGCGCGGCGCCATGAAAAATATGGAGTACTTGAGCTCGGATCGGGTGGAACTGCATTACACCCTGCCCTTGGGTGAGATTGTTTACGACTTCTTTGATCAGCTGAAATCCCGTACCAAGGGCTACGCCTCGCTGGACTACCACCTGGACGGGATGGCTCCGGCCGACCTGGTGCGGGTGGACATTTTGCTGAACGGGGAACAGGTTGACGCGTTTTCCGCCATCGTTCACAAGGACAATGCCTACAGTTACGGGACCGCGATGGCGACGAAACTGCGCAAACTCATTCCGCGCCAACAGTTTGAGGTGCCTATCCAGGCGGCTATCGGCACTCGCATCATCGCCCGGGAAAATATTCGGGCGCTGCGCAAGGATATGCTCGCCAAGTGCTACGGCGGCGACATCAGCCGGAAACGCAAACTGTTGGAAAAGCAAAAGGCCGGCAAGAAACGCATGAAAGCCATCGGGCGGGTCGAGGTTCCCCAGGAGGCTTTCATCGCCGCGCTATCCAATGAGGAGCCGAAAAAGTAATGGGCAAAACGATTCGAGCCGACGCCCAGTCCGGCGGGGACGACGAAACGCCTGACCGCCAGCGGCCTTACCCGCGGGTGAGAACTTTTGCCCGGCGCGGCGACCGAATGGGCCAAACTCTGGAAAAGACGTTTGAAAAGTACAAAGATGCCTACCTGTTGGACGTGAAACGCGGGGCGGGGCCGACGATGGCGGCCGAGGGGGAGCGCCTGGATCCCCGCGTCGTGTTTGGCCGCGAAGCCCCGCTCATTGTCGAGGTCGGCTGCGGTAACGGCGAGCAAATCACTCACGCTGCCGCACTGCACCCCGAGAACAACTACTTGGGGTTTGAAGTGTGGCTGCCGGGGGTGGCGAAAATCGTGTCCTCCGCCGTGCGTAACTATGACGGCTTGCCAAACCTGAAAGTCGCGGACGTGGACGCCCTGCAAGCCTTGCCCATTTTGCTCGGTGAGGCGACGGTACACGAGATGTGGACGTTTTTCGCTGACCCGTGGCCGAAAACTCGCCATCACAAGCGACGTCTGGTGGCGCCGGAGTTTGCGGCCATTGTCGCCCAGCTGCTGGAAGACGGGGGTCAGTGGCGCTTGGCGACCGATTGGGACGACTACGCTTGGCAGCAGCGTGACGTGGTTGAGTCCACCCTCGGATTGTCTAACCCGCACGTTGGCCAGCGTCCCGACGTCAACGATCCACAAGGTCAGCGCGGCGGTTTTGCGCCGCGTTTCGACGGTCGGGTGGTGACGGCCTTCGAGCGCCGGGCCGCTCGTGAGGGCCGGGACGTGCATGATTTGTGTGTGGTACGCCTGGCGCGCGGCTCGGCTGAAGAACGCGAACAGGCCGCGTCGTTCCAGGTGACGGCCCGTTTGGGGCGGGTTAGCGCCACGGAGAAGCCCGCCGAGTCCGGGTTTGCGCCGCGTGAGCCGTGGTACGGGACGGGCGAGGCCTGATGAGTTCGCCGCGCACGCTCTGCGCTTACGTGCATGTGCCGTACTGCCTGCGGCGTTGCGGCTATTGCGATTTCAATACGTACTCGAATCTGTCCCTGGGGCCCGGCGTAGAGGGATACGCGGCGGCGTTGCTACGTGAAGTCGGCCTGTACGCGGCGGATCGTTCCGGGTCGGTCGCGGAGAGTCAGGGCGGGGGTCACCAGGGCGGCGGTCACAAGGTCGGTGCTGGTCGCGTTGGTGCCGGTCACGAAGGCGGTGCTGGTGGCGTTGGCGGTCGCGCCTTGGCCAGCGTGTTCTTTGGCGGGGGAACCCCGACAGTCTTACCGGCGGCCGATTTGGTGCGAGTCTTGCGCGGATTGCGCGAAACTTTTGGGCTGGCACCCGGGGCGGAAGTAACGACCGAGGCAAATCCCGACACGGTGACGCCGCAGTATCTAGAAGCCCTGGCGGCGGGCGGTTTTACGCGGGTGTCCTTTGGAATGCAGTCGGCCATTCCGGCCGTGTTAGCGACTTTGGACCGGACGCATCAGCAAAAGCACCTGGTGGCAGGCGTGCGGGCAGCGCGCGCGCAGGGACTCGAGGTCAGTGTGGACCTCATCTATGGCACGCCGGGAGAGAGCTTGGCGGATTGGCGGGCCTCCCTGGATGCCGCGCTGGAACTTGGGGTGGACCACGTGTCCTGCTACGCCCTGGTTATCGAGCCGGGGACCGCGCTGGGACGTGCCCTCGCGCGGGGGGAAATTGCCCCGGTGGATCCCGACGACCAGGCGGATAAATACGAGCTGGCTGATGAGACGCTCAGTGCGGCGGGCCTGGAATGGTACGAGATTTCCAACTGGGCGCGCCCCGGCCACGAATGCCGTCACAACCTGGCCTATTGGCAAAACCAAGATTGGTACGGTTTTGGGCCCGGCGCCCACTCCCACCTGGATAGCACGCGCTTTTGGAACCTGCGCCACCCCGCAAAGTGGGCGCAGTCCCTGCAGGCGGGCCACCGGCCTATTGACGGCCAGGAAATCGTCACTGGCGACAGCGCCCGCCTGGAAAAAGTCCTGTTGAATCTGCGTCTGCGTCAGGGCCTGGATTTGGGTGGATATGCCCGAGAGTTCGGGGTTGATGCGGCGGCGCTGCTTTCTGAGGCCCACGAGTTGGCTGGGGAGGGCTTGCTGGACGGCGCGTTGCTGCCCGATGGTGACTTGCTGCCGGACTGCAAGTTGATGCAAAAGGGCGGTTCACTGTCGGTTGGACAGCTTTCGCAGGTGGGCGAGCTGCCGCAGGTGGACGGGCTGTCGCACCAAGGCGAGCTTGTGCAGCGGGACGGACTTCCGCAGGTGGACGGACTTTCGCACCAGGACGAGCTTTTGCATCAGAACGGGTCGGCACCCGACACACCGACCGGCAACTCGGGCCGGGCAGTGCTGACCCGGCGCGGACGGCTGCTGGCCGACACGGTCATTCAACGCCTGGCGGGGGCGTCATAGGGGACGGCCCGGCTGTGAACGTTCGCGACACGCCGCAGCCGAACTTCCCACTTACTTCCCACTTAACTTCCCCAAGTGTTATGTTAAGTGGGAAGTTCGGGTTAGGTACCAGGCGTAAAGGGGCAACAATGGATGCGGAAGAACTCGCCAGAATCGTAACTCAGCTGCGTTTAGTCGGAGCAGATCAACAAAATGTCGAAGTCAAGACCGGGGTAGGCAAGTCGGTTTTAGAGACCCTCAGCGCCTTTGCCAATGCGAGTGGAGGGCTGCTGATTTTCGGACTTTCCGAAACGGACGGCTTTACCCCGGTAGACAACTTCGATGCCCTGTCTGCACGCAACGCGCTGGTCGATCGTTGCTCGCAGATAACCCCGTGCCTGCGCCCGCAGGTCGACATCGTCCCTTTTGAAAATATCCAGTTGCTGGTCGCCACCATCGAGCCGGTGCTGGCTAGTGAACGTCCCGCATTCGTGACCGAGAAAGGCGTGTATCGGGGCAGTTATTTGCGGGTCGGAGATGCTGACCAAGTGATGCGTAACTATGAAGTTGACCGGCTGTTAGAGGAACAGCATCAACCGCTGTGGGACACCGAATATGTGGAGCTTGCGGGCATCGAGGATCTCGACGCGGTGGCGCTGCAAGATTTCTTGACGGGACAAAAGTCTTTACGTCCCAAAACTTTTGCACAAGGTACGGAAACCGCCTATGCGCGTCTGCATGTTGCCAAGGACGGTCACCCATCGTTGGCTGCGCTGCTGGCTATGGGGGAGTATCCGCAGGAATTTTTCCCGCGTCTCAACGTGACTTTTGGACTGTATCCGGGCACCTCCAAAGGAGACGTCACCAAGGGTTTACGCTTACTGGAAAGCGCTAATCTCACGGGCTCGATTCCGGAATTAGTGGAGGCGGTTATCGGAAAAGTGCGTGCCAATATGCGCACGGGTGCGCTCATCAATGACGTTTTTCGTAAGGAGCTGCCCGATTATCCTCTGGTGGCAGTGCGCGAAGCTATCGTCAACGCTTTGTTGCACCGGGACTACTCTCCGACCACGAGGGGAACGCAGGTGCAGGTCAATATGTTTGTCGACAGGTTGGAAATCACAAGTCCGGGTGGCCTGTTTGGGGGTGTCACGGTGGATTCTTTGGGTAAGGACGGACTTAGTTCGACTCGAAATCAGTGGTTAGCGACTTTTTTGGAAAATGTGAGAACCCCCGATGGGGGATTGGTAGCCGAGAACCGCGGCACCGGTTTCGCCGTCATCGAGCAGTCCTTAGCCGATGCACTGATGCCTCCGGCAAAAATTCGCGAGAGTCTGACCAGCTTCACCATTATTTTTGAGCGGCGTCATGTCGCCAAGACCGAGACCTATGCGAGTGCAAAAGACCATGTGCTCGCTATTTTGAGTTCGCGCACGACTGGCAGTACCACCGAGATTGTTCAGGCTACGGGGCTAAGTCGCACCGCTGTACAGCGGGCAGTCAATCAGCTGATTGAGGAAGGGTTGGTGGAACCGATGGAACCGGCGCGCAGCCCTAAACAGCGTTATCGAACCCTCTCGGTGCGTTGAGCGCAGAGCGAAATGCAAAAGCGCGCTACGGAACTTCCCACTTACTTCCCACTTAACTTCCCCAAGTGTTATGTTAAGTGGGAAGTTCGGGTTAAGTACCAGGCGCAAAGGGGCGCCAAAGGCCGGTTTACATGGACCTATAGTGTCTGGTGTAGTGTGGTCGCTCGAACTTCCTCGCAGCGTTCGGCGAAAAACTCTGTATAAAACTGGCGAAAAACTCTGTATGGCGATGTCGCGTACACCCGGGCGGATGGGGTGATGGACATTCCGCTTACGGCCCTGCGAAACTGAGCCCCGCTGGGTTGCGAGATATAGCACAGATTCACGAGTGAATTAGTGGTGCGTTAGTTGTATAATGGTGTGCGAGGTGAGTGCAATGGCTACAGCAAATGTGACGATTCGGATGGACGCGGAGTTGAAGGCGGCGATGGAAGAACTTTGCCGCGATCTGGGAATGAACATGACCACCGCATTTACGATTTTCGCAAAGAAAGCGACCGGGGAAAACCGCATCCCGTTTGAGGTCTCACGTCCCGACCCGTTTTATAGCGAGTCGAACCTGCGGAATTTGCGCGATGCAAAGTCTGCGCTGGATGCCGGTGAAGGCGTGGAACACAACCTGATTGAGGACTGAAGTTCGTCTCATATGGTTTGCAGCAATCTGAGTGCGGGGGCGGATTGTTCGGACATGGAAGTCAAGATTCGGTAAAGCGGAACAAAGAATTACGCGCAAACAGCCCTGCGACCTGCGCTTTGAGGGACTCACCTGCGATTATGGAAAATCACTGGAAAAGGCTTAGTTTTCGCTGAAATGACGCCAAAAGGCTCACAATTGAAGGTGCCTTGACGAATAAATAGCTTGAGCATTTGGATGTGCTTACCGGTTCCCAGACGTCAGGGAAAACCGGGCTTTTCCATGGATGGATTATGAGGAGGCTATCGTGGAAACTCGCAGCCACGTTGGTAAGAAGATGCGCCGAGCCGGTCTGGTGTGCCTGTTCTCGGCTGGTTTAGCTTTTACAGGAATTGCCCCGGCCAGCGCACTGTCCGGCGAACCTGTGAATGCGGGGGACAATAGCCGTCCAGGTATCACGGCAGTGGCACGGGTGGAAGTGCCGCATATGGCCAAGTACCGGAAAAAGGGCAGTACTGTAGACGAAGACGGTGCCGCCGTTGACATTTGCACTGGCGTGCTGCTGGATTCCCGCCACATCGCCACCATGAAGAGCTGTGTCACGAACGCAGACGGTAAGCCCTACGCATTCTCCATGTCCGACAAGGCAGGTCAACAAACCTTGGGTGCAGTGCCGCCGCCTCGCGTTACCTTTGGCTCCGAAGCAATCCCGGGCAAAGGCCCCCAGAACGTGTTTTGGATTTCTGCCGTTTCCTTTGATCCCAAGGCAGCCACCCAGGTCGTCGTGGCTCGCCTCGATCGTGATGTTCCCGCCAACGTTGCCACCCCGGTGAAAGTGAAAGACAACGGGGTGAACGGCAACATGAGCGGGGAAACCGGAACCATGTTTGGCTGGCGTCCCGAGGGTGGTATTCCTCGTATCGCTTACCAGGAAACCCGTTTGCCGATTACGAAACTGGTCAACGATACGGTGACGCAGCCGCGCTCGAAAGTGCAGCAGTGGAATCAGTGGCGTGAGAGCCACCCGAGCTTCAAAGACGATAAAGACCTCGGCACGATTCCCTGGGATACCGTCCGCAAGGGGTGGGAAGACCCCGAAAAGATTGTGGTTTTGCCAGAAGATTCCGGCGCCCCGGTTATCAGCGCTGACGGCAAGACCCTGATTGGTATCCACGTTGGTTTGGGAATTATTTTGGATGCGCAGCAAACCGATTTCTCGGTTTTCTTGGACAAAACACGTCCTGCCAAGACAGAAGAGACCATGGTTCCCAACCCGGATTCCCCCTCAGCTCCGGGCGAAGCCCTGAAGATTATTCAGCAGTCGCTGTGTAAAAATGGAGCTAAGCCCTCGATTAACCAAGAAAGCGGTATGGACGGTCAGACAGTGTCTGTGACCTGGGGTGAGTTAAAAACTGAGACCATCAACTCCGGCGTGGGTATTGAAAAGAAATTCAAAGATAACCCGTCTTTTACAGACATAGACAATACAGAGTTTAAGAAAACAGATTTGAACCTTGGCCCGGTTGTGGTTGGTGAACCGCGCAGCCTCATTGAAAAGATTTCTGCCGCTGGCTGTAAAACCCCAGATTCAGGCTCTATTGCCGAGCAAGTCTTGAAAGCTCAAGAGGACTACGAGAAGATTGCTGGTTTGTTTAAAGCCCGCAAGGAAGATGAGAAAACAGCCCAAGCGGAAAAGGATCGCTACGACGATGCAATCCGGGAGCTGGAAGAGATAAAGACCCAGCTGGGGGTGTATAACAACCCTAACGCTATATCAGACTTCCAGACCTATCACAACTATGACGGGCTACCGAAGTGGGTGCGGGAAGGCATCAAATACCAAGATCCCGACAACAATGGAAAGTTTTGCACTGATGACGAGCGGGCAGTAGACCCCAGTGTATGCCGTCCCCAAATCACTCCGGTTGAAAAATTTATCGATGTTCCTAGAGACGACCCAGAGGCGGGCAAGAAGCTCAAGAGATGGTACGACGATGCCGCTGATGTCGTGGAACTGCGGTTAAAGCGTTTGCACAACAACCAGGCCGAGAAAACTACCGCTTTGAAAGAAGCCACCAAGAAAGTCTCGAATGCTCAGATGAACCAGGCGTGGGCCGGTAAGGTGCTGGAACTGGCACAAAAGGCCCGGACTGAGGCAGATAACCTGGCTACTAACGCCTCCGGTAATGGTATTGAGGATAAGTGGCAGACGGAAGTCAAAAACCGGAATGCGGCTTTCGTCGAGGCTTATAAATCTTGGGCTGACGAATTTTTCAACGCTAAGAAAGCGGCAGCGGACGCATATCATGCGGTAAAGACCCAGGAAGGCAAGGTTACCGCTGCCCAAAACGCTTTGAACGAGGCAAACGCTCTGCTCGATACGGATCCGAATAAGGAAAACGCTATAAAGCAAGCCACGGATAAGTTGAATTCCGAGAATGCCACTTTGGACTCGAAAAATACGGATTACACCGCCGCGTCAAAGACCGCAGCCACACTAGCGGCAAAGAAACCCAATCATAAAGATGAAAAGTATCAGCCGAAGATTCAAAAGCTGAGCGGAAAACTTGCTGAAGTCGCTCAGCAGATGCCGAACTACAAGCTGAACGCCATCAACGCGCGCTGGACCATTGCGGCACTGATTAAGGGTATGGACGGCTATGACCTGGTAGATCCCTCTGAGAAAGATAAGATTGCCGCGCAGATTGGCGGTTATTACGACCGTGCGGTGGGGGCGCGTCCCGACATTATGCGCCGCCAGATTCAGGTTGGCGATATGCTGACCGAGGCGCGTAACGCGTTGGCGACGGCTCCCGAATCAATGAAGCCGCAGCTAAAGATTCTGGTCAGCGACTTGGAGCGACACGCCTCCCGGTTGGATAACGCAGCCGACACCGTCAACGGTGCTATCGACGAGTTGAAGGGTCTGTGGGAGAGTGCACGGCGGGCGACTTCCGTGGACGAGGCCAAGAAATTCCTGATGCAGGCTCAGACCGCCTTGGGGACGGTCGACGACCCCATCGACACCTCCCAGAAAGCTTTGGAAGATGCCAAGGGCACGCAAACTGCCATTAAGGCTCTGCTTTCCGGCAAGTCCTTTGAGGACGTCGTGAATGAAAAGAACATGACGCCGGAGCAAAAGGCCAAGAAAGCTGCCGAAGAGGCCAAAGCCAAGGAAGAGGCTCTGCGCAAGAAGCTGGAAGAAGAGCTAAAGAAGAAGTACAAGATTGGGCAGGATGGCAAGACCATAAAGGACCCGAAACAGCAGGCCGCCGAAGAAAAGAAGGCCCGGGCGGAGCGGGACAAGAAAGCTAAGGCGGACGAAAAGCGCCTGGCCAAGGCCCTGTCTAAGAACACTCTGCGTGCTGAGGGTAGCAACCGGGTGCTGACCGCGATTGCGGCTTGGAAACTCGGTAAATTCCCGGGGGATTCCATAGTCCTGGTCGACGGGAATGTGGCTGCTGACGGTTTGTCCTCCACACCGTTTGCCGCGGGAATGCACGCGCCGATTCTCTTGACCACTTGGAAGACCGGTTTGGAGCCCTCTGTCATGGACCAAATCAAGGCTTCAGGCAAGAAGAACCTTTACCTGGTGGGCGGTCAGGTACCGATGACTCCCTACGACGAGTTCGAACTGCGCGATGCCGGGGTTAACATCACCCGTATCGCCGGACCGGATCGTTTCAACACTGCGGTGGCGGTCAACCGTGCCACGGAGCCTCTCATCGGGGCTGCCCCGCACAAGCCGCTGAACCTGTTTATCGCCGATGGCGTCGGTTTCCCGGACGCACTGGTCGCGGGTGCCGCCGCAGGCCGGTCAGGTGCGCTGATGCTGTTGAGCAAGGGCAATACCTTGGATCCCGCCACCTACAGCTATATCTCGGAGCTGGGTCAGACCCGTCCACTGCAGATTACTGCGGTCGGTGGCCCGGCAGTACGTGCGGTACAGAACACGCCGTGGCCCACGACCATGTCGGTGAATATTAAACCGATTATGGGTAAGGATCGCTACGAAACGGCGGCAGCTTTGGCGGCATCGCAGCCCGGAACCACGGCAGCCGTACTGGTGAACGGTGAGAATTTCCCCGACGCCCTTTCCGGCGGTGCGTTGGCAGCTGACCAAAATGCAGCAATGATTTTGACTCGTGCCAAGCAATTGCCGGAGCCGTCCTACCAGGCACTGCGCCGTCACGGTTCGGAAAAGACCATCGTGGTGGGCGGTCCGGGCGCGGTTAGCCCGAAAGTCGCCGAGCTGGTCAACGGTGCAAAGCTGAACAATGACGCCTCGAAGCTGGTGGAAGGCACCCTAGCCGAGTCCGCCGCTCTGGAAGCGCAAACTAAGGCTGCCGAAGAAAAGGCTAAGCAAGACGCTTTGAACCAGGTCAAGGGCATGATGACTGACACTGGTTCCATGAAGAATGTCCTGAACCAGCTTGGCTTCACACCCGAGTCCATCAAACAGTTGGCGGCGGCGTTGAACCAGCCGGCTACGAAATAAACAAGACCTATAACTTAATAGGGAGCTGAAGGGCGACGGAGTGCGAGACCGTCGCCCTTCGGTGTTTTATCCGTTCAATAGTCTCCCCGGTCACCTTAAATCCCAAAGTTACGTTGCTTTTGCGGATAAAATCAAAAGGTGACTAATGAGGACAGGGCTGTGGATGCTCCGGTTGCGGTTGAGGAAACCGCAACCCCGAAACCGCCCATGTGGCAGCGCGCCGCGGGACTGGTCATGGTGCTGATTTCTGCCTTGCTGGCTCTGATAGCTCTGCTGCATGGCGCCGGTCGCATAGCGGTGCTGGGTTTGGGCGGCCTGAAATTGCCGATGTCCTCGAAATGGGTTGGCTTCGAAGGCGACCCCGCCAAAACTTTGACCCTGGCTGCCGAACAGTGGAGCGGTATCCTGTCAGTCTGGGCGACGTATCTGGCCCTGGTCGTGGCGCTTATCGCCTGGGGTCTTCCGCGCCTTGGTCGCCCCGAAGAACGCACCAGCCTCCAGTTATTAATCAGTGATACAGCAACGACGCTTTTTGCTCTCGTTGCCACGGCCGTTACCGTCGTATCAGTTCCCAACACTGCGACCCAACCCATGATGGTTATCGGCGTACCTCTGGTGGTGGCGGTTATTCCCGCATTTCTGGGATGCTTGGGCATCCTAATTGTGGCTATCCGCGCCCTCGCCGCGTCCATCAAGGTATTCCTTGCCGAACAAGACGCCCGCCCCAAGAAACCGAAATCCGCAAAGCCAGCCAAAGCTGCCAAACCAGCCCAAACCCCGAAACCAGCCAAGGCGAAAAAAACGACAAAACCGACCGGGAAACCTATTGCGTCCGGCCCCCAAAAAGTAAGGATCAACGCGGCAGGCAAGGTGCAGCCGGTAGCCCCGCGCAAACCCAAAGGTAAGGGGGGCGCAAAATGAGCGGAATCATCGTGGTCATTGTGGCTATCCTGGTGGCGGCGCTCCTGTTGGCGATTCGGGTGCCGATTATGTTTGCCATCGGGTTGCCGGCGTTGGTGGGTATAGCCATCGAGATTGGACCGTCCACGCTTGCCACGACCGGGCTTATTGAGCTGGTTGGTCCCTTTAATCGTTTCTCGTTTGCGGGACTGATCGTGTGGTGCACCATCGCCGGTGTGCTGCTGGAATCAGGGCTGATGGAGAAATATCTGACGGCCTTGCATATTCTGTTCGGGCGCAAGGTCACGAAGGAACGCCGCGTTGCCTGGGCCGATTCTGTGCACGGTCTGGCGCTGACGACCGTGTCCCTGCTGATTGTCACGGGCGGATTCGCGCTGGTGGATGACCACTACCTGTTGTTACAGATGTTGGTGCTGATCGTTGTGCTCGCCGTGGTAGCGGGGCTGTTGTCGGTGACCTCAGCGCCGCGCATCAGCCAGATGACCTTGAAACAGATGAAGTCCAAAGACGGGGAATCCTGGAAACAAACCGCCAAAGCTACCGCAGAGGTTGCTGAGGATGGCTCCACGCGCCGGTCGACGTCCCGGGCAAATGCGGCGGTTACGTTGATTGTTCCCGCGGTTTTGGTGGTCGTTTCAATAGCCTTTGTGATTGCCTCGCCGGTCGGGTTGGCGGATCTGGGAGGGCTGGTTTGGGTCATTGTGATGGTTACCGCAGTTTCCACCCGTGGAACAAAATGGCTTGCCGATGCGGGTTTGCAGGCGATTCTTAACGTTGCCTACGTGGCTTCAACGGCTATAGCAGCCTGGTGGATGGGGGATCTGATTCTGCGTTCCGGAATCATTCCCAAGGGCACAGTGTCCGGGATGAGCGGCATCATTTGGCTGTTGGTTGGGGCGGCGGTCTTGTCTGTAGTGGTGGGGACGGTACTTGGTTCCGAGGCGGGTGCAGTTTTCGCGGTGACCTTGTTGGCGCCCTTCGTGTCCATCACGATTGATTCGACAGTTCAGGCTCAGGTCGCCTACATGATTATCACCAGCTTGTTGGTTGGTTCCGCCGTAGTGGGCGGTGTTTTCGCTCGTTTCCTGCCCCCGCGAACCATGCCTTGGCCCTTAACTGTCTCTCCTGTGCACGAGTGAGGTCGGTCTGAACCCGCGTAAAGTCTGCGTTTGGTGTGATTGGTCAGTCTAGCGGGTTCCGCGGTGGGAGTTTTGCGCCGAAGCGGGTAAGATTAGCAATCGGAGGCTGTGAGTGCTAACGCGAGTTAGGCAGCCAACCGTGCTGCGGACTCAAGGAAAAGGAACAGGAGGAACGATGGCAGACAAGGCGGCGGATCGGCGTCTGGGAGTGCTACGAGCCATCGTTTCCGACTACGTCGAAACTCAAGAACCGGTCGGGTCAAAGTCCCTGGTCGAGCGGCACTCGCTGGGGGTTTCCGCCGCGACCATTCGCAACGACATGGCCCAGCTGGAGGAAGAAGGCCTAATCCGCCAGCCCCACACTTCTGCCGGACGTATTCCCACCGACAAGGGCTACCGCTACTTCGTGGACCAGATAGAGGCCATCAAGCCGCTTTCGGCCCCCGAGAGAAAGGCCATCACCGAATTCTTTACCTCCGCGGTGGGGTTGGAGGACGTGATGGAGCGCACGGTGCGTCTCTTGGCTCAGATGACGCACCAGACGGCAGTCGTGGAGTTCCCGGCGTTCAACCCGTCCGGGTTGCGTCACCTGGAACTGGTGCGTTTGGGGGCGGGACCGGACTGCAAAGTGCTGGCGATTATTATTTCCGAAACGGGACGGGTGGACCAGATTCTGGTGAACCTGCCCCACGAAGTCAGTGAGACTGACCTCAGCTCCATCGGTACCCCGCTCGCTGCTGTGTTTTCCCGGTCGGACACCCCCGCCCAACAGGCGGCTTTGCAAGAATGGCTGGCTACCGTGGGCAATCAAGCCCTGCGGGAAAACGCTACTATCTTGGCGCAAAACATCGCCGCGGCTCTGGAACAAGGCGCGGTCGAGACGCGGATTGTGATGGCGGGGATGGCGAACCTGTCACGTTCCGGCGCGTTTAGCGAAACCCTGACCGCCCTGGTGGAAGCGTTGGAAGAACAGGTCGTGCTGCTGAAACTGTTCGGCGAGATGCGCGAGGCCGAACCGGTAAACGTGATTATCGGTGAGGAATCCGGCCACGAGGTGTTGAAAGAAACCGCCATTGTGTCCTCCAGCTACGCTCCGGCCGGTGCCGGTCAAGCCCACGTGGGGGTCATCGGGCCAACCCGCATGGACTATCCCGGCTCGATGAGTTCGGTGCGGGCGGTGGCGAGGTACCTGTCACGAATCTTAAGCCAGTAAAACCAGAGCCGTCCGGGCAGCGACCGGGAGACTCGGCCAGACAAATGCGACAAATAGGAAAGAAAAACTTTGAGCGACTACTATGAAACCCTCGGTGTGAGCCGTAACGCCACGCAAGACGAAATTAAGAACGCCTACCGTAAGTTGGCGCGCAAACTGCACCCTGACGTGGCTGGCCCCGAACACGAGGAAGAATTCAAAGAAGTCAGTGCCGCCTACGACGTGTTGGGCAACCCGGATAAGCGCCAGCAATATGACCTGGGTGGTTCCGGGTTCGGCGCTGGCGGATTCAGCGGATTCAACGGGGCAAACGCCGCCGGATTTGGATTTGCCGACATCCTCAACGAATTCTTTAATGCCGCCTCATCGACCAGCGGTCCCACTCCGCGCGGCGGACGCGGCCAAGACATCCTGACCACGATTGACGTGGAACTGAAAGACGTCACGTTTGGCACCGAGCGGGAAATTAAGATTAACACCTTCGTGAAATGCAAGACCTGCAAAGGCAGCTGCTGCGCGGTGGGGACCCGCCCGAAAACCTGTTCTACCTGTGGCGGGACCGGTTCCGTGCAACGCATGGCGCGGTCTTTCCTGGGCCAGGTCATGACGACCGCCCCATGCGGGAACTGTAAGGGCCACGGCACCATCATCGAACGTCCTTGTGCGGATTGCTCCGGGGAAGGCCGGGTGCGCGCCACCCGCAACATCAAGGTAGAGATCCCCACCGGGGTGGAAAACGGGACGCGAATTCGCCTGTCCGGCGAGGGTGAGGCTGGACCTGCCGGAGGCGCGGCAGGTGACTTGTACGTCGAGATTCACGAGCTGCCCCACGAAGTCCTGCAGCGGCGCGGCGACGACCTGCACACGTCCTTGCGAATTCCCATGACCGCGGCGGCGCTGGGGATGGAGTTTTCCCTGGAAACCCTCGACGGAACTAAGAAAATCAATGTCGAAGCCGGATCCCAGCCCGAGTCAGTCATCATTATGAAGGGCCTAGGGGTCGGTCGACTGCACCGCCAGGGGCGCGGTGACCTGTATGTTCACCTAAATATTGAGGTTCCCACCGGCCTGGATCGACGTCAGCGCGAGCTGCTCAGCGAACTGGCGCGACTGCGTGGTGAGGAGTCCCCGGCTCCCACCGACAGTTCCTCTGGCAATACTGGCGGGGCGCACCGTAAGGGTCGGCAATGACCCGGCAAGCGTTTTGGTTTTCCGGTGAAACCGCGGGGGAAACGGGCGGGTCTCTAGCCGCGGATTTTACGGGTTTGGACGGCTATCGCGAGGGCGAGGAAGTCTCGATAGTCGGTGCGGAGGCTCATCATGCCACGGTCAAGCGGCTGCGGTTGGGTGAGGTCGTTGATGTGGTCGACGGATTGGGTCGGCGCGCCGGAGCGGAAGTCGTCGCGTCGGGGAACTCGGGGTTGCGGCTGCGGCTCATTGAGGACGCGGTGTCGGACCCGGGACCGACCTTGCGCATTACCCTGATTCAGGCGTTAGCCAAAGAAAAGCGCGATATGCAGGCGCTGGAATCCGCGGCTGAAATGGGGGTGTGGCGGGTTATCCCCTGGGGGGCCACGCGCTCGGTGTCGCGCTGGGACACTGTGCCCAAGCGTGCCAAAGGCCGGGAAAAGTGGCGCAACCTGGTGGTTTCCGCGATGAAACAGTCGCGTCAGGCTCGGCTGGCAGAAGTGTCAGAGTATCTGGAAAGCGGCGTGGATATTTCCCCGGGACAGCACGGGTCAGAAGCGCGGTGGGCCCGGCCGGTCGTGAAAACGGTTTTCTCCGAGGTGGAGGCGATGGTGAAGGGTGGGGCGGTAGTTTTCGTCCTGCACGAGGTCGCCGAGGAACATCTGGCGGATATGCTGGTTCCCCTGGCGCAGCCGGGGCATACCCCGGAGGATATCGTGGTCATTGTGGGACCGGAGGGCGGTATCACGGTTCCCGAGCTGGCGGCTTTCGTAGAGGCCGGGGCGCGTCCAGCGCTGCTGGGACCGACTGTGTTGCGCTGTTCCTCCGCTGGTCCCGCCGCCCTGGCTGTCATTCAATCCCGACTGGGCTCTTGGCGGGGAACGCCCGTGGAGAGTAGGTGACCATGGCTCAGAAACGAGTCGCTGTTGAGGTTCCTGACGAAATCCCGATGATTCAAGTCCTCGGGGTGAACGACGCCAACCTGCACAACTGGGAGAACGACTTCCCCACCCTCAACTTTTGGGTGGCCGGAAACCAGATTTTCATTCAAGGCCCTGACGCCGACCTGGAGCCTGCCACGCGGGCGGTGCGGGCCCTGTTCACGAAGCCGCACATCGAAAAACAAAATATACCGGATTATGGTTTACAAATGAACCGGCGCGCCCCCAGCCCTCGCGCGCTGTCGGAGCCGCCCACCCGGGCTGGTGATGCCCGGTATCGGGCCGTGTTCGTCAGCCGTGAAAAAGTCATTCGTCCCCAAACGGAGGGCCAAGCCCGGTACGTCAAAGACATCAACTCTCACACCATCACTTTTGGCATCGGACCGGCCGGAACCGGAAAAACCTACCTCGCGATGGCTCGTGCCGTGAAAGCGCTGCTGGAAGGGGAAGTGACCCGACTCATCCTGACCCGTCCGGCTGTCGAGGCGGGGGAAACCCTGGGGTTTCTGCCCGGCACTTTGACCGACAAAATCGACCCTTACCTGCGGCCTCTCTATGACGCTCTGCGTGAAATGCTCGATACCGGCACCATTAGCCGCATGATGAGTGACGGCACCATCGAAGTCGCCGCCTTGGCGTATATGCGCGGACGTACTTTGAACGGCAGTTTCATCATTCTGGACGAAGCCCAAAACACGACCAGCGAACAGATGAAGATGTTCCTGACCCGCCTGGGCTTTGGTTCCAAGATGGTCGTGACCGGCGACATCACTCAGATAGACCTGCCGTCACGCCAGCCGTCCGGGCTGAAACAGGTCAGCGAAATCCTCAGCGATGTGCCCGACATCGCGTTTAGCTATTTGAGTGCAGCCGATGTGGTGCGTCACTCGCTGGTTGGGGAAATCATCAACGCTTATGACACCTACGAAAGCCAAACCGTATCGCGCAGCCCACAGGGCTATGGAAGGGAATAACCATGAGTGTGGAAATCAATAACGAAACCGCGTGGGAACTGGAGATGAGCGAGTTCGTTGACCTGGTGTCCTATTGCCTGGAACAGCTCTATGTGTCTCCCGCCGCCGAGGTCAACATTATGTTTGTGGATATTAAAACCATGACTGACCTGCACGTAAAGTGGATGGATTTGCCCGGTCCCACCGATGTTTTGAGCTTCCCGATGGATGAGATGACGCCGGGACGCGAGGGGATGCCGAGCGAAGCCGGGGTGTTGGGGGATATCGTGCTGTGCCCGGACGTTGCCGCCGAACAGGCACGCGACGCTGGCCATGCCCCCATTGAAGAAATGCTGCTGCTGACGGTACACGGATTGTTGCACCTGCTGGGATTCGATCACGCCGAGCCAGAAGAAGAAAAAGCCATGTTTACCCTGCAGCGCAAACTGCTGTTGAACTTCCTGGCGAATCGGTAGGGGCTAGGATGCAGTTCTCCGAAGTGGCCGGTGCGGTCCTGACTCTCATCGCGACAGTGTCTTTCGGGCTGGCGGTCCCGCTGAGCCTGGGAGAGGGCGCCGTGTCGCGGCTCAGTGTCGCCTCGGCGGAAGATTTGGCCGAAGAAGGCGCGAAACACGCTCGGAAGATCTCGCAGCTAGCCGAAAATCGCCGTCTGGTGCTCGCCAGCTTGCGCGCTTGCCGTACTTTCGTGACGACCGCGGCGGTGGGGTGCGGGGCATTGCTGGCGTCCCGACTGCCTCTCAGCTGGTGGCTGGTGGCGATGCTGGTCGTCGCTGTGGGGGCGTTATTGCTGGTAGTTTTGACTTTGCCGTGGAATCGGTTGGGGCGGCGCTACCCGCATACGACAGTGCGCTACCTGGCGCCGTTCCTGGTGGCGGCGTGGAACGCGGGTAAGCCTTTCGGGCTGCTGCTGCGCACCGCGCGGGGCCCGTCCAGTCAAACTGACCAGGAAGCTCGTGATGAGGTTGCTGAGGACCTGCGCGAAATGGTTGATCAGATGGGGGAGCCTGACACCATCGAGGACGCCGACCGAGAGATGATTTGGTCCGTTTTCGAAATGGGACGCACCCTGGTGCGCGAAGTTATGGTGCCGCGCGTGGATATGGTCACGATTGAGTCCGAAAAGACTCTGGACAAGGCGTTGACTTTATTCGTCCGTTCCAGCTACTCCCGCGTGCCCGTCATCGGCGATGATACCGATGACATCCGCGGAATCTTATACCTAAAAGATGTATTACGTCGTGTCAACTCGGATCCTGCGTCGCGGCAGATGACCGCGGAGCAGGCCATGCGCGAAGCCAAGTTCATTCCGGAAACAAACCTGGTCGACGACACTTTGCGCGACATGCAGCAAAACAGCTACCACATGGCGGTGCTGGTGGACGAGTACGGCCTCATTGCCGGGCTGGTCACCCTGGAGGATCTGGTCGAGGAGGTCATCGGGGAAGTCTCTGATGAACATGACCACGCCGAGAAGGAACCTGAGCCGCAGCCCGATGGGAGCTGGATCGTCCCGGCGCGGTTTCCGCTGGTCGACCTCAACGATTTGCTGGACACCGAGATCGACGACGAGGACGTGGACACCGTGGGCGGCCTGCTGACGAAAGCTGTCGGAGTGGTGCCGCTGGTGGGGGCGTTTGCATCGGTGGACGGGCTGGAGCTGCGTGCGGTAGAGGCAGAAGGGCGGCGCCGCCAGGTTTCCGCCATCTCGGTAAGGGTGGTCCCTCCGATGCTCGATGAAGATTAGCAATCTCGGACAGAACACTCGAAACACAGTAGGATTTGCACAATGGATAACGTGAATTTTCCGGATTTGGATGCGTTGGATGCCGCAGGCGACGAGTCGTCAGACTTGGCGGCGGGGTCGGCGGGGCTGTTCAAACGCGATTGGCCCGAGGACTTTCGTGCCGGGTTCGCCGCTGTTATTGGACGGCCCAATGTAGGCAAGTCCACCTTAATCAACGCGATGGTGGGGCGCAAGATTGCCATCACTTCGGCTCGTCCTGAGACGACGCGCCGGGTCGTGCGCGGGATAGTGCATCGCCCTGATTTTCAGCTCATTTTGGTAGACACTCCCGGCATTCACCGGCCGCGCACCCTGCTGGGACAGCGGCTGAATGACATGGTGGAGGACGCTTTTTCAGAAGTCGACGTGGCGGTCTTTTGCGTTCCTGCCGATCAACCCACCGGGCCAGGCGACCGGCGCATTGTGGACACCCAAGTGAAAACCGCGCACTTCCCAGCTATTGCGGTCGTCACCAAAACTGACGTGGCCACCCGCGAACAGGTCGCGGAGCAGCTCTTGGCCGTTTCGCAGCTGCACGACTTTGCGGAAATCGTGCCGATTTCAGCCCGGCAAGGCACGCAGGTGCAAACGCTGATTGACCTGCTGGGCCAGCGCTTGCCGCTGTCTCCGCCGCTGTACCCGCGCGACCAGGTCACCGATGAGGACGACACGGCCATGATTTCCGAGCTGATTCGGGAAGCTGCCCTGGAAAGCCTCAGCCAGGAACTGCCCCACTCCCTCGCGGTGCAGGTGGAAGAGATTATCAAGCAGCCAGAACGCTCCGGTGATGGGGAAATCTGGAAGATTCACGTCAACCTGTTTGTGGAACGCGACAGTCAAAAAGCCATCGTCATCGGGCGTAAAGGTGCTCGGCTCAAAGAAATCGGTACTCAGGCCCGCCCCGAGATTGAAGCCCTGGTGGGGCATCGGGTGTACTTGGATTTGCACGTACGCACCGCCAAAGAATGGCAGCGCGATCCAAAAATGCTGAATCGTCTGGGTTTCTGAGGCGAACGCACCGGCCCACGCGAGGACTCGCGGGTGTTGGCGCTAATGATATGCCCGAGGCAGTCAAAACCATTTCGATACTCAATATATGTATATTTTCTGTTTGCAGCGCCGCCCCAGCACATCCGTGTAGTCCCGTTTTCGTCGAACGCGCGGCGGATTATTACAATAGCTTTTGAGTATTAATAAAACTCTTAAAGGAGACAAACATGACACGCAAACCCAATAGTGCAACGTCTACCACCGGGCGGAATATGGCGGGAGCTCGCTCTTTGTGGCGCGCCACCGGCATGAACGATGACGATTTTGGCAAGCCGATTGTAGCTATTGCGAACTCCTTTACTGAGTTTGTGCCCGGTCATATTCACCTGCGAGAGGTTGCGAAGGTCGTGTCCGACGCGGTGCGTCAGGCTGGGGGAGTCCCGCGTGAATTCAACACGATTGCTATCGACGATGGGATTGCGATGGGTCACGGCGGAATGCTTTATTCCCTGCCCAGCCGCGAAATTATCACCGACTCGGTGGAATATATGGTGCGCGCCCACACCGCTGACGCCCTGGTGTGCATCTCTAACTGCGACAAAATCACTCCCGGAATGCTCAACGCCGCGCTGAAACTCAACATTCCCACCGTGTTTGTCTCGGGCGGCCCGATGGAAGCCGGCAAAGGCATTCCCGCCGCTGATATTGTCGGACCGTCAAAAGGCGGGCGGGGCAATCTCATAACCGTCATGAACGCCACTGCCAACGACGACATCGACGACGCGGAACTGCAGCGAGTGGAGGAACTCTCTTGTCCGACCTGCGGATCTTGTTCGGGAATGTTCACCGCGAACTCGATGAACTGCCTGACCGAGGCGCTGGGGCTGGCACTGCCGGGTAACGGCTCCACCCTAGCGACGCACGAGGCGCGGCGCGGACTCTTTGAACGTGCCGGCCAGCTGGTGGTGGCTCTGGCAAAGCGTTACTACGATGACGAGGACGATTCCGTGCTACCGCGCGCCATCGCGACCCGGGAGGCTTTCGCCAACGCGATGAGCCTGGATATGGCGATGGGCGGCTCCTCGAACACGGTGCTGCACCTGCTGGCGGCCGCCCAAGCTGCCGAACTCGACTTTACCCTGGCGGACATCGCCCAGATTGGAAGCACCGTGCCGACCTTGGCAAAAGTGGCTCCCAACCATAACGACTATCACATGGAGGACGTCCACCGGGCCGGGGGAGTACCGGCGCTGCTGGGCGAACTCGACCGCGCCGGGCTGCTGAACCGAAACGTGCATTCCGTGTGCTACCCCGACCTTGCCACCTGGCTGGCGGACTGGGACGTGCGCGGCGGCACGCCCAGCACGGAGGCTCTCGACCTGTTCCACGCCGCGCCCGGCAATAAGCGCACTATCCACGCCTTTTCCGCCACCGCGCGTTTTGACACGCTGGATACGGATGCGGCGGCGGGCTGTATTCGCGACGTGTCGCATGCCTACGTGGCTAAGGGAGGCTTGACCGTGCTACGCGGAAACCTGGCACCCGACGGCGCTATCGTGAAAGCAGCCGGCATCGACCCCGAACTGTTCCACTTCGAAGGCCGCGCTATCGTGATGGAGTCCCAGGAGGAAGCGGTAGAAAAAATCCTCGACAAGACCGTGCAGGCCGGGGACGTAGTCGTGATCCGCTACGAAGGTCCCGCGGGCGGGCCGGGAATGCAAGAGATGCTCTATCCCACGTCTTTCCTGAAAGGGCGGGGCTTGGGCAAAACCTGCGCGCTCATCACCGACGGACGATTTTCCGGCGGAACTTCCGGGATTTCTATCGGTCACATTTCCCCCGAAGCGGCCGCGGGCGGGCTGATTGGCCTGATTGAGGACGGGGACAAAATCATCATCGACGTAAACCGCGAGGAACTGACCCTGGACGTGCCGGATGATGAAATCGAGCGGCGCCGTGCGGCGATGGAGGCAAGCCCGCACCCGTGGCAGCCCCACCGCGACCGGGAAGTTTCTGACGCCCTCAAGCTCTACGGTGCCACGGCCCTGTCAGCCGACAAAGGGGCAGCTCGTGACGTGAAAGGACTGCTGGAAAAACTTGGGCTCTAAACGCAGGTTTCCAACTGAAAATCTAGCCTAGGGCGGCGATAAGCTGGTTTAATACGCTGATACCGCCGTCAAAAGACCCGGCTTGGGCCGCGATAGCTAGAGGTACCCGTTTGCCTTCACTGTCTTGGTACCAGCCCATTTGGCGCACCAGGTAGCCTCCGTTTACCCCCGGTCCCCAACCGCCCTTGAAGGTGGCACCGGGAAGCCGGCCCATTCCCCAGCGTTGGTCACTACTAACTTGCCCCATATTGGACACCACCGGACTCGAACCGTCCAAACAGGGCAGTTTCATCATGAACCCCACCTGGGACGCGGTGGTCCAGGGAGTTTGCCCGAAAATCGTGAACCCGGAACGCAGCCGAGCGGAAGGGACTGTAGTCGAGTTGTCCCCGGTCTGACGTAAAACTTGAGTGACGGCCTGAGCCCGAGCGGCATTGCTTTCGCCCAGGGAATGCCACAGCGTCTCGGCAGCACCGTTATCTGATTGGCGCAAAGTCGCCGACAACGAGCCGGCCAGGGCTCCCGCCTTCCCGGCTTGGGAAACCGCCACAGAAACCGGAACTTTTGAGGTCGACCACGCCACCCAGGCTTGCCCAGAACCGGCGGTTTCAATCTTTCTAGCGTCCGGGTCAAACCAAGACACGGAGATGGTAGCTCCCGTATCTCGGCCGATTTTTTCAAACGTTGTTCGCAAATCCTCGCTGCTGAGCTGCCCAGCCGTGGGGGATGTCAGCTCCACGCCATCACAAGCGCGGGGTGGCGAAGCTGGCTGGGGCCGGGTGACGGGGGATTTGCTGGGATTCGCCCCCGTAGGCGAACCGGACGCAGAACTGCGCGGAGTTTTTTTCTGAGAACTAGCGTCTGACTTGGCAGAATCCCCTGGCCGCTGAGAGGTGAGAGCCGGACTGGGCGAGTTCTGAGGTTGGTGAGATAACTGGCCGACCGCCACGAACACTGCCCCCACCGCCAAACCCCCGGCCAGCAGGGTTACCACCAGAGTTACCAAGACACGCCGCACACGGCGCCGCTTCTCGCCGGCGGCGTCGTAATAGGGATTATCGTGTTTCGGGGGATACGGCATCAGGCTGGCAAAATTCTAGATGCGCGGAATGGTCAGATGAACACCCTCAAAGTCCGAGGAAGCCGAGGTCACCGGGACTTCGCGCCCATCCGAGAGACGCACGAAGACCTGATCGTCCGCCCCGAGGGGCCGCGACGTGGCTACTGTCACCAGGTAACCCGTGGTAATCGACTTCCGGCGCTGCTGGGCTTCGAGTTTCGCAATCGAAGCTGGCTTGGCCCGCGGACCGCCCTCGTCAAGGGCGCCGTACACGGACGTGAAAGTATCCAAATTCGACCGATAACCAGCCAAGAAGTGCGGAATGAAACGTCCGTCCGGATCAACCTCAGCCAAAGGCTCTTCGCCTTGCAGCATGGGCCGAGGGTTGGAATCCTCCGGGAAAATCGGGGCCGGCTGAGCTTTCGCGGATTCATTATCCCCAGATTGGGTATCGACCATCGGGATATCCGGCGCCGCCTCAGGCACCGACGCAGCATTCTGCGCCGCCAGTTCCTCCAGCCGTGACGCCGAAAGACGTTCCGTGGCGGTTTCTGTCGGCGCTGTCTCTGTCGGGGCCGGCTCGTTCGGCACGCTCGCGGCGGGAATTTCGGTTGACGGGACCGTGGCGCTACTGCGGGTAGGAGTCATCAGCACCCCCGGCACGTCGGCCAGTTTCGGCTCCGGTTGTGCCTGGGGAGCGGCCTGTTCATGCTCGAGTTTCTCGCGAATTTGTCCCAAATCCATCCCCACTCCGGGGGTCGGCAGCGGGGGAGCCACCACATCGGTCAGCGGGCCTTTCGGAGGCTCACCCGGCATGCCGTAATCCGGAGGAGTCGCGCCTAAATCGTTGACCGGGGTGGGGGACGTCTCGAACTGGCTCATTTCTGCCGTTTCTAGCTTTGGACTCTGGAAAGTCGAAAGGCTAGGCTCGGCGGGTTGGGCAAGGGTGGCTGGAGCCTCGCTGAACGGCTCCGGCTGTTCCATCGCGGGTTCTGCCGGCGTTTCCGTACCAGGAGCTGGATAGGCTGGAACGGGTTCATTGGTCGAGAAGTCCGGGGCAGCGGGCTGTTCGAAATTCGACGGTTGTGGTGTGCCGCCCCATTCGTTAGGCGTCAAGCCCTCTGGCTGATAGGGGTTCGGTACCTGCCAGGAACCAGCGGGAGTGCCGGGTTGCTCCGGCATTCCATACGGTAGCGGGGTAGCCGCGGGTGATTCCGGTGCCGCATAAGGGGGTGGCGTCAAGTCGGCGTAGGGCTGGGCTGTCGACTCGGGGAAAGACTCCGGGGAATAGTAACCGGCAGACTCCGCGGGAGCGGGAGACGCCGGGGTTTCTTCCGGAGTGGCGGGAGCGTAAAAATCTGCCTGTAAAGCCGCGGAATCAGCCTGCGTATCGGTCAAATCTGCCGGCAAGGGGGAGGAATCATCCAAGGTGATTTCTTCTGGATAATCATCGTCCAAGGATTCTTCCAGTTCATAGGACTTTTCCTGGTCATCATCAAAACTAGAATCATAATCCGGCGTCGTTTCCGCGGGGGACGCCTCATATCCTCCCGGGTATCCTGCCTGGTCATAGCCCTGAGCATACTCTGACGTGGTTTCGTTCGGAGTTGGGGCTCCCAAGGGCGCGGCGGGGGTGACCGGTATCACCATCGTGGTGTCGTCCGGGATATAGGCCTGGTTTTCTCCCTCAGCCTGCGGCGTATAGCCGTAGCCCTCCGGGGTCGCCATACCGTAGGGCGAGCCGTATCCGGCTTGGGCGGGATAACCCGGATATTGCCCGGCATTGTCTTGATAATCCGCGGGGTTTGTGGTCATCGGCTGACCATAAGCGTCATAACCGTAGGACTGATAAGGGTCGTAGCCAGTTTCAGGATAGGGTTGAGCAGCTGTCGCGTCTGTATCTGCCGGCTGCTGGGCAGTTTCCGGATATTGCGGAACTTCGCCCCATTCGTCGCCAGCCTCCGGGATAGCGTCGGCCGGGGCAGTTTCGGCGCTGGACACGATAGCCGGTTCTGCCACAGCCTCGGGGCCGGTGAGGGCCTCGCTGGCAAAATCCTGCTCGGCACCGCCCTCGACCGGGGACGTATCCGCCTCCATTGCCGGTGTTTCGGGGGCAGCCGACACCGGCGAGTTGAGCGGAGGAAAGCTCGGGGAGCCGACGGCACCTGTCCCGCCAAAATCACCGTTTCCAGGCGAGCCAGCCCCGTAATCAGTGAACACCGCTTGTTCGAAAGAAACCGGCTGCACTGCGGGAATCGACCCGGTGGGAGTACCCAGAACGGAAGAACGCACCCCGGAGTCCTCGCCTGTCGCAGGTTCAGTCGCGGCAAGAACAGACGGTGCGGAATCAGCGGTTTCTGGCGCGTTTTCCACAGCCGGAGCCTCGGACGAAAGTTCAATCGGGGTTACGGTTTCCTCACCAGCTGGCATACCGTCGCTGGGCAGCTCGCCAGAAGCGGCGGCTTGTTCGGCGGCCTCGGCTTCCAGCGCTGCCCCGTCCACCTGTAATACCTGGTAGCGCTGGTCTGAAGGGGGGATGCCGTACAGCTTTTCGTATGCCTCCAAAGTGGCGGCTACCTGATCCAAGTAGTCATCCACGGCGTCTTGGTCGTAGCCTACGCGCATTCGGGTGTAATCAAAGTCGACCTCGCGCACATCCCGGCCGCGGACAGTGATGTAAGCCAAATCCACCTCGGCTTCGGGCGAAGCATTCAAGGCTTCGTAATAGGAAAGCACCCGCACAACCTCATCGAGATAGTCGTCAATCTGATTCTGGTCGTACCCATCGCGGAACTTTGTCGCAGGGAACTGAGCCGAAAAGATATCTTCACTGGTCAGCAGCTGCGGGGCATCCTCGCTCATGTGCCGGTCCTTTCCATTCTGCAGCTTCAGCAGCGCAGCTTGCCGCTCTGGTACAGAGTCTGGCTTTGCGCATACATACTTCAATAAAGAATTTTACCTGGAAATGTGGGAAATCGTTGGCGATTAGGGAGTTTGGGGACGAATTGGACAGTTTTACGACACGCCAAAAGATTCTCGGTAGGATATAAATGTTCTTGGCTGTGCCCAGGCGGGCCAGATTCGACACGAGAGGAAAATCTATGCGCGTACACATCGGTACCGACCACGCCGGATTCGAGTTAAAACAGCACTTGGTTACGTGGCTGCGGGAGCGCGGCTATGAAGTTGTCGACCACGGACCTGCCGCCTATGACCCTAATGACGACTACCCGGGCTTCTGCATTGCCTGTGCCCAGGGCGTGATGGAGGACGCGGGTTCTTTGGGAATCGTGCTGGGCGGCTCGGGCAACGGCGAGCAAATCGCCGCTAACAAGGTCAAAGGTATTCGCGCGGCGTTGGTGTGGAACGAAGAAATCGCGAGCCTCGCTCGTCTGCATAACAATGCCAACGTGATTTCCATAGGCGCTCGCCAGCACTCCGTTGAGGAATGTGAACGTTTCGTGGAAGTGTTCCTAACCACGGACTTTTCCGGCGAAGAGCGCCACTCCCGGCGCATCGGTCAGCTTAGCGATTACGAAAATCAGCGCTAATTTAGGAGCTAGTTCTGCGTTTCCCCCCGAGTCCGGCCCTTTTCTAGGGCAGGTTCGGCGCTTACGGCGCTATGCGTTCAGAGCCGTTCCCACAGCCCCAGGGGCAGCCAAATCGGGTGAAACGCCTCGTTGGAGGCTTCGGGATCCAACAGCGCGTAAAAACCAAAGTCCAGGTCGCCTTCTCCGTCGACGATGGTCAGCTCTGCCAGCCAGAGATTTTCCGGAATAGTGTCGGGCGTGATGTTGGCACCGGCGGGCAGGTCAGCCTCGGTGGGTTGGGTGATGACGTGGAAATTGCGCTGGTGGCGTGCTTCCCCGACCGTTTCCATGAAGTCGTGGGCATCCCAGTAGGCTCCCAACTGCCGATCCCAGCCCGCCTCGGTAATCGGGGGGATTTCCGCCAGCAGTCGGGACACTCCGCCCTGGTCAGAGCGCAGTTTCGTTTCCATTGCGGTAAGCCGCTCGAACTCGTCTCCGCCCAGCATATCGAGCCAGCGGAACAGCTCCCGGTGCAGTTCGGTGCCGAGTTTGGCGGGGTTGAGGCGGTAGTCAAAAGTTCCGTCCGGGCGCTCGCCAAAAGCCAGCTCGGTTTCGTCCTGCCCGCCAGCTGAAGTGGTGCCATCCAGATTTGCCGTTTTGCGCAGTTCCGGGTTTTCCAGGAATTTCCATTCATCCAACAGGGACGAGTCAACTTTGTCGATGGTGTCGTTGAGCCAATCCAGCACTTCGATAAAACGTTCAGTTTTCAACGGTTCGGGCACAATCTGGGTCAGCGCGCGCCACGCATCGGACAGGTAGCGCAGCAAGACCCCTTCGGAAAACTCGATTTTCAAGCTGGCTTCAAAAGCCTGGAAAGTCTGTCCCGTTTCCACCATCTCGCGAATGACGGATTTGGGGGAAATGAAGTATCCGCGCGCCCACGGGTTCGCCTTGACGTAGGTCTCAAAGGCGGCTTCCAGCTCCTGGCTCAAAGGCTTAGGGTAAGTCGTCCGCTCCAAGGCACTTTGCCGTTCGTCATAATCCGCCCCACTCGCTTTCAGTTCCGCAAAGACCCGGTCTTTGGCGGCGCGTTCCTGGGCACGCAAGATGGCATTGGGATCGTCCAATACGGACTCCACCACAGAAATAACATCGAGAGTGTCCCCGAACGCGCCCCCGGCAGCGGGCGCATCCGCGCTGGGAGAGCCCGCGTGATCCGTAAACGCCTGCAAATAATCCAAGGCAAACGGTGCCAAGTCCTGATTCAGGGCGAACGTCTCGGGCAGGTCCGCCGTCAAAGTCCAGTTCCCGTGCTGCGGCCCGCCCGCCCCGGTGCCAGAATCGGCGCTGTCACCATGCGCGGGGTGCCTGCCGGAAATGACCCCGGAATCCTCTAGGGATTCCAAGATGTGTTGCAGGGTGTCAGCAAAGGGATTGCGATCCTTCGCCGGTCCGGCGCTGCGCAGCACGTTGTGGTTGCGGTACACCAAAGTGTTGAGGTTTTCGGCCTGGTCGCCGGGCCTTTGCAAGGTGTTCAGCACCATCGCGTGCGTGATTTTCCACCGCGGCACCATCGCTTCGGGTTGCGATTCCGTTAGGCGGTTGAACGTCCCTTCCGTCCAGGACGTGCGGCCTTCCGGAGCTTTCTTTTTCTTGATTTTCTCAAGTTTTTTCGCGTCCCCGTCCGCCCGAGCTAGCGCGATAGCGTTGTCGATTTCCCACTCCGGGGCTTGTGCCACCACGTACCCCACGGTGTCAAACCCGGCGCGACCCGCTCGCCCGGCAATCTGGTGGAACTCACGGGAATTCAGGTGACGTTCCTTGTTCCCATCAAACTTCACCAGGGAGGTCATGACGACGGTACGGATGGGGACGTTGATGCCGACCCCGAGGGTGTCAGTCCCCGAGATGACCCGCAAAAGGCCGGCTTGAGCGAGTTTTTCGACCAGCCTACGGTAGCGGGGCAGCATTCCCGCGTGGTGAATCCCGATGCCTTTCAGCAGCAATGGTTTCAAGGTTTTCCCGAAAGAGGAATGAAACTGCACGGTGTTTACCTGGTCTTTGAGTTGGGCGGCGGTGTCGGAATCCAGACCCAAGCGCAAATCCAGGCTGGCGATTCGTTCGGCTTCTTCCACCGCAGCGCGTTGGCTGGGATGCACCACGTAGGCCGGCAGCCGGTCCTGATTGGCCAGACCCTGCAGGATTTTTTCCAGTGGTTCAGCCGCGTAGGACATCTCCAGCGGCACGGGGCGTTTGGCGGATTCGAGCACCGCGACTTCGCGCCCGGTCACTTCCCGCAGGTTCTTTGCAAACCACGAGGTATCCCCCAACGTGGCACTCATCAGCACAAACCGAGTTTTCGTCAGCGTTAGCAGGGGAGCCTGCCACGCCCAGCCACGCTCCGGGTCAGCATAGTAGTGAAACTCGTCCATCACCACGGTATCGACGTTGAGGTCATCTCCCCAGCGCAGCGCCTGATTCGCAAGGATTTCCGCCGTGGCACAGATAATCGGCGCATCGGCGTTGACCGAACCGTCGCCCGTAACCATACCGACGTTAGCGGCGCCAAACAGATCCACCAGGTCAAAGAACTTCTCGCTGACCAGCGCCTTCAACGGTGCGGTGTAATAGGAAACGCCGCCCCTGGCTAGTGACCACAAAATCGCGGCCACCCCAATCAGGGACTTGCCCGAACCAGTGGGGGTGGGCGCGATGAGGTGCTTATCCTCTAGAATCAGGTGCTCGGCGGCCTCCTGCTGGTGAGGATACAGCGGGCGGCCGGTAGATTCGGCCCATTCCTGAAACGCCAGCAGAACCTCGACAGGGTCCGTGAGCGCGCCGCGATCCTCCAGGTCGTCCAGCAGTTGATTGAGGGCCTCCATCAGCGGCGCACCGGGTTGCTCAGTTGTCCCAAGCCCTCGATTTCGCAGGTCACAGTGCAGCCATCGGTGAGCGGGCCGACCCCGGCGGGGGTGCCGGTGAGGATGACGTCACCGGGCAGCAGGGTCATGGCTTGGGAAATGTAGGTCACCAGTTCGCCCACCGGGTGCATCATATTGGCGGTCGTGTCGTCTTGGCGGGCCTCGCCGTCCACTTCGCTGCGGATGCGCAGGTTTTGCACGTCGAGGTCAGGATTGACGGTAATCCACGGCCCGAGCGGGCAAGCGGTGTCAAACCCTTTGGCGCGCGTCCACTGTTTATCGGCTTTCTGGGCATCGCGAGCGGAGACATCATTGCCAATGGTGTAGCCGAACACGTAATCTTTCCAGTTTTCTGGGTTAATGTCCTTCGCAACGTGCTTGATGACCACACCGAGTTCGACTTCGTGATCGACATGGTTGGACCACTTCGGCAGGACAATCGGCGCGCCGGGGCCAATAACCGAGGTATTGGGTTTGATGAACAGAATCGGGGCATCGGGCACCGCCGAGCCGAATTCGCGGATATGTTCCAGGTAGTTTTTTCCCACGCACACGACTTTCGAGGCGGGAATGACCGGCGCGACCAGGCGCACGTCCTCCAGCTGCAGGATTTGACCGGTGGGGGTAATTTTATCGGGGCTATACAGGGGGTTTTCCGCCAAGACCGTAATCCGGTCCGTGTCGTCCTCCATCACGCCAAAACCGTAGGTATCGTCGCCTTTATCAAAACGTATAACTCGCATGGGGTCAGTTTATCAATCGCGGAACTGCGCGTCCCATCCGGTGAGCACGCGGGATGTGGGCCGCGAGGTTTGGCGGCGTTCGGGGGGATGCCTCTCAGTCGCAGAGATACTTGGAAAGCTGCGCTTTCCGTGCCGCTTCCTGGACTTTGGCAATGCAAGCGAGCTTGCGCTGCCAAAGTCTGCGTCGCGGTGAGGGAGCGGATTCGGTGGGGGCGCTTCGTCGCTGGGGGCGCTCGCGAGAGGCGGAAGGGGGAGTACCCCCTCGCGTTTTGCGCGACTATTGTCGCAAAACGCTCACCCCCCAGCCTCTCGCTGAGTCGCCCCCCTGCTCCGGTCGCGCCCGGTACCCCGGTTCGGGTCACTCTTGCGGATAAAAGGTGGGATTTAGGCAGTAGCTGCCATTATTGGCAGCTACGTCCCTATTTTCACCTTTAATCCACGCGCACCCCGATACCGAGGAAAGTTTCACGCCCGAACAATGCTGAAATCTGGTTATAGACACCAGTATCTGCCCCGGAACAGCGATTCGAGGCTCCTCGGAAAAAAGCTTTGAGCCGGGGATATATGATTGACTCTGTGATGAATACCGAATTGCCTGAAGTCTCTGCAATCCCCGTGCCGCCTGCGGACGGACCGAAAACCCGCGTGCGGTTCTGTCCTTCCCCGACCGGCACCCCCCATGTCGGCATGGTGCGTACCTGCCTGTTCAACTGGGCTTATGCACGTTCCCAAGGGGGGACTTTCGTGTTTCGGATTGAGGACACCGACTCAGCGCGGGACTCCGAAGAATCCTTTAACCAGATTCTGGAATCGCTGGACTGGCTGGGCTTGGACTGGGACGAAGGCATCAAAGTGGGTGGCCCGCACGGACCCTACCGCCAATCACAGCGCATGGATATCTATCGCGAAGTGGCTGGTCAGCTGCTAGAAGCGGGCTTTGCATATGAATCTTTCTCGACTCCCGAGGAAGTCGAGGCGCGTCACCGCGAACGCGGCGAGGATCCGAAGCTGGGCTACGACGGCTTCGACCGCGACCTCACCGCTGCCCAGCGCGAGGCATACCTAAAAGAAGGCCGTAAACCTGTGTTGCGTCTGCGAATGCCGGACGAGGACATCACCTTCACCGACCTAGTGCGAGGCGACATAACCTTTAAAGCCGGTTCGGTGCCTGACTATGTCATCGTGCGCGCCAACGGAGAGCCGCTCTACACCCTGGTGAACCCAGTAGATGACGCGCTGATGGAGATTACCCACGTCCTGCGCGGCGAGGACCTGCTGTCCTCCACCCCCCGCCAAATCGTGCTCTACCGGGCACTTTATGCCCTGGGGGTGGCGAAGTTCATGCCCTATTTCGGGCACCTGCCTTACGTGATGGGCGAGGGAAATAAGAAGCTCTCGAAGAGGGACCCGGAATCGAACTTGTTGCTGCATAAACAGCACGGCATTATTCCCGAAGGCCTGGTCAACTACCTGGCGCTGCTGGGTTGGGCATACGCCGCGGACAACGATATTTTCAGCCGCGAACAGATGGCTCAGGCGTTCGATATCCGTGCGGTAAACCCGAATCCGGCCCGCTTTGACCTTAAGAAATGCAACGCGATTAATGCCGAGCATATCCGCCTTCTGGACGCGTCCGATTTCACCCGTCGGACGGTGCCGTTCCTGGCGGCAGCCGGTTTAGTCGAGGCAGAGGAATACGATTCTCTGAGCCAAGGACAACGCACCGTGCTGGATCAGGCGGCACCGCTGGCGCAAACTCGTGTTCAGCAGCTGGATCAGCTTCCGGGACTGATTGGTTTCCTGTTCCGTGATGAAGTGGAATACGACGAAAAGGCCGTCTCGAAGTTGAAAGGTGAGCCCGCCGCGATTCTGGAGGCGGCTGCCGAGGCCTTGGAAACCGCTGGCGACCAGGCATTTGCCGACGCAGAGACAATTCACGCGGTCTTGAATGCGGCGCTGATTGATGGCTTGGGAGTCAAGCCACGCGTAGCTTTTGCGCCGCTGTTCGTGGCCATTACCGGAACAAACGTATCCATCCCGGTTTTCGATTCCATGCGTATCTTAGGGAAGCAAGAAACTCTGCGGAGAATCAGGAAATTTACCGATTTCTTAGGTTAACTTTCCTTGCAGGGGGAGTTTTTCTTGATAATTCTCTAAAAAGCCCCAATTTTCCTTGATATTTTAATATACTTAACTCCGATAGTCCGACACTATCCGATTGACACAGATGTGAATAATCAGGAGTTACAAGTGAAAACAAAGAAGCTTTCTGTCGCTATGAAGACCCACATCATAGTACTACTTGCGGCAGTGCTGATGGGGCTGATGTTGATTTACATGGTCATATCACTGCAGGCATACCGGGGAGTATTCCAAAAAGAGGTTACCAGCTTTGACGAAGTAGAATTGGTCGAAGACGCCAGAATTAACTGGTCTAATCTTCGTTCCCAAGACATTATGTTGCTCACCCAGTTGCAAGCTGGAAAGATTGGGAATCTGAGCGGTTCTGGCGATACCGTCAATGAGGTTAATGAGTTGCTGGGTAAGGTCAATGATGGCCTAGGCAGTCTCGAAAAGGCCTCGCTGACCAGTGAGCAAAAAGCCCTGGTCGCAGATATGCGCTCCGCCGCGGCAGACTATTCCGCAGCGTGGGGTCAGTTCACCCAAAATGCGGCCGGCGATGAAGCCCAGGCCGTGGAGGCTTCTAATATCTTTGGTCGGTTCCAAGAAGAAAATGGTTTTATTTTTGCGGACAAGTCTCGTGCTCTGTTGGACACTTACCAGGCCGAACGCGAGGCTTCCGCACAGGCGCGGGCCACTACCGAAGGCACTACCATCATTATCTCTATCGTTATCCTTGTTGTTGGGGCGGTTCTGGTTTTCTTGATGGTGCGTTTGCTGGTAGCTCCTATGATTAAGTCAGTTCGCTCCCTTTCTGCCGGAATGGACAAACTGATGGAAGGCGACTTTACCGCTGAGGTACAGCGTCAGAGCAGAGACGAGGTCGGCGATATGGGCGACCACTTCAACGATGCGATGGGCGGTTTGCGCCAAAGCCTCGCCGTAACCATTGGGGCGGCAGAAAACGTCGGCAAGATTACCGAAGGGATTGGGGAAGGCTCACGCGGAGCAGTGGGCGCCACCCAGAAAGCTACCGACTACATCAACAGCGGAGCGGCGGCAGCCGAACAAGTTTCCCGCTCTATTCAAACCGTCGCTGCTGGTGCGGAGGAAATGAGCGTCTCGATTAAAGAGATTTCTTCCAACGCCAACGCGGCTGCCGGAGTGGCCAAGGAAGCCTCGGAAGTCGCCCAGCAAACGAACGAAACCGTGGCTAAACTCGGCGAGTCTTCCCGCGAGGTCGGTGAAGTCATCGAGACGATTACGGCGGTAGCGGAACAGACGAACCTCCTGGCCCTGAACGCGACTATTGAGGCCGCACGAGCGGGAGACGCCGGACGAGGCTTTGCCGTGGTCGCTAGTGAGGTCAAGGACTTGGCGGCGGAAACGGGACGAGCCACTGAGGAAGTCGCCGTGAAAGTCGAGCAGATTCAGACGGATACCGAGGCTGCGGTAGCCGCCATCGACGAAATCTCTAACATCATCGCCTCCATCAACGATTACCAGACCACTATTGCGGCCGCGGTCGAGGAACAGACCGCCACGACCAACGAAATGAGCCGGTCGGTTTCGGAGGCTGCTGACGGTTCCACCACCATTGCGGAAAATGTTGCTGACATCGCCCGCAACACCACAAACTTGGCTGAAAGATTCGCTGATGTGGACCAAAAGATGGGCGTGCTGGCCACAGAGTCGCACGACTTGGTTACCCGCCTCAATGAGTTCAAATACTAGGGAGGACGATTGTGACTACGGATTTGCAAAGTACAGCGAACTCGAATACTGGAGAAAAGAAAATGAGTGATGCGGCTGTTAAGAATGCTGGTAAAGCGCGGGTTAACGCCAAAGGAAAGAAGATGCGGCGGATGCCCTTGGTAGTGCAGATAGGCGCCATCGGGGCTTCCGGTATCGCCGGTCTGCTGGTGATGCTGCTGCTGTTCGTGGTGGGGGTGCGCATCTATGGCAACTCCACGGAGAGCTATGTAGCTGAACAGACTCAGGTTGAGGCGGCTCAGGCCATGCACTATGACATGACGCGTTTGATTGCCTCGGAACGCGAGCTCAAACGGATTGGCACGTCCCAGACCATCAGTCCCGAAGCACGCGAGGGCTTGATGAAGGCGGCCACTGAGAATGTTAAGCACTTCATGGAGCTGACCGATCAGCGCTTGGAGGAAATGTCAAAGATTAAGGATCAGAACATTGCCCCGCTGGTGGCTCAGGCTACAGATGTGATGAAGAAGTTTGAAGCTGAGGTCAACCAGATTACCGAACTCGTCAACCAGGGCAAGGGTGAAGAAGCCGCCGCTATTGACGTCCTGGATTTGGCTAATCAGCTCAGCGATCTGGTCCCGCAGATTGTCAACGCTTTGGAATCCAAGATGGATGCTGCTACCGAGCAATCACAGGCAGTTGCGACGATTGTCTTGATTGTCATGTGCGTCGTCTACGTGGTGGTGCTGGCTATTGCGCTGCTGATTGGGTTCTTTGTACGTCGTGTGCTGCGCAAGACCGTGGCGAACACGGGCGATTCCATCGAGTCGCTGTCTAAGGGCGACATGACCGATGAAGCCGAGATGCTGATGAATGATGAGCTGGGCGACGTGGCGATGAAACTCAATGAGAGTTTGGCGACTCTGCGTCAAGTGGTGGGTTCTGCAGCCGCGATGGCTCGGAAGGTCAATTCGGTTGCCAACGATGTCGGCGACGGTATCGATGAGGGTTACAAGGAGACCGAGGAAGTCATCGCTCAGACGCAGGTCGTGGCCGGTGCTGCCGGTGATGTGACGCAGTCGATTCAGACCGTGGCTGCGGGTGCCGAAGAAATGGGCGCCTCGATTCGCGAAATCTCTTCCAATGCTAACGAAGCCGCCAGGGTGGCGAGTGAAGCGACGGAAGTCGCGAAGCGCACCAGTGAGACGGTGTCGAAGCTCGGGGTGTCCTCGCGTGAAATCGGTGACGTGGTGAACACCATTACCGCTATTGCCGAACAGACGAACCTGCTGGCTCTGAACGCGACTATTGAGGCCGCTCGTGCCGGGGACGCCGGTAAAGGCTTCGCGGTGGTGGCTGGTGAGGTCAAGGATCTGGCCCAGGAAACCGGTAAAGCTACCGACGACATCACCGCCAAGATTACGGCTATTCAAGCGGATACGGATGGTGCGGTGGCAGCAATCGAAAAGATTTCTGACATTATCAATCAGATTAACAACTACCAGACCACTATCGCGGCGGCTGTGGAGGAACAGACTGCCACTACGAACGAAATGAGTCGTTCTGTGGCAGAAGCTGCGACTGGCTCGGCTTCCATTGCGGAAACCATTTCCCAATACCAAGAGATTGCTCAGGAAGCCGGCAAGGGTGTGGAAACTCTCCAGCACGCTTCGGACGAATTGGTCGAGGCCTCGCAAGGGATGTATGACAACATCTCGATGCTGGTTTACGAAAAGAAAGACGCGGCCGATAACTTGCCAAATGCCTAACTACTAGGGTAACCTTGACACTCGGTGCGAAAATCTCGACAGAGACTTTTGCACCGAGTGTTATGGGGTATGGTGTAACGGCAGCACTAGTGATTCTGGTTCACTCAGTCTAGGTTCGAATCCTGGTACCCCAGCGCCCCCATCGTCTAGCGGCCTAGGACATCGCCCTCTCACGGCGGTAACATGGGTTCAAATCCCATTGGGGGTACTACCTCTTGGAAGAGGTCTCAAACTGCATAGATGTTTGCCAAAACTGCGCGGGAATCGCGCAGTTTTTTGGTTACATTCCTCCGGTTGCCCCAGCCCTCTCCAGTTCCGGAAAGAAACGTTCCACGATGCCGTCTAGGCGCGTGCGGATTTCAGCAAAGTCATTGTTCAAATCCAAAGTGGCGACGCTAATGGTGTTACCGCTCATGTTCCAGGTGCTTTCAGCAGGGACTTGCTCATCGGTCTTTGCGTACAGCAGCATTCCCGAAATCATAGCCTCGGACGCTGTCACAGACGCAGCGGCTGAGTAATTCTTAACGTAAGTGAATATCTGATATAAATTCGCGGAGCGAAAATTATTTTTGTTGAAATACCTGGTCAATATCCGGCTGTAATATTTGGCATCAATAATCAGGGTGTGCCCGCGGTTGTCTGTCAAAGTGACATCAGAACGCATCTGAGGAAGCGAGGTGTCGTCTGTGCCTGGTTCGAGCGCCCAAGGGACTTGGGTGGCGTTTACCTGTAGGGACGGGTGTTCGCGTCGGAAGTATTCCAACAGGAATTTTTCATAGAGACGGCTCATTTCCTGGTCATCGAGGAACTTTGCGAGTCGGTATTCACCGTGCTGTTCGCGGGGCAGCATACCTTCCACAACGAGCCGGCAGATAGATAGAAGCAGGCGGTAAGAACGATTGCGGGAGGTCAGGATAAGGTCATTCCACCGTATATTCCGTAAATCGACGGGAGTGACATCTGAGAAAAACAGCAGGGCACGTTTCAGTTCCTGGTGTTGTTTTTCCCTCACGTCTGAATGTCTCAACAGTAGGCGAGCCGTAGCGGCCAATACTTGATTGGCGAGGTTATCCGTGGACAGCTTGGCAAAACCGCACGAGATTCTTTGTTTTTGATTTATGCGGTTGCGAAGTGTGGCAGGGATGTCAATGCGACCGCGGACGGTGGTGAGATTATCGCGGGTCTCCAGGTATTCTCGCGGCAGTCCCTGCTTAATCTGTCGCCCGATTCCAGCAGATAAAATGGCGGCAAACAAGGAATGAATGTTGTCGAACGCTTCTCTGTCAAGGTGGGCGTACTCTCCGCGGTTCAGTTCACGATACGCATAGGACAGCATATAAAAAATGTTCTTTACCAGGATGGGTTCCTTGGCGCTCACTGGATGAGACCTTCCAAGCGGGATTTCCATGTATCCAACTTTTCCGGCTCATCAAACCAGTACTCCTCTAGTAGGGGGATGATGTCATACCTTAATACAGCGCGCAGCCATTCGTCTTTTATCTTGTCTTTGCTGGTGCCACACAGATAGCTGTGACCGATACAGAATCCTTTGCCCAAGGCCGGGTCGCCGGTAATGTCTTGGTTCAGTTCCGTGATGGCTCTGACTACAGTATTGAAGTTTTCGTTCGCTAAGGAACTTTGATACTGCTGAAACCCCTGTGACGCGAATGCTGGTTTCATCTCAAAGAAGCTGAAACGTCGACGCAGTGCGTAGTCAATCAGCGCAAGACTACGGTCCGCGGTGTTCATCATCCCGATAACGTAAAGATTCCCCGGTACGCTGAATGGTTCGTCCGTGTAGGCCAAGGTTGCCGGTTTATCCCGTTTATCAGCCTCAAGCAACACCAAAAGTTCACCGAATATCTGAGAGAGATTGCCGCGGTTAATTTCGTCAATGATGAAATAGTACTCATTGTCGCTATCGATCCGAGCTAGGTCGCAAAAACGTTTAAAAACCCCGTCTTTCAGGGCAAATCCAGAGCCATCAGGCTTGTATCCCATCACGAAATCCTCGTAGGAATAGCTTTGATGAAACTGCACCAGCTCAACACGGCTCGAGTCTCGAGTCCCCATCATCGAATAAGCCAGTCTCCGGGCGGCGAAGGTCTTGCCCACTCCGGGAGGGCCTTGCAGAATGATGTTCTTTTTCCAGCCGAGAATGCCACGCAAGTCTTCGTACTCTTGGGTATCAAGGTAGACCTCCGCGAGGAAATCATCGGTGGAATACGGTTGAAAATCGCCTATGGAATCATCTGAGTCATCATCGGCTGCGACTACTGCCGTTCGAATCGGGGTTTCATTGGCTTTCTGTTTGAGTCGTTGATTTTCAGATTCGGAACTCAAAAATGCCTCATGCGAAAGTTCATAGAATGTACGCAGTTCGGATGAGCCGGTGTTCAGGGATTTTTCGATACTGTCGCATATCTCCAAGTATTGGCTGCCCGTAGGTAAGGCGTTACGCTGTTCCTTTATCCTTGCCCTAATGGAATTCTCAAAAGTGGAAGCCTCGGTGAGATACCAACGATTTCTCGATTCTAAACTCATGTAGTCATGCGGGCGTATCCAGTACAAGGCCATCGTCAGATTCCACTTTACGGCGAACTGTTTGCGAACCCGGTCAAAATTTTCAATGAAAGCCTCACGACTCAAGGCTGATTTATCCTTCGCATAATCCAGGGCTGCACGGTACATGAGCCAGAGGTTATCGATGTCGGAAGGCTGGCGTCGTGAATCATTTTGAAATCCATAGTAGGTCGCCATCTGCGGCATTAAAACGGGAATTCCGTTGAAGTCCTCTACCGGCTGGGCGGAAACAGAAAATTCCTGCGCGAGAGACGTGATGATGGCTTTTCGTTTCGAATCAATCATCCCCTTGTTGAACAACCCAAACACGGTAAATGGGTCTATATCAGGGGGGACTGGAACCGAGTCCAAGGTAGGTAAGTCCATCCCCAGATTGGCGAACACAGCCTGTAACTTACGAATTAGTGATTCTCTGTCGTCGCGGTAAGCCAGCAGCTGATCTGCAAACTTAGTGTAAAAGTCAATCCATGTGAAATGCTTATCTCCCATTTTTTATCCTCTCGGTGGAACACTATCTAAACATAGTTTAGAAACAGCCCTGGAGGTGAAAATTTCAGAGGTATTTGCGGACCCAGGATTGGCCGGTTACTCCTCGTCGCGGCGCAGGAATTCGCTCAAGCGGTTGGCGGCGGCGACGACGGCGGTGCCGTGGGTGCGGCCGGGCTGGCGGCCCAAACGTTCGATGGGTCCCGAGACAGATACGGCGGCAACGACGCGTCCGGTCGCGCCACGGACCGGGGCGGACACGGAGGCGACGCCGGGTTCACGTTCCCCCACCGATTGCGCCCAGCCGCGCCGACGCACTTCTGAAAGCATAGTGGCGTTGAAGGCCGCCCCGCGCAGCCCCCGGTGTAGGCGTTCAGGTTCCTCCCACGCGAGCAAGATTTGGGCGGCGGATCCGGCCTGCATAGTCAGGGTCGCCCCCACCGGAATCGAGTCGCGCAAACCGATGGGTCGTTCGGCGGCAGCCACGCAAATCCGCTGGTCGCCTTGACGGCGATACAGTTGGCAAGACTCGTGAGTATGGTCGCGTAAGGCAGCCAGCACCGGGGATGCGACACTCAGAAGTCTGTCGTCTCCGGCTGCTCCGGACAGTTCCGCCAGGCGGGGTCCCAATGTGAAGCGACCTTGGGAGTCCCGGGCCAGGAAGCGATGATGCTCCAAAGCTACCGCCAGGCGATAAATGGTGGGCCGGGCCAAATGCGTGGTGTCCACCAGTTGAGCCAGGGTCGCGGGACCGGCCTCCAAGGTCGAGAGAATCAGTACTGCTTTGTCGAGTACCCCTACACCGGAATTTGCGCTAGACTTGTCCATACCTTGATATTGCCATCTCACAATGTGAAATGCAAGTTGGCTGGTGATACCGGGTAAACATTGATAACAACAGGAAAACCCGCGGAACCCCGCACCGTCCCAAACGGGCGAACGTTCCGGACTGCGCAACGAAAAGAGGCAAAAATGGGTGAGACGCTTGCACAAAAAGTATGGCGCGACCACGTGGTGAAAAAAGGGGAAAACGGAGCGCCGGATTTGCTCTATATCGACCTGCAGCTGTGCCACGAAGTGACCAGTCCGCAAGCCTTTGACGGGCTGCGCCAAGCCGGGCGGAAGGTGCGCCGCCCCGAACTGACGCTAGCCACTGAGGACCACAACACCCCGACCACAGACATTGACCGTCCCATCACCGACCCGACCTCCGCACTGCAGATTGAAACTCTGCGGAAAAACGCGGCCGAGTTCGGGCTCCGCCTCCACTCTCTGGGTGACGCTGACCAAGGCATTGTCCACGTGGTCGGGCCGCAGCTGGGGCTGACCCAACCGGGAATGACCGTAGTCTGCGGCGACTCGCACACGTCTACCCACGGGGCTTTTGGGGCGCTCGCCTTGGGGATTGGCACTTCGGAGGTTGAGCACGTGTTGGCGACTCAGACCCTGCCGCTGGCTCCTTTCAAAACGATGGCAATCAATGTTTCCGGTCACTTGAAACCGGGCGTGACCTCAAAAGACTTGATCTTGGCAATTATCGCGAAAATCGGCACCAACGGCGGGCAAGGTTACGTCTTGGAATACCGCGGCTCCGCGATTGAGGATTTGTCGATGGAAGCGCGGATGACAATTTGCAATATGTCCATCGAGGCCGGGGCGCGTGCCGGCATGATTGCCCCGGACGACACGACTTTTGCGTACTTACAAGGCCGTCCGCACGCCCCCGAGGGAGCGGATTGGGACGCTGCCGTAGCGTACTGGCGAACCCTGCCGACCGACGCGGACGCCCAATTTGACGCCGAGGTCGATATTGACGCCGATGCCCTCGAACCATTCGTGACCTGGGGCACCAACCCGGGCATGGGGGTGGCGTTGAGCGGGGAGGTGCCTGACCCCGCCGCGCTGAGTGACGAAACCGCACGCCTGACTGCGGAAAAGGCCCTGGCATACATGAATTTGCAGCCCGGCACAAAAATGCGTGACATCAAAGTGGACACGGTGTTTATCGGCTCGTGCACGAACGGGCGCCTGGAGGACTTGCGTGTCGCCGCCGAGGTCGTTAAGGGCCATCACAAGAGCCCGGACGTGCGTGTGCTGGTGGTGCCGGGGTCCGCGCGGGTGCGTCTGCAGGCGGAACGGGAAGGCCTCGATCAGATTTTCCGCGATTTTGGTGCCGAGTGGCGCAACGCCGGTTGTTCCATGTGCCTGGCGATGAACCCTGACAAACTCGCGCCCGGCGAGCGTTCAGCCTCGACTTCCAACCGCAACTTTGAGGGCCGCCAAGGCAAAGGCGGGCGCACCCACCTGGTCAGTCCGCTGGTCGCCGCCGCTACCGCGATTCGCGGCACCCTCAGCGGCCCCAACGACCTATAGATTCAGCTTTAAGAAAAGGAAAAACAAATGGAAAAGTTTACGAAACACACCGGCGTGGGAGTTCCGCTGCAGGTCACGAACGTGGATACCGATCAGATTATCCCCGCGGTTTATTTGAAACGCGTGACGAAAACCGGGTTCGATGACGCGCTGTTCGCCGCTTGGCGCACGGATCCGAAGTTCGTGCTGAATCAAGAGGCTTACCGGTCGGGCACCGTTTTGGTGGCGGGCAAGGACTTTGGCACCGGTTCCAGCCGTGAGCACGCGGTGTGGGCGCTGCGCGATTATGGTTTCAAAGTCATTCTCTCGCCGAAATTTGCCGATATTTTCCGGGGTAACGCCGGGAAACAAGGTTTGGTGACCGGAGTCATCAGCCAGGCCGACTGCGACCGGCTCTGGGAGCTTCTGCAAGCCAATCCAGGGGCGGAGGTTTGCGTGGATTTGGAGGCGCGTACCGCCAGCGTAGGGGATTTCACCTGCAGTTTTGCTATAGATGATTACACGCGCTGGCGTTTGATGGAGGGGCTCGACGATATTTCGTTGACCCTGCGTGACGAGGAGGCCATCGCCGCCTACGAAGCTCGCCGCCCATCTTTCAAACCGAAGACGCAACCGGCCAAACACCTGCCGCCCGAGCCGGTTCAATCCGCTCGTCCCGTGAACTAGAGCCGGGCGCAGCGACCCTACGCGGTGTGCGAGCATCGCGGGGTAAAATAGGAGGAACCTATTGAGTTGACGGAAGGAAGCCGATGTCGGTTTTGCAGGTGAATGGCGGGCGACCGTTACAGGGTGAGATAACCGTGCGGGGAGCCAAGAACCTGGTCCCCAAAGCCATGGTGGCCTCGTTGCTTTCCCCGGAAACATCCCAGCTGGCATCCGTGCCGGACATTCGCGACGTCGAAGTGGTCACGAAACTGTTGAATCTGCACGGGGTCGAGGTCGATTTCGACAAAACCGAGGGCGTGCTGACGATGAATCCCGCCAAGGTCGCCGCCGCTGCGGTGCATGACATCGACCGGCACGCCGGCTCGTCGCGTATCCCCATTCTGTTGTGCGGGCCGCTGCTGCACCGGCTGGGCCAGGCGATTATTCCGAATCTGGGTGGTTGCAATATCGGCGGTCGGCCCATCGATTTTCACCTCAATACTTTGCGGGCTTTCGGCGCGGAAGTCGAGAAACTCCCCAATGGCATCCATCTTTCCGCACCAAACGGGCTGGAGGGTACGAAAGTTGAACTGCCGTATCCGAGCGTGGGAGCCACCGAACAAACCCTGCTGACCGCGGTGCGGGCGCGGGGCATCACCGAGCTACGCGGGGCGGCGGTGGAACCCGAAATCATGGATTTGGTTGCAATCCTGCAAAAGATGGGCGCGATTATTTCCGTGGACACCGACCGGGTCATCCGCATCGAAGGTGTCGATGAGCTGCGCGGATTTACCCATACCGCCCTGCCGGATCGGATTGAGGCGGCTTCGTGGGCTTCCGCAGCGCTGGTCACCGGCGGGGATATCACGGTCAAGGGCGCTCGCCAGGCCGACATGATGACGTTCCTCAACACGTTCCGCAAGGTCGGCGGGGATTTTGACATCACCGAGGACTCGATTCGGTTCCGGCGCGGCACCCAGGGTGATTTGAAGTCGATTGTGCTGGAAACCAATGTTCACCCCGGTTTCATGACCGACTGGCAGCAGCCTCTGGTGGTGGCGTTGACGCAGGCTCAGGGTTTGTCGATTGTGCACGAGACCGTGTACGAAAATCGTTTCGGTTTCACCGAGGCACTGCGCCGGATGGGCGCGCATATTCAGGTCTACCGCGAATGTTTGGGCGGACTGCGGTGCCGTTTCGGGGCACGGAACTTTTACCATTCCGCGGTCATTTCCGGGCCGACCCCGCTGCACGGCACGGACATCGAGGTTCCGGATTTGCGCGGCGGTTTTTCGCACCTCATCGCCGCTTTGGCGGCTCAGGGCGTATCGAATGTTTCCGGAGTGGACATCATCAACCGCGGCTACGAGAACTTCATGAATAAGCTAAAAGCTTTGGACGCGCAGGTGGAGCTGCACTCATGACGAAATCTTCCAATCCTGACCGCACCAGGCTGGTCGCGCAGTTTTCCCGTCCCTTCCGGCTAAACCGGGCGGGTCGTCCCGCGATGGGATGGGTGTATTTTTGGGCTTCACTGCCGGTGCGTGCGGTGCTGATAGCGCTGATGAAGCGGCACTATGCCGGGGTGGACAACTTGCCTCAAAGCGGCGGTTTCATCGCCGTGTCCAATCACGTCACGGAAATCGACTCGGTCACGTTTTCGCACTTCCTGGTGGCTAATCACTATTCCCCGCGAATGCTGATGAAAGAAGAAATGATGCACTGGCCGGTGGTGGGGTTTTGCGCCCGGCACTCGCGGATGATTCCGGTGTTTCGGGAAACCACCCACGCGGCAGATTCCCTGATTGCCGCCAAAGCCGCCCTGCGAGTAGGGGAGTGCGTGGGAATGTTTCCGGAAGGGACCCTCACTCGTGACCCCGACTTGTGGCCGATGAAAGGCCACACCGGCGCGGCACGGTTGGCGTTGGAAACCCAGGTTCCGGTGGTGCCCGTCGCCCAGTGGGGGGCGCACAAAACCTTGGCACCCTACGGAAAACTGCACTGGCCGCCCCGCGGTCGGGTGTCGATGGTGGCGGGTCCCCCCGTCGACTTGAGCGACCTTTACGGAAAACATGACAATCACGAGGCCGTGACGGAGGCGACCCGGCGGATTATGGCTGACCTGACGGAACTTTTGCGGAGTCTGCGACCCGGTGAAGAGCCCCCCGCGAAAGTGTGGGATATGAAGGTTGACGGCGACCGCTACGGACGCCAGCGGAAGCACCCCAAAGGTGGCAAGAAACCACGCTAGACCTGGTGGAATACCCGGAACGTAAGGGGGGCGAGTGTTGCGAGACTTCGACGATGACGCCGACGAAGCCAAAATCTGGGACAAGAGAATGAAAAAAACCATGATTGGGGCATTCGTTTTCTTTGCCGCCGGATTGCTGCTGGCGTGGGCATTTGGCAATGTTAACGGCAACAACCCAGACCAGCGCCACGCCGATGCGTCAGCTCGTGAGGAAACCTATTGGAAACAAATCACTTTCTTGAACCCCGGTTTCCCGACCGAGTTGCGCAAAGAGGTCACCAAAATGGGGTGGCGGGCGTGCGGAAAGCTGGAATCCGGCTGGAGCCCCACCCAGGTGTTGGCGTTCATCTCCGAAAGTGACAGCGGCTTTGATGCGGACAAGTTGCCGATGCCAGCGACCCAGGTGCAGTTCTGGATTGGGGTGGAGCAATCTGCGGCGATGTCCCTGTGTCCCGACCAGGAATCGAAACTGGATGGCTGGCTGGAAAACTTTGCCCCGAAACCGGCTCCCACGGCTACGGTAACCGAGCCAGCCTAAAGGAATTCAAGAAAAACCCCCGAAAGGACTAAAGTTTTACCCATGAGTGAAGGCGAACAAAAGACCCGAGTAGCGGTTATTTTCGGCGGGCGCAGCGGGGAACACGCGATTTCTTGCGCCACGGCAGCGGGAGTGCTCGACCACATCGACCGCACACGTTTTGAACCGATACCGATTGGAATTACCAAGGCCGGAGCGTGGGTGTTGATGCCCGATGAGTCCGATTCGCTGCGTCTGCAGGACGGACAAGGGGCCGAGATTGAGGACAACGGGACGTTCGTGGCATTGGTGCCGCAAAACCAGCATCTATTCTTCTGGGATTCCCGCACCCCCAGCGCTCCCATTAAAGATTTGGGGCGCATCGACGTGGTCATGCCGCTGCTGCACGGACCTTACGGAGAGGACGGGACCATCCAGGGTCTGTGTGAGATGGTTGGCGTGCCCTATACCGGTTGCGGGGTGGGCGCCTCCTCTAACGGTATGGACAAGGGGTGTGCGAAAGTTTTGTTGGAACACGGGGGGATTCCGGTGGGGCGCTACCACGTCATCACCGACTTCGATTGGCGCCACCGTTCTGACGAAGTCCCGGCCCCGATTCTGGCGTGGGGGTTGCCGGTCTTTGTGAAACCGGCGCGTGCCGGGTCTTCCTTAGGGGTCACCAGGGTGGATTCGTGGCAAGACTTTGAGGCTGCGGTAGTCGCCGCTCGCCGCCACGACCCGAAAGTTATCGTGGAAGCCGCGGTGCAGGGCGCTCGTGAAGTTGAATGTGCCGTGTTGGAGGGCCGCGCCGGGGGAGCCCCCCGCACCACTCCGCCGGGGGAAGTCGTGATGGTTTCCACTCCTGGAATGTACGATTTCCAGTCCAAGTATTTTGCCAACGAGGCGGTGCAACTCCAGATTCCCGCCCAGATTCCCGCCGGTGTCGCGACGCAAATCCAGAGCTACGCTCGCCAGGCTTTCCAGCTGTTGGGCGGGGAGGGTCTGAGCCGGGTGGACTTTTTCTATGTGCCCGATACCGGGGAAATCATCCTCAACGAAGTCAACACCATGCCCGGCATGACGCCCTATTCCCTATACCCGGGAATGTGGGAAAACGTGGGGCTGTCCTACACCGACCTGGTCACTGAGCTGATTGAGCTGGCTTTGGCTCACCCGCAAGGGTTGCGGTGAGGCGGACGCAGCTATTGTCCCCCGGTGCGAACCCGGCAGCCGAAACTACAGATAGAATGAATGTGAATTGAAAGGACAACGATGTCAGATAATAAAGTCATTTTGGTGATGAGCTCCGAAACTCCGCAAGGATTGGCAGGTGACCAGGACTTATGTGATGCTTTGCGCGACCACGGAATCGAACCCGTGATGCGCAACTGGGACGACCCCAGCGTGGATTGGTCGGAGGGCCGTTTCTCGGTGCTGCGTTCGACCCCGAACTATGCGCATCGCCGCGATGAGTTTCTCAAGTGGGCGCATTCCGTACCAAAGTTGCTGAACACCCCCGAAATCCTGGAATGGAACACCGACAAGCACTACCTGCGAGAGCTGCAAAAGCTGGGGATGCCTATCATTCCGACGACTTGGCTGGAACCCGAACAGAACCTTACTAAACACCAGGTTCACTCCCGTTTCCCCGCTTTTGGCGACTTCGTGGTAAAGCCGACCATCTCCAGCGGGGGGCGCGGCGTGGGACGCTACACTTCGACTTCCGCCAATTCGCGGCGCGAAGCTATTGAACACGCTATGGACCTGCTGGCGAGTGGTTCGGGTGTGATGATTCAGCGCTACTTAGAGGAAGTTGAGACTCACGGCGAGGTCTCGATTGTGTACTACAACGGGGTTATCTCCCATACTGTGCAAAAGGGCGCTATGCTGCACGCCGCCTGCGAAGGCCCGGAGCCGGAACAGATTGTCACCGCCCGTTATTCCAGCCAGGAAGAGTGGGGTTGGGGCGAGCAGGTGCGCCGCTACATCCACGACTACATTAAGATGACTTCGGAACACGATACCCAGGTACTTTACGACCGGATTGACATGGTGGCTGACGGTAAGGGCTCCTACTATGTCATGGAAATCTCGCTGGTAGAAGGCAACCTGTACCTGGATTCTGCTCGTGAGGCGGTGGATCACTTCGCGGACGCCATCATCCAGCGTTACTACTGGTAGGCCGGACCTTCGCCAGCGCTCTAGGTCTACCGGACGTCCTCGTCGACCCAGTCAAAAGTCCGGGTCACGGCTTTCTTCCACAAGCGCAGGGTGCGGTCGCGTTCGCCAGGTTCCATGGTGGGGTTCCACCTTTGGTGTTCCTGCCAGTTGTTGGTGACGTCCGCGGTGCCGCTCCAAAAACCGACAGCGATACCGGCGGCGTAGGCTGCGCCCAAAGCGGTCGTTTCGGCCACCATCGGCAGCACGACAGGCACACCCAAAATATCGGACTGGAACTGCATCAGCAGGTTGTTTGCCGTCATACCGCCGTCAACGCGCAGCTCACCGAGTTTCACGTGAGAATCAGACTCCATCGCGTCCAAGACTTCCCGAGTTTGGAAGGCGGTAGCTTCGAGGGCGGCGCGCGCCAAGTGTCCTTTCGTGTTGTAGCGGGTCATGCCCACAATGACCCCGCGAGCGTCCCCTTTCCAGTAGGGCGCAAACAGTCCCGAAAACGCCGGTACGAAATAGACCCCGCCGTTGTCTTTCACGGAGGAAGCCAAGCCCTCCACATCCTCGGAAGCCTCGATAATGTTCAGATTGTCCCGCAGCCATTGAATCAGCGAGCCGGTCACCGCGATGGATCCCTCCAAAGCGTAAACGGTCGGTTCGTTGCCAATCTTGTAACAAACCGTGGTAATCATGCCGTTTTCAGAAGGCATCGGGGTGGTGCCGGTATTCATCAGCATGAAACACCCGGTACCGTAAGTGTTCTTTGCCATTCCCGGCTCAAAGCACGCCTGGCCAAAGGTCGCAGCCTGCTGGTCGCCCAAATCCCCAGCCACCGGCACTCCGGCCAGCAAACCGTCTTGGCGGCACTGACCGTAAACTTCTGACGAGGAACGAATCTCGGGTAACATGCTCAGGGGAATTCCGGCCTCCTGACAAATGTCCTCACGCCACTGCAAAGTTTGAAGGTCCATCAGCATGGTGCGCGAAGCGTTGGTCACGTCGGTGACGTGCAAGCCGCCGTTGATGCCCCCGGTCATGTTCCAGATGACCCAGGTGTCCGGGTTGCCGAACAGCAGTTCGCCTCGTTCGGCGCGTTCGCGCGCCCCCGGCACGTTTTCCAAAATCCACATAATCTTGGTGATCGAGGCATAGGTGGACAGGGTTTCGCCCACTATCGGACGCCACCGGTCCGGCCCGCCGTTAGCTGCCAGCCGGTCCACCAGGTCTTGGGAACGAGTATCCTGCCACACAATCGCGTTATAGATGGGCTGACCAGTGTTTTTGTCCCACACAATCGTGGTTTCGCGCTGGTTGGTGATGCCCAGGGCGGCGATGTCGTGGTGGTTGAGCTCCATTCCGGTCTGTTTCGTGGCGTTCCCCAAGGCGCGGCCCACGACTTCCCGCACGTTGAACCAGATTTCGGTCGCGTCGTGCTCGACCCATCCGGGAGAGGGAAAAATCTGTTCATGCTCCATCTGACCGACCGAAACTATGCGTCCGTAGTGGTCAAAAATAATGGCCCGAGACGAAGTCGTGCCCTGGTCAATCGCCATTACATATTTTTTCTGAGACATCGTCGTCTGTCCTTTCGTATCGGTTTTCCTCAGGCGTCACTAGGTCGGTGGGTCGGGTTCGGGGAGCCGCCCGCGCTTTGACCCGGCAAGCCCAGTGCGCGAGCGAGAATCTCGATGGGGTGAACGACTTCGGCGCCGGTTCCTTTCCGGATTTGCCAGCGACACGTCTCGGTGTCGCAGGCCGCGAGATGTGGGTTCACGGATTTAATTTTTGCAAACAGCGGCTTACCGATGGCTTGAGCAACGGCGAATTTTTCTTTCTTCAGTCCGTAGGTTCCGGCGATACCGCAGCAGTGTTGGCCCGATTCCACCACGTGCACGCCGGGGATAGTTTCCAGCATCCGAATCGCCGGTTTGCCGATACCCTGGGATTTCACCTGGCAGGGCTGGTGATAGGTCAAGGTCAGATCCAGCGGGCGCAAGTCGCTTTCCGGGAATTCGCCCTCGTCCATCAGATGCGCGATGAACTCGGAAGTCTCGAACAGGCGCGCGCCCACGTCTCGCAACACGGCATCTTCCAGCCCCATGATTTCGCGAGCTTCGTGGCGCAACATTCCCGCGCAAGACCCGGAAGAGGAAACAATCTGCAGGTGCTTCCCGGCGCGTTGTAGTTGGCGTGCCAGCTGCAAAACATGGCGCGAAGCGTCGTTGAACAGCCCGTTTGATTGTGACGCCAGCCCGCAGCAGCCCTGTTTCGGCACGATGACGCGATACCCCAGATGTTCCAGCACCTCGACCGTCGCGATGGACGTGGATACCTCAAAGTATGCTCCCGCGCAGCCGTGAAAGAACACAATCGGGCCGCGGTGCCACTTCATTTCAGAAGGCAGGTACATGGTCGATTGGGGACGGCGCGGGACGTAGGGGCCGCCGTAGACCGCCTTTTCGTGTTTCTTCCACCAGGTCAAAAAGCTGGTGGATTGAGCCACCGGGGTGGGGGCGTCAGCGTGGACTCCGATGACGGCCTGCACAAGCTTGCGAATCGGCCGGTTTTTCAGCGCCGCGTTTGCGATGGGGGCCAGTGGGGTCAGCAGTTTGCCTTCCAGCTCAGTTTGGGTAATCAGGCGGTCGCGTAAAGGCATATTGTCGGCCTTCATGACGGCACGCGCCTGGGCGTTGAGCTCGGCAATCTTTACCCCGTGGGGGCACACGGTAGTACAGATGGAGCAGCCCGAACAGTAGTCTAGGGACCTATCCACGGACTGACCTTTGCGGAAACGCTCCGCTTGGGGACCCACGAACTTGGGGCCGGAAAAGTTCGGAGTAACCCGCATGACCGGGCATTGGGTCTCGCAGATGGTGCATTTCAGGCACTGATCCAGGGAAGTGCGCGCCAAGTTCGCTTTGGCATAGTCGAGTGCGGAGATTTCCGTCATGACCGGCTCCTCTCTAAGGACGCCAAGGATTGTACGGCCATCCAGGCACTGCCTAAGGCGAGACCTTCCCCGGAAAGCTCGCGCCACGGCGCGCAGGTTCCCAGCATTTCGCCCAGGCAATATACGTTGTCGTAGAGCCGGCGACCGGATGCATCAACGGGACGCATCGTGGCATCGACCCCCACTCCTGACATCAGTACTCTCTCGAGCTCCTGGCGATTTTCTAGGTCAATGGGATGAATGGAATTGATGTAGCCGGTGGCGTCGGGGGCGGGAGTGAACACGGGGAGGTTAAAGACCTTTTCTTGGATATTTAGGTGTGAGTCCCGCTCAAAGTTGCCCGAGGTTATTCCACCCGCCGCGTCTAATACGGCGTCAACTTTCACTTCGTCCACGCCCCCGGCGCGTGCGACCCGCAGCGCGGTCACGGTGCCGTCCAGGCTGGCGGCGGACAAAACCTCGCAGTTGGTGTGGATGTCGACGCGGGCTTCGCGGCAGCTGTTGACCAAGATGTCGTAGGCGCGTCGGCCCAAGATAGAGGGGGGAACGGTGGGAACTTCGGCGACCGGCGCGTGAACCAGGGCTTGAAATTCGCTAAAGGTCTGCGGGCTCAATCCCAGCAGGGCGGGGATGAGGATGGTTTCCCCGCTTTGCACGGTGTCGTTCAGCAGGGTGGCGAATTTTTGGCGCAGTTTGGCGGCTCGCTGCGGGTCCAGGTCGGCGACGTCCAAGTTTCGGGCATAGTCCGTGGCGGTGACGTCGGCTTCGCGTCCGCGTCCGCTAAAGTCCAGGGTCACCGCCCGCGCGGAAAGCGAGAACCGCTCAGCGCGATTGAGGTTGTCGGCGATGAGAGTCGCGGGAAAGTCTTTGAATTGTTTGAGGCCCACCACCAGCAGCTTCATCTGGTCGCGCAGGACTCCCGCGGCGCAGGTGTGGGGCACCAGGTAGGTGGGACGGACAGAGCCCAGGGCAGAAGCCAGGAATGTGTTTGTGTTCGTGGCGTTGGCCGGTGTCCAAAAATCGGGCAGAGCCTGGCGATACCATTCCATTCCGGCGCGTAAGTGTTCGGTCCCAATCAGTCGATAGGGGTGGTTTTCCGGCAAGTCGTCCACGGCCTGGAGAGGGTCGCCAACCACCGGGTCGGGACGGCCGGGGAGGTAACCCAACAGGTCGCCGGTACCGGCAGAAAGCGCCAGGCCACCGTAGCCTTTGGTATATACCGTAACTTGGTATCCTTTTTCGTGAGCCATGAGGGCGGCGCTCAAACCGGCTAATCCGGCACCGATTACAGCGATTTTCATCGGGCGCCTCCTGTCGGTTCGTCATGATCTGTGCCGTGATTCAAAGCCAGGTCGCCAGTAGCGCGGCTAGATTCCGGGCTGGGGCCGGGCAGGTGTTCCAGGTCCAAGGTGCCTAAAATCCATCTCTGCAAGGCCATCTCACGAGCCAGCCCGCCGTAGAGAATGGGGGTGATTCCGCCCAAACGGTTGGACAAAAACAGATTCAGCATGGTGGTGCTGACATCGGCGCGGAGGGCGGCGGGACAGGGGGCACCAGAAGTGGTACTAGGGTCGGGGGTTGGGGTTTCGTGGGTCGTCGTGGAAACGGGCGACGCTGGGGGATTCTGAGAACGGAAATCGTGGATAATGCCCGCGGTGCGTGCCCCGCAGAAACTGCCCTGACAAGGCCCCATGCCGATGCGTAGCTGGCGGCGTAAATCGTCGATGTTGGCACGGGGATTTTCCTGTAGCGCCTCCAAAATCATCCGCTGATTGACCAGTTCGCATTCACAAATGATGGGGTCATCGTGGCGGTCTGTCTCGCGGGCCTGTAGCCGGTCGGACAAATGACTGAAACGGCGGGCTTGAGCGGAGGGAACGGGCTCTTGTGCGGTGGTGCAAACACGATTGTCGCCCAGTTGGTGACACATAATGTTCACGACCTTTTCCGCCATCAGGCGGTAAGTCGTGAGTTTGCCGCCCACGATGGTCAGGAAACCGTGAATATTGTCGCGCTCCAGATGGTCGAGAATAGCCATGCCGCGAGTCATATGCCGGGTGTCTGTGGCACTGACGCGCTTATCCCGCAGAAGGGGACGGGCGCCAGCCCAGACGTGCAGGGGGCGGGCTTGGCGCAAGTCGGGAACCATTTGCTCGCCCTTGTCGAGCATTTGTTGGACTTCCTCCGGCTTGATGGCCAGGAAATCCGGTTTGACGGCGGGTTGGTCGGTGGTCCCGATGATACAGATGGGGTGAGCCGGCACCAGGATGTCGCCGTCCCCGGACAGGGCGCAGCGGTTGATGACGTGGTGCACCAGGCGTTGATTAAAACCAATCATGATACCCCTGCCGGGTATAATTTCTATATCGCTGGCACCAGCCATTTCGGCAATCTGACCCGCCCACGGTCCGGCCGCATTAATGACAAAGCGACAATCAACGTGAACGTCCGCACCGGTCTTTTCATCCCGAGCTGACACAGCGCAGACTGCACCGTCCTTGACAGTAATCGATTCAACCCGGTGATAGGGCAGGATTTTTGCGCCGTATTCCTGGGCGGATTCTAGGGCTCCCCAGATGAGTTTCCACCCGTCCACCGCGCCGTCGTTGACCTGGAAAGCGCGTTTGATCTGTGGATTCAGCCGTGGTTCCGCCTTGAAAGCGGTACCGAGTGGGATTTCTTCGCAGGTCACACCCGCTTTGAGTGCGGCTGGGAGGAATCGGTCCGCATAGTCCTCGGGGTCATCGGGGGTCAGCACAAACAGGCCGCCCACGTCCTCCAACGCATCGGCGTTGATACGGCGCAAAATGGCGTTTTCATCAGCGCACTGTGTGGCCGATTCGGGATCAGAAATTACGTAGCGCCCGCCCGAATGCAGCAGTCCATGGTAGCGAGCGGACGTCCCTTGCCCAATATCGGCGCGTTCCAACAGAATGACATCGTAGCCCCGCATTGCCGCATCGCGAGCGACCCCGGCACCGGTAGCTCCGCCTCCGATAACGACGAGGTCAGCGTGTAGGCGGGTGGGGGTACTCATAGTAAAAGCCTAGCTGATGTCCAGTGAGATGGCGGCATTACGCGCTGGCGGCACTGCCTGGGCGGGGAACGTTCGGACATATACAGAGAATCGTTACGGCGAATATGCGTCGGGTACGCCGAGCTATGGACAGAATTCAGCGCTGGAGTTACAATGGGATACTTGCCACTGGCAGGGATAACTGAATAGCGGGGGTGATCGGTTTCGACGGTCGGTAGTGTCTTGAGAGAAGCGGGTCGAGGAGGTGTCCTCATCTCGTAAACGACGGATACGAAACAATAAGTGCTGAACGTAACAGTACTGAATCCTTCACCTTGGCTGCTTAATCCAAGGGAACTGATTCCGTCAGCCCGCAGTTGCTCTAGCTGCGGATCCTGGCGTCGTTTTTAGAGCCACTGGAATCGCCTGGGTTACTTAGGTTGGTTCGACATTTTAGGTAACTTTAGCCCGATGTAGCCCGGTCTGTGGGCGGCATGGGGCCGAGAATCTAAAACAGACTGCACCCGGAGAAGAAGCAAGTATTCCCGATCGGACAGGGGTTCAATTCCCCTCACCTCCACGAACGGCTAAACCCGCAGGTTAAAGACCTGTGGGTTTGGTCGTTTAAGGTGAGCGGGGCGGGGAATTGAACCCCCGTAGCGCGATGGCAGCGGCGGTAAGCCGCGTGAGCCATCGTGCAACAGTGCGGAGGCGATTAAGCGAAGGCAACGATTTGCCTTCGCCGCCGGAGCACCGCTAAGCGCGCTTGTGCTCGCTCCCCCCACAACGTTCCTGCTGAAGTAATACAAAGGCGAAGCCCTGCTTGCAATAAACTTCGTCGCTGACTTCCTTTCCAAAACCGTGAAACCAAACCACGGTGAAGTCCCGCAATACTACGTGTAAGACTCCCACCCCGCCATCATCGATCTCGATACCTGGCAGCTCGCCCAAGCCAAACTCGCCGCGCGCAACAACGGGCGGAGGGAACGCGCGTTCACCGGGGTCATCTACTGCACACACTGCGGGGCTACCTACGGGTCTAAAAACCTGGCACTCCACCGACAAATACCGCGGCGTGATATGGCAATGTAACGATAAATACCGCAAGCCGCACCACGAGAAAATGCCGAAATGCACCGAGACCCAACTCGAGAACCTATTCCAGGCGCAGCTCGCCAACCAGCGGGATCTGGTGGACTGGGAGACCCTATACGCCACCCTGGCGGACACCACTATCCTCGGACCAGCAACTCGCCGCTCAAGCCACTGAACTTGAAATCGTGACCAGGCTTATCGAGAAAGCCATCAACCAAAACACCCGAATCGTCCAAGACTAAGACGAATATGCCGAGAAGTTCGCCCAGCTCGAGGCCCGCCGTCCTCGCCGCCTACAATGCGACTCGGAACGAGATCCAGAAACGTAAGCAACTCAAAACCAAAATCGAGAAAATCAAAGCCACCCTCGAAAACCTCGACACGATAGGCGACTTCGACCCCGCCACCTTCCATGCCCTCACCCTCCGCATCGACATCACTCCACAAGGCGAAGCGACCATAACCTTCAAAGACGGGCAAAGCATTACCGTTACCGCGTGACCTGAGAGCGCTCGGTCGTAAGCCGTTGAAAAATCAACTAAAACAAGGATGAAAGTCCGAGCCCGAAGAAGGTATGGCTAAACTAAATTTTGGAGGGTTGACAAAGCATGCACCTATGGATATGCTTATACGTATGCCCACTAAGAACATTTATGTCTCAGAAGCAGATATGCAACTTTTTGAAGAGGCTGCTAAGTATGCTGAAAGTGTCTCGGCAGCGGTCATTCAAGCCCTTCAGGACTATTTAAGCAATCGACGTCACAAAGACAAAGGTTATGAAAAAATAGAACTAACGCTTTACGAAAATGGTGTGAGAAGGAAGGTGATGTTTTATGGTCTAGAATTGACTCGCGTCGAACGTCCAGTGGATGAAGGCATTCAGATTGATACGATTTACGAAACTGCGAAAGGGCAACTTGCTGTTGCGACAAAGACTCGTAAGATTCCACCCGACTGGGTAAAAAAGAGTTCCCATATATGGGATAATCCGCAGACATGGTCTCGAGATTTTTGGATGCTGGGCGATAAAGTGCTGGTTGTTTATCCAGACATCAGCAGCCTCGAATCGGCAGATGAGTACCTCGCTGAGTGCTGTAAATCCTCCCTTTTAGCCAAACCATTCGAATTTATGGACATCTAAAATATTAAATACTTTAATCGATATTGGAACGACTCCAAGTATACGAACTTATTCGAACTGGCAGGAAAGGGTCTTGGTGTATCTACTTATGTTAATTCTTGCCCAGCTGTCGGCTCTTGCGGATAATAGGCAGACTGCCCCGTGGCTTACCTGGTCAATGTGGCGGTCTATTCTGCAAGCGCTATCGCTTCCGCATGTCTACGAATTGAGATTGTCATGACCGTTATTAAACGTCGACGGCAGCTTGTTGCATGCTGGTACACTGAACCTGGTACACATGAACTATATCATGTCTTTACTGCTACAGAGGGGAAGGGGCAGCTGTGAAAACGGTCTCGAGAGGATTACAAAAGGCCAGTTCTGCGGTCACATCCTATAGAGCGCAAAGTCCCGGTGTCGAGGGCGTGGGATTTAGGACACATCAGTTTCGGTGTGACAATACAGATGATCAATCTCTTTCAACCATTGCCGCTGATTTTATTCTTGCATCACGAATCGGTAGAGATGACATGGAATTCGGTCTGTCCGTCAGCGACTACTTTTCGGACCCTATGATAGTCACGTACGGTCAGTTTGACTCAGATTTGTCGACAACTGATTCGCTACGGCTCCCTAAGTCGACCAGACTTCGAAGCCCGTTAGAGAAGGTAATTGGAAGGCGTCGCAGTATCAGAGATTACACGGGAGAGTCTGTAGAGTTTCGCAATCTCGCAGCTATATTACCCGGAAACACCAACCCAAGCTAAATTCGACAATCAGTACTAAGCAACCTTGGCTAAATCTCCTGAGGATTAGTCCAGGCGAAATACCTACTAAAGTGGCGTTTCTCCACATCAGAAAGTTCGGTGCTGAACCGATTCAGGAAGGTATGATAGAAGTCTTTCACATCGTCATCTTCGCCAATGGAATAAACTTGGCTGTTCTCCATTCCCGCAGCGATGATACTTCGCTTCTGGCGTTCCGTGTATGACTCACGAGGATCGAGACCATCAATTGCGGCATGCGTACTGGCGAAGCTTGGTGATTCCTTTAGCGCGGTGACGAATTTTTCCTGCTCAAATTCAATTTGCAACTCAATGTCCGGATAATGTTCCTTAAAGAATTCGCTCAATGTCTTGTATAAAGTGAGAGTAGTCGTGCGACCTGAGGACTTCCATTCGTCAATCAAGAACTGAGACATCTGGTCTGGATTGAGCTTTGTTGTAAAGTCAGAATCTGCGGAGATTACGATGAGGTCGTTGTCGTTCGGTACTTTCGTGAGGAGAGCTTCCCAGTTGATGGCGTCCCCGTATGAGCCGTTCTTCCCGGGAGGATTTCCGCGATCCATACGCTCTCGGGCAGACTTTAGAATTTCATCCCCGCACTCGATCATGGTCGCAAACTGGAATACCTGATTAATCAGCTGGTCGGCTTCGAGTTTTCGCTGGCGTGAATCCTCTTCGGCCTTGCGCAAGATTTTCTCGCGCAAGGTGCTAAAGTCTTTAGCCTTTTGCTTGAGAGATTTGTATTCGGGATACCCCTGCATGAGTTTGGGATAGCTCTTCGGAACCTTTTCATCGCGAAACTTTTGCAGCGCGTCGAAGATTACGCCCTCTCGATTTCTGTTGAATTCATCGCGGACTTGACTAGTGACTTGGATAGTCAGTTCTTTAGACCTGACGCCGTGAAGCAGTTTCTCTATCTCATTCAGATCATTATTTGAGAGGCGAAAAAACGAGAGGTAAGTATTCGTGTCAATAAAGATAGATTTAGTCATCAGCAACTCTTCTCTGTGGTGAGAAATCTCAGGTTATCTATCCTGCCTACTGTCATGATACAGCATTTCACAGGTATATATTTTCAACGGGTTTTACGGATTAGGCAGTCGCAGCGGTACTTTCATATCTGGTCTGAAGTGGGTCAAACTAGTGTGGCTAGGTCAGGTCTGGGTAGATTTCCAGTCACTTCGGCGTGCTTATTGGCGATGTGCGTCGAACCTTAGAGCTGCGCCAAGAACTATCGCGCTCATCGGTAGCAAAGTATCAGACCATGGCAAGAGCCACCACGAGTGCGGGTCGAGCGCACGGGCTGTTGCAGTTTTATGGTGCTAACCGCACCGGCAGGTGGGCAGGACGCCTCGTCCAAGTACAAAACCTGCCCAGAAACTACCTACCCGACCTGGCGCAAGCCCGTGCCCTGGTGCGCGACGGAAACCAGGAAACACTAGAGATGCTGTATTCGTCGGTGCCTGATGCGCTGAGCCAGCTCATCCGTACCGTGTTCATCCCCAGCCCAGGCCACCGCTTCGTAGTCATCGACTACAGCGCTATCGAAGCCAGGGTCCTCGCATGGCTCGCCGGGGAAGAAACCACCCTGGCAGCGTTCCGGGCCGGAGAAGACCTCTACTGCGCCACAGCTTCCTCAATGTTCAGGGTGCCGGTTGAAAAACACGGAGCAAACGCGCAGCTGCGGCAGAAAGGGAAATTAGCAGTTCTGGCTTGTGGATATGACGGTTCTGTCGGCGCACTCAAGGCAATGGGAGCCCTCAACATGGGGCTAAAAGAGGACGAGCTCAAGCCGATAGTGGATGCGTGGCGGGCAGCAAACCCACATGTTGTTCAATTCTGGCGTGATGTAGAAGCAGCCGCCATCGACGCGATTACCACCCGCACTAGCGTTGCGCTTGGCAGCATTGCGTTTACGGCTACCAAAGGCATGCTGTTCATCACCTTGCCCTCGGGGTGGCGCTTGGCGTATGTGAAACCAGGGCTAGGCACCAACAGATTCGGCAGCACCTCACTCACATATTGGGGACAAGGTGTGAACCGCAAATGGACACAGTTGGAAACCTACGGCGGCAAACTAGTCGAAAACATCGTCCAAGCAACCGCCAGAGACCTGCTAGCCGAAGCGATCACGCGCATCGAAAAAGCTGGTCACCAGGTAACGATGCACGTCCACGACGAAGTCGTCATCGACGAAGGGTTAAAGGACAAATGGGGGTGCGGACGGAATGCTGGAGAGTGTTTTATGAATGTTTCGTATTCTCGGGAG
>ERZ1673752.250-NODE-250-length-98616-cov-8.930855_pt1 | contig 98616 bp, 74 predicted proteins | sample MGYA00580195_ERZ1673752 | MGnify/ENA primary metagenome ERZ1673752 (study PRJEB41218, sample SAMN15661744) | gut metagenome | host: Homo sapiens | place: Canada: London | collected 2015-08-20/2019-03-30 | study: EMG produced TPA metagenomics assembly of...
CTTTGCGGGAACTATAATGCGCGGAGGGTCACGCGGGTCAGTCTTTCAGACTGGCATGCCTTTTAGGCAAGAATCCGGGGGGGCTAAAGCCCCCGGCTATTGAGAGACCGTCCTTCGGGCGGGGCTGCAATGGCGGCGAAAATCTGTGCGGGATAGGGCGTATTGTATATGCGAGGGCGGTGGCAGTGCGTGCAGGTTGATGCGGGTTTAAATTGGCGTTGTGCGCAGGGTATTGCGGAAGTTTGGTTGATTATGGCCGCTGCAAAATGATGCGCAACACCCACCTCATCGGGTAGTGAAACGGTATTGGCGGTCATTTACAGTTGCCCATGCGCTATTGAAAACGCAGACATTTAAAAGGGTGCGGCGAAGCCGCTGGGTTTCCGTCCGTAGGACGGTCTTTGAATAGCCGGGGGTTTTCAACCCCCCGGTACATTTGCCCACAAGGGCAAAACAGTCTGCAAGACTGACCCGCGTGACCATCAACGCAATGTTCTTCCCAACCTGCATAATCTGCAGGCATGCCCACGCACGGTTGCATGCGCTACTGCACACGTTGATAGGTAGAAGGACGCAGCGCAGCCGCTGGGTTTCCGTCCGTAGGGCGGCGGTTATAATAGATTCGTGTAGCTGGATTAGGTTTGGAGGGAGGCAGCGCGAAATGGTTTTTATCCCAGTTTCCCCAATAGGGGGCGACTCTCTACACTCTTTAAAAACACTACAAATTTCTCTACCTTCGCGGCGTTAATAGTGCAGAAGTAATAGCAAAGCGGCAGGAGACAATACGGATGGGCGAAGAGTACAACGCAAGAGAGGTAGAAGCGCGCTGGCAGGAGAGCTGGCGCGAATCGGGCGTATACAACGTGACGGTTGACAAGAGCCGCCCGAAATACTACGTGCTGGACATGTTCCCCTACCCTTCTGGGGCGGGGCTTCACGTGGGGCATCCGCTGGGTTACATCGCCTCTGACATCTATAGCCGCTACAAGCGTATGCGGGGCTTCAACGTGCTGCACCCCATGGGGTACGATGCCTTTGGGCTGCCCGCGGAGCAGTACGCCATCCAAACGGGGCAGCACCCCGCGGAAACCACCCGCATTAACTGCGAACGCTACCGCCAGCAGCTGGAGCTGCTGGGGCTGAGCTACGATTGGGCACGGGAATTCCGCACGAGCGACCCAGACTACTACCACTGGACGCAATGGGCGTTTCTACAGTTCTATAACGCCTACTTCGATGCGGCAAAGCAGAAGGCACGGCCGCTCAAGGAGCTGATAGAGTACTTTGAGCAGCACGGATCGGAGGGGAATACGGCACACACAAACGCCGAGGTGGCGTTCACCGCGGAGGAGTGGAAGAAGATGGGCGCGGCAGAGCGCGATGCCATACTACACCATTTCCGCTTGGTATATCGCGCTGAGACATCGGTCAACTGGTGCGAGGAGCTCGGCACGGTGCTGGCAAACGATGAGGTGAAGGAGGGGCTCTCCGTGCGTGGAGGCTACCCCGTGACGCAGCGGCGCATGATGCAGTGGAACCTACGGGTGTCAGCCTACGCTGAACGTCTACTCGCGGGGCTGGAAGATTTGGAGTGGAGCGACTCCATGAAGGAGATGCAGCGCAATTGGATCGGGCGTTCGCAGGGCGCATCGGTACACTTCGATGTGGAGGGGCAAAAGGGCATAGATATAGAGGTATTCACCACCCGCCCCGACACGCTCTACGGGGTGACCTTCATGGTGCTAGCCCCCGACCATCCGCTAGTGCCAACGCTAACCACCGCGGCGCAGCGGGCCGAGGTAGCGGCGTACGTAGATGTGACGTCACACCGCTCCGAGCGGGAGCGCATAGCCGAGACCAAGCGGGTGAGCGGTGCATTCACCGGGAGCTACGCCCTCCACCCGCTCACCGGGGAGAAGCTACCGATATGGATAGGCGACTACGTGCTGATGGGCTACGGCACGGGGGCCATTATGGCCGTGGCGGCGCACGATGGGCGCGACTTTGCCTTTGCCCGCCACTTCGGGCTTCCGCTGCGGCAGGTGGTATGCGCTGTAGGCGAAAAGGTTAGCGACCCCGCCACGTGGGAAAACGCCTACGAAGCGAAAGACGGCATAGCCGTAAATAGCCCGCTTTGGGAGGGGAAACCCACCACGCAGGCCATAGAGGAAGCCTGCCGCATACTTGAAAAGGAAAGCAGGGGCAAGGCGAGGGTGACCTACCGGCTACGCGATGCCATCTTTAGCCGGCAACGCTACTGGGGCGAGCCAATCCCAATATATTACGACGCTGAGGGCGCATCGCATGGGCTTGACGAAGGCGAACTCCCGCTGATGCTCCCCGAAATAGATAGCTTCAAGCCATCGCCCGACGGCGAGCCACCGCTGGCACGCGCCAAGAATTGGAGAACCAAGGAGGGATTCCCTTTAGAGACTACCACCATGCCTGGCTTCGCGGGATCGTCAGCCTACTCGGTGCGATTCATGTCGCCCGATTACAGTAAGGGGTTGGTATCGCCCGAAGCCAACGGCTATTGGCAGGACGTAGACCTATACATAGGCGGCACGGAGCACGCCACGGGGCACCTCATCTACTCCCGCTTTTGGAATAAGGTGCTGTACGACCTGGGGTACGTGGTGAAAGACGAACCCTTTAAAAGGCTGGTGAACCAGGGGATGATCCAGGGAAGGTCAAGCTTTATCTACCGGGTTAAGGGCACGCAACGGTACGTGCCGGTGACGCAGCGGGAGCAGTACGACACAACGGAGATACATGTGAACATTTGCTACGTGCAGAACGACATACTTGACGTAGAGGCGCTGCGAGCATCAAGCGCGGAGTACCGCGACGCGGAGTTCGTGCTTGAGAATGGGGAGTACCGCTGCGGCTGGGCAGTGGAGAAGATGAGCAAATCGATGCTGAACGTGGTTAACCCCGACAGCATCGTGCAGGAGTACGGGGCAGACACGCTGCGCATGTACGAGATGTTTCTAGGGCCGCTGGAGATGTCAAAGCCATGGGACACCAATGGGATTGACGGCGCTTCCAAGTTCTTGCGCAAGCTATGGCGCTACTGCACGGAGGGCGAACTTAGCGAGGGCGAAGCCCCGAAGGAGGCGCTGCGCGCTGTACATAGGTGCGTGAGGCAAACGGAGGAGGGCATCGAGCGGCTCAGCTTTAACACCTGCGTTTCGGGCTTTATGATTGCGCTGAACGAGGTGCAGAAGGCTAAAAGCCGTCACCGCAGCGTGCTGGAGCCATTAGTGCTGGCACTATGCCCCTTCGCTCCGCACATGTGCGAAGAGCTTTGGCACCGGTTTGGACACAAGGACTTCGCGGTAGCTGAGGCTTGGCCTTCGGTTGATGAACGCTACCTCGTGGAGGAGAGCTACAACTACCCGATATCGTTTAATGGGAAAACACGTTTCACGATGGAGCTGGCGCAATCGCTCGATGCTGCTGGGGTAGAAAAAGAGGTACTCACGGACCCCCGCGTGGTGGAGCAGCTTGCAGGACGTACGCCCAAGCGGGTTATCGTGGTAATCGGAAGAATCGTAAATATTGTAATCTGAAACAGCTAAAACGAATTAGCAAGACAACAATGGGAGCAAAGAAACTAGATAAAAAGCAAACAAGGCAGCTCGTCAAGGAGTATGCGCTGATAATCTTTGGGTTAATAATCTACACGCTAGGCTGGACGTGCTTTCTTGTGCCGATGGGGATTACCGGCGGCGGGGCATCGGGTATTGGCACCATGGTGTACCTCCTCACAGGGGGTGCAGTGCCAGTGGGTGTGACGTACCTCGTAGTCAATGCCATTCTGATAATCATTGCGATGAAGGTTATCGGAGCTAACTTCGGCGTGAAAACCATATTTGCGGTAGGGCTCGCTTCCGTGCTACTCTACGTGGAACAGATACTGCTGACGAAATACGTGCCGATAATGCCGAACGACATCCTGCTCTCCGCCATCATCGGAGGAGCGATGTCGGGGCTCGGCATTGCGATAGCGTTTAGCCAAGGGGGCAGCACAGGGGGCACCGATATCATCGTGATGCTGGTCCTTAAGTACCGCAACATGAGTCCAGGCAAAGTTCTTTTGATGGTAGATGTACTGATTGTATCATCAGCACTATTTTCACTGCAAGAATTGCCTTTTATTGAGCGGATTGCACGGTTGATGTATGGTTACATCACAATGGTAACCACATCGTACGTGATTGACCTATACCTTAACGGGCGAAAGCAATCGCTACAGGTGTTCATTTTCTCTAAGAACTACGCTGCTATTTCTGATAGGATAAACAGCGAAATGAATCGCGGCGTAACGGTTCTTGATGCCAAAGGATGGTACTCCAAGGAAGAGGGGAAGGTGCTGCTCGTGGTGGTGCGCAGCAACGAAAGGAGTACGCTGTATAGAATCATCAAAGAGGAAGACCAAGCGGCATTCATTTCGGCGGCCAACGTGAGCGGCGTATTTGGCCGCGGCTTTGAGGCCATCAAACCGTGACCCGGCGTAGAGCCAAAGAGCGAAAAGATGCGAAGAGGAAAGACGTTAGCAGCGACAGCGATAGTGTGCGTGGCTGCGTTGCTGGTTTCGTGCTTGGAGCCAGATAGGAAGGGTCAGCGCGGCCCCGCGGTGGACAGTACAGTGACGCTATCCGCGAACCGCTACGGTTTTTTAGACCAAGACCTGCGTGTGGATACGATAGTAGTACCAAGCGGGGTGGCACTGTCCACGCTGCTGCGGCAGCACGGCGTGACGGCTACACACATTCAACAAATCGGTTTGGGTGCGCTGGAAGGGATATTTTCCCCGCGTAAAATCAAGGCTGGCAACGAGTCGTACTTTTGGTATGGGGAAGACAGCATCGCAAGACACTGGGTATATAAGCAAAGCCCAACGGACTACCTACATCTTGATTTCACGGGCGACACGCTCTCGGCAGCAATTGAAAATCTACCGATAGAAATCAAGCGGCGAAGCGTGCATACGGTAATTGAGTCCTCGCTGTGGAACGCGATGGTTAGCGCCAATACCTCTCCGTCGTTAGCCCTACGCTTGTCCGACATCTTCGCATGGACCGTAGATTTTTTTGGGCTAGCCAAAGGCGATCAGTTTTTCGTGTGCTACGATGAGGAACTGCTTGACGAAGAGGCAATAGGGATAGGGAAAATCCACGCAGCACGGTTTGTACACGGGAAGGACACCATCGGGGCCTATAGCTTTACGCAGGACTCTACCCGCTCCTACTGGGACCAGCAGGGGCGCAGCCTGCGCAAGGCCTTTTTGAAAGCACCTTTACACTTCTCTCGAATTTCCTCCGGCTTTTCGTACGGGCGCAAGCATCCCATTCTAAAGATCGTTCGCCCGCACACTGGGGTTGACTACGCCGCGCCGGCAGGCACACCGGTTTTGGCCCTAGGCGATGGCAAGGTGATTGCCAAAGGGTATAACGGCGGAGGCGGTAACACCGTGAAGATTAGGCATAACAGCGTCTATACCACGGGGTATATGCATCTATCCCGCTACGGGAAGGGCATACAGGTGGGGTCGTTCGTGAAGCAGGGGCAGGTGATTGGCTACGTGGGGAGCACGGGGTTGGCCACAGGGCCGCACCTCGATTTTAGGGTATGGCGCAACGGATCGCCCATGAACCCCCTCCGGATGGAGTCTCCATCGGTAGCACCGCTCGACAGCGCATTGCTCCCTGCCTTTTTTCGGGAGTGCGTCACCCTTGACTCTCTCTTAAACCTAGCCGAAAAGAAGATGCAAGTGCCAGCGGTCGACACCACAAGTGGTACAAATGAAGAGTGGTAGGCATGAATGTTTTCTGCCAATCCGTCTAAATTGGGTATATTTGCAGGAAAAGAAGGTGGGGGAAAAGCGTCATGGCAAAGATTCATATTACGGTAAACGGTACAAGCCAAGAGCTTGAAGCGGGTAGCACTCTTGATAGCTACGCGGAGAGCAAGGGGCTAGGCAATCAGCAGGGAGTGGCGATAGCAGTTAATGGAAAGGTAATTCGTCGTCGGGATTGGATAACCACAACGCTCGCGGATGGCGATGTAATAATGCTTCTCACGGCTGCGCAGGGGGGGTGAAGAAGCACAGGGTACGGCAGAACGAAGAGGCAAGCATTAAGGAAGGTAGAGCAATGAGACAGAAAGAAATAAAGAACGAACAGAATCTGCGGGAAGAGCAGTGCGAATACATTACGCAAGCCCCCATTGCGGGGTCGGAAAAGGTGTACATACCCTCAAGCAGCGATGGTAGGATTAGGGTTCCTATGCGTAAAATATCAATGTCACCAACGGAGCGCGAGGGGAAAGCCCCAGAGGAGAACGCCCCGCTCTACGTGTACGATACGAGTGGCCCCTTCACGGATCCATCCATTCAGATTGACGTAACCGAGGGCATTCCACGCATACGCGAGGCGTGGATCGCGGAGCGCAACGATACAGAAGAGCTGCCCACCCTCAGCTCCGAGTATGGGCGGATGCGCCTAGCCGATAAAACGCTCGACTCGCTACGCTTTCCCCACGTGAACAGTAAGCCCCGCCGAGCAAAGGCTGGGAAATGCGTGACGCAGCGTCAGTATGCCCAGCAGGGCATCGTCACCCCGGAGATGGAATTTGTGGCGGTACGAGAGAATCAGAATTTTACAACCATGCACGAGGCGTACGGGCGTGGCGAGATGCCCAGCCCCATTACGGGGGAGTACGTACGGCAGGAGGTGGCTGCGGGGCGAGCCATCATCCCGGCAAATATCAACCACCCCGAGAGCGAACCTATGATCATAGGGCGGAACTTCTTGACGAAGATTAACGCAAACATTGGGAATTCGGCTATTACTTCGGGCATCCACGAGGAGGTGGAAAAAGCTGTGTGGGCGTTCCGTTGGGGCGCTGACACCGTGATGGACCTCTCAACAGGGGATAACATACACGAGACCCGGGAATGGATTATCCGTAATTCGCCTGTACCGATAGGCACGGTTCCTCTCTATCAGGCACTTGAGAAAGTGAATGGAGATGTGGAGGCCCTGAGCTGGGAAATCTACCGCGACACGATAATAGAGCAAGCGGAGCAAGGCGTTGACTACTTCACCATCCATGCGGGCGTGCGCAAGGAGTACATTCCGCTCACGCTAAAGCGGTTGACGGGTATCGTATCGCGCGGCGGCGCCATCATGGCGAAGTGGAGCATGCTTCACAAGGAGGAGAACTTCCTCTACTCTCACTTTGACGAGATTTGCGACGTATTGGCCGCCTACGACGTGGCCGTGTCGCTGGGCGATGGGCTAAGGCCTGGATCCATCGCCGATGGGAACGATGCGGCCCAATTCGCCGAGCTCGACACGCTAGGCGAACTGACACAAACGGCGTGGGCAAAAGGCGTTCAGGTAATGATAGAGGGGCCCGGGCACGTGCCGATGCACAAGGTGATGGTCAATGCGGAGCGTGAGCAGGAGATATGCGCCGATGCGCCGTTCTACACGTTAGGACCACTCGTGACAGACATTGCCCCCGGCTACGACCACATCACCTCGGCCATCGGCGGCGCGCTGATTGGTTGGGCTGGCACAGCCATGCTCTGCTACGTAACCCCGAAGGAACATCTCGGGCTGCCCAATCCTAACGATGTAAAAGAGGGCGTGATAACCTATAAGCTCACGGCGCATGCCGTTGACATCGCCAAGGGGCATCCCAGCGCAACGTACCGCGACAACGCCATGAGCAAGGCTCGCTTTGAGTTCCGCTGGAAAGATCAGTTCAGCATCGGCCTAGACCCTGATAGGGCTCGGGCATACCACGACGAGACTCTTCCTAGCGAGAGCGGAAAGAAGCAACACTTCTGCAGCATGTGCGGGAAGAAGTTCTGCTCTATGCGAACATCGCAGCAGGTGAAGGAGCTGGCCGAGGAGGAGCTGAAAAAATAGATACGTTTAGACGCATACAGCGTAGCATCCATCTTCTCCACGCAATGCACGGAGGGGGTGGATGCCTCTATAAACAAAACGGATACTGCAACGTTATAGGTGCAAAGTACCCTGCCGGTTATGCAGCGGTAGATGAGAGATTGATAGCGTGTAGAGATGAAAAAGAGAAAGGGAGACGATTTCAACCAGGCAGAGAGGATACTAGAAATCCTACAGGAGAGCTTTTCGGTAACTGATAAAGGGGTAACCTTATCGGAAGAGGATATTCCTGACGAATTGCCCTTGATTGAACTACGAAATAACGTCTGCTTCCCATTCACGATGCTGCCTATTGCGGTAGGGCGTCCACGAACCAAACGGCTGGTAGACTCGCTTGAGGGCGATGCCCCCTTGGTAGTGATTACGGCACAAAAGAATCCGGAAGCGAATAACCCCACGAAGAGCGGGCTGTACCGAACGGCTACATTGGCGAAGGTGCGGCAGTCCATCCCCGTACCGGGGCACACGGCTCTCGTAGTGGTGGGATTGATGCGGGTGAAGATTACAGAATTTGTACAATCCAAGCCCTACTTCACGGTGAAGGTGGAGCCGCTACAGGAAAAGATAGGCGACCTGAAGTCGGAGAGCATGGCAGTAAAGCTTTCGGAGCTTGGGAGGTTAGCAAAACAGTACTCAGAACTCGCCAATGACAACGTGGCATTCGTGTCGGACATGTCGGTCAATGGGGTAGATGTTTTTCCACTCTTCTTTGTCAATACGATTGCCTCACTGCTAGAGATGCCCGTTGACAAGAAGCAAGATTTGCTAGAGAGTAGCGATTTTGAGCATCGTGTAGACCTCTTGCTGGAGCAGATCGTTTTTGCCATCAAGGGCCTAGAGCTGCGTCAGGAGATGCAGAAGAAGACCCACGAAGACCTTGAAAAGCAGCAACGCGACTTCATGCTGCAACAGCAGATAAAAACGATACAATCGGAGCTGAACAGCGGGGAGGTGAACGATGCTGAAGCGATAATAAAAAAGGGCGCGAAGCTGAAACTCTCCAAGGAAGCGCGCGAGGTGTTTGACCGCGAGGTTAACCGGTTGCAACAGATGAACTCCGCTGCCCCCGATTACGCCATCCAGCTCTCATACCTACAGCTATTCACCGAACTTCCGTGGGGTGTCTATTCAAAGGACAACCACGACCTAAGATATGCTCAGGAGTGCCTTGATGAAAATCACTTCGGGCTGGAAAAGGTGAAAGAGCGGATATTGGAGTTTTTGGCAGTGCTGAAGCTAAAAAAGGACTTGAAGTCGCCAATTATCTGTCTATACGGTCCTCCCGGGGTAGGGAAAACATCGCTAGGACGTTCAATAGCAAAAGCTTTGGGCAGGCAGTACGCACGCATATCCCTTGGCGGCATGCACGATGAGGCGGAGATACGTGGGCATCGGCGAACCTACGTGGGCGCAATGCCAGGGCGTATCATACAGAATCTGAGAAAGGTAAAGACTTCAAACCCAGTGTTCGTGCTTGACGAGATCGACAAGGTGACGTCAAACATGATGGGAGATCCGGCATCTGCCCTCCTAGAGGTGCTTGACCCAGAGCAGAATAAGTCGTTTTACGATAACTACCTAGAGGTTGACTTTGACCTCTCAAACGTGCTATTCGTCACCACGGCGAATGACATCAGTACGATAGCCCCCGCCCTACGCGATAGGATGGAGATGGTGGAAATCACTGGCTACCTATTGGAAGAGAAGATAGCGATTGCCAAAAAGCATCTCATTCCAAAGCAACTGGAGGCGCACGGCGTAAAGCCTGAGCAATTCGTGCTCTCCGATGAGTTAATACAGTGCGTTATTGAGGATTACACCCGAGAAAGCGGAGTCCGAAAGCTTGACCAAACGATCGCAAAGCTCATTCGGCAGCAAGCCAAACGGATCGCCATGAAGGAGGAGATGAACGTGGAACTCACAAAGGAGGATATAGTGGAACGCCTCGGGAGAGCCAAGTTTATCAATGAACACTACAAGGATCGTCACAACGTTGGCGTGGCCGTAGGCATGGCATGGACGCAGGTGGGGGGCGAGATACTCTACGTAGAGTCGGCCATGTCAAACGGGAAAGGGACCTTGAACCTTACCGGGAATTTGGGCGATGTGATGAAGGAGTCTGCCGCCATTGCGTTGCAGCTTCTACGAAGCATGAAGGATAGGCTAAAGCTCACTGTAGACTTCCTAAACACCGATGTGCACGTACATGTACCCGAAGGCGCAATCCCTAAAGATGGACCCTCCGCAGGCGTTACGATGGTCACGTCACTTCTTTCCACCCTTTCGGGCGTAGTGCCGACCGCGGGGATAGCCATGACAGGCGAGATAACGCTCAGCGGTCGTGTACTTCCTGTGGGGGGGATTAAGGAGAAGATTTTGGCCGCAAAGCGCGCAGATCTCAAACACATCGTCATGCCGGCAGAAAACCAAAAGGACATTGAAGAGATAAAGCCTGAATACATAAAGGGTTTAACATTCTCGTACATTGATTCGGTTGACGAGTTGATAGAAGTGATGTTCCCTAGTCTGTATGCTGCCATGGACAAGAAAGCTTAAACACACCGCAACGTTTACCGTTGTAATAGCATCATGAGTATGTATAAGCGGTTTGTTAAGCCATTGCTTTTTTGTCTTCCCCCAGAACGAGCGCACAGCTTTGCACTGGGGAGCCTGAGAGGAGTGCTTCGTTTTCCCTTTGGGAAGGCGTGTTTAAGGAGTCTTTTTGGAGTACCTAAAGCGATGCCAACCATTGAGCTATGGGACATTCCTTTCAAGGGGTACGTAGGCTTAGCAGCAGGGTTTGACAAGCGTGGCGTACTGCTCGATGATGCTGACTGCCTTGGGTTTTCTTTCATAGAGGTTGGGACAGTCCCGCCGAGACCTCAACCGGGTAATCCACAGCCTCGTCTGTTTAGACTGACGGAGGATCGTGCATTTATCAACCGTATGGGGTTCAATTCGCCCGGCGTTGCCTCCGTGGAGAAACGACTGGCGAAGATGCGTACGCACCGAATTCCTATACTCGGGAACATTGGGAAGAACACCGCCACAGACAATCTCAATGCGAAAGAGGATTACCTAGAGGTGTTCAGTCGACTTTACCCTATAGTTGACCTATTTGTAATCAACGTAAGCTGCCCTAACGTTAAGTCATTGTGCGACTTGCAGAGTGCCGACTCGCTCACGGCTCTCCTTGAACCTATAATGCAATTCCGCATACAACAGGGATTCTACCGCCCTATCCTACTCAAACTAGGGCCTGATGCCCCCGCAGATACCATTGGCGATGTGGTTCGCACAGCTCAGAAACTCGGTATAGATGCATTCGTTGCATCCAACACCACCAACAGTCGTGAGCACGTAAAAACCTCAAAAGCCAAACTAGAAAAAATCGGACGCGGCGGGTTAAGCGGAGCTCCGCTCTTTGAACAAGCACTTGCGCTGGTGAAGAATATTCGGGCGAACGCTGCACCGTCTACTCCCATCATCGGGGTTGGGGGAATTTCCAATGGGAAGGAGGCACTCGCAATGCTTCAGGCGGGAGCATCGCTCGTGGAGATATTTACTGGTTTTATATACGAGGGTCCTAAGACCGCACGCCGTATCAACAAATACCTGTTAGAGCATCGGGACGAAATTCCCAACTGGCTTGTGTGAAGTAGTTCAAGGTGGAAATAATGCAAGAAAAACGCAGCTAGCGGGCTTGCCCGCTAGCTGCGTTTTTTAATTTCTTCTCTGCTTAGGTCTATGATTGGACCCTACACATCGTAATCGTCATCATCATGCTTATCACCCGCCTCCTCATCGTCTGCGTCAGCATCACCGTCTGCTTGTTCCTCCTCCTCTTCTTCCTCAACATCATCCATCATGTCCACGTCCATTCCCCCCTTCTCGTCCTCCTCTAACTCCTCATCCAACTCGTCGTTTTCCTCGTCCTCTTCGTCAACATCCTCCCATTTGTCCGCGTGAAGCTCTACTCTAACCAAGTAGACGGCATCCTCACATTCCATGCGCACTGCATAAAACTTCTCCCCATTAGGCTTCGTAACCTCGTTGGCATAGGTTTCATACCCTCCAGGAAATGCCAAGTTAAACTCTTCGAGCAACTCGTCAGACAGCCTGTCATAGCTAGTCAAAATATGCTTCTTTGGTGTTGTCATGCCTACCGTTTAATCTCTACTTTTCTCCTTTTTTCGGCTGCAATAATAGTGTATTTTTCTGAATTCAAACCATCATTGCCTAAACAATAGGATTTATTCCGTTGCATGTAATCATAGTACGCTAAAAATCAATTGATTACTATTGCTGAGATGTCTGCTATTTGTTGAAAAGCTCTTAGCGTTCACTTCAACGCTTCCCACTAAGGCCACCTTGTTCCATTCTACTTGAAACGCCTGAAATAGAGCATAAAACCCCACGCACAGTTTTTTAGCTAGAGGTTTTGTACCTTTGCAGCGTTATTTGGCGAAGCCGATAAGACCGCCCTAACAGAAAGGGCGTAAAGTGAAGGAGTAAAAATTGTCTGCAATGGAGAACATAATTGCCCCCGTTGACCCGCAACTAATTGAACAAGAACTCACCGATGAACTCTTCTTACGTAAGTCAAACAATGGCAATACCCTCCTATACCATTTCACAGCTACACAAGCCCCCTACACGATGCGAGAGCTTGGACGCCTGCGAGAACTCTCATTTCGTGAGGCTGGCGGCGGCACAGGCAAGGAGTTAGACATTGATGAATTTGATACCAACGACCACCCATACTCGCAGCTCATTGTTTGGGATCCCGAGGAGCGTCAAATTCTTGGGGGATATCGCTACATAGCAGGCAACGTAGGCGTACACCCGAGTAAACTCTTCGCCACAGGAGAACTTTTTAATTTTTCTGATGAGTTTATCCGAGACTACCTACCCTACACCATTGAACTAGGGCGTTCATTCGTACAGCCTGCCTATCAATCGACACGACTCCGAAGGAAAGGGATTTACGCCCTTGACAACCTATGGGACGGGCTTGGTGCCCTCGTAGTACTCAACCCTTGGATGAAGTACTTTTTCGGGAAGGTCACGATGTATCCGCATTACAACGTCGAGGCGCGCAGCGCCCTTCTGTACTACATCGAGAAGTATTACCCCGACACGAAGACCTTGGTGCGTCCCATCACCCCGCTTCCATCGGCACTTACGAAGGAACAATTAGAATCTATTTTCACGGGAAGCGATAGGGCAGAGAATAAGGAAATTCTCATGCGCTACCTGACAGAACGAGGGGAACGAATTCCACCGCTCATTAAGTCGTACGTTGGCCTAAGCGATACGATGAAGATGTTTGGTACTGCCATCAACCCTGGCTTCGGGGCAGTGGAGGAGACGGGTATTCTAGTAACAGTCGGCGACATCCTTCCTGAAAAAAAGGAGCGCCACATCGATACATTTAGCCGCTAACCCACCTGACTGTAGCGTAACCCACTCGCACGCCGCTGTAATTCGGCCTTTATCCGTGCGTTTTCCTCTAAAGCTAAAGCCGGATCGGCAATGACAAGTGCTTGCGCTATGGCGTTCGCCTGTTCAATGAGTTGACCGTCCTGTTCAATTCTCGCAATTCTGAACTGCGCCCCGATACCGCTCTGCTGCGTTCCTTCCACATCCCCTGGGCCCCGGAGCTGTAGGTCAGCCTCGGCTATTTTGAAGCCGTCATTCGTACGCACCATGGTTTCGATCCGCATACGGGTAGTAGTTGAGAGCTTTTGTGATGTCATGAGGATGCAGTAACTCTTATCCCCGCCCCGCCCTACCCTTCCACGCAGCTGATGCAACTGCGAAAGACCGAAACGCTGCGCACTCTCAATAAGCATTACCGTGGCGTTCGGCACATCTACCCCTACCTCTATGACCGTGGTTGAAACCAATATCTGCACCTTATTGTCGCTAAAGAGCTTCATCGCCACCCTCTTCTCATCGGGTTTCATCCGCCCATGCAGCATGGCAAGGAAGAACCCTTGCGGCTCAAAAAAACGTTTTAGTGCAATGAAGCCCTCTTCCAAGGAGGCTAGATCTACCTTCTCGTTCTCCTCTATCAAGGGGTAAACAACGTACGCTTGCCTCCCCTGCACTAGCTCTTTGGCCACGCTCGTGTATACTGCGAAACGCTGCTCCTCGTATGCGTGTATCGTTTGGATAGGTTTACGTCCTGGGGGCAACTCATCGATAATGCTTACGTCAAGGTCACCGTAGAGCGTCATGGCGAGCGTTCGCGGTATCGGCGTAGCGGTCATAACCAGAATGTGCGGAAGGCAATGCGCCCCCTTCGCCCAGAGCTTGGCGCGCTGCTGCACCCCGAAACGATGCTGCTCGTCCACCACCACGAGACCCAAATTCCGAAATGACACCTCGTCCTCTATGACCGCATGCGTACCAATGAGAATATCAATCTGTCCAGACTGTAACCCAGCATGCAGTATCTCTCGCTCACGTTTCTTAGTACTCCCCATCAGCAACCCCACATGCACCGGTAGATTCGTAGTGAACTTTGATATCGTTGTAAAATGCTGCTGCGCCAAAATCTCCGTTGGCGCCATGAGGCATGACTGATACCCATTGTCCGCCGCCAGGAGCATTGAGAAGAGCGACACTAGGGTCTTCCCGCTCCCCACATCCCCCTGCAACAAACGATTCATTTGCCGGCCGCTACGCATATCCTCGTGTATCTCGTGCAGTACACGTTTCTGAGCATTCGTCAAATCGAACGGTAGGTCCTCCCTGTAGAGCCTATTGAACAGTGGCCCTACCTTCGTAAAAGGTGCACCCACATTCTGCGTATGGTGCTGAACCCTCGACTGCTGCACCCGCAACTGCCAAAAGAAGACCTCGTCAAACTTTATTCTCCGCAACGCCTTCTCCACGTCCGTCATTTGACTCGGGAAATGGACATTCCACAGAGCCTCTCGTAACGGTAGCAAGTCGTAGCGAGCGTAGAACCTTTCGTCTAGAGGGTCCTCCACATCGTTCCACGCCCACTGCGCCACGTTTCTCACCAACTCCCCTACGGCCTGCTGACTACGCGGAATGCGACTAATCTTTGCCGTAGAGCTGTACACCCCCTCAATCCTCGCTCTCTTCAACAGCTCCTCAGTGTACAAGTCAAATTCTGGGTGCGTCATGGTCAACGTAGATCCAAACCGATCTACCTTCCCAAACGCTACGTACCTACTGCCTATTCGTATCCTCCCGTAGAAGTAGCGCACCCCCTGGAACCACACGAGCGACATCTGTCGGTGCGCCCCCTGCAGCGTAACGACCAACCGTTGCTTACGCCCCTGCCCTACAATCTGCATACCCGACACATCGCCTACCACCTGTACCAGCTCCCCGACAGAATGCACATCGTCTACCGACACGAAAAAGCGACGGTCAACATAACGGAACGGAACGAAGAGCAACACATCCTCCACCGTCCTAATGTGTAGCTCCTGTTCCAACAGCTGCACTAGCCGTTTGTTAAGCCCGCCGATCTCGCTTATCGGGGTGTCAAACGCAGAATTCATACCTAGCAAAGGTAATCATAATTCCTTTTTCGCCCTCTCTTTGCATAGTACATTCTTAATGAAGTATCTTTCGGCTTCTCTGAATTTCTATACCTTTGCGCATTCAACCTGCGGTTCTAGAAACAGGAGATCTCGGTTGAATGTAAACTAAACGCAAAAGAGCATCTCGCTATGCTTACCTATACAAAACGTTCCTTCTTCCCTTCGCTCGTTACGTTCCTTCTCCTTTTCCCATTCCTTCTTTACCCCATCCGCACCCAATGCCAGCCGTCAAAACAACGCTACGTGCTTAGCGGCTTCGTGATGGACTCCCTCTCCCACGAATCGCTGCCCGCCGCCTCCATCGTTATCATGGGAACCACGCAGGGGACCATTACAAACAACTACGGATTCTACTCCATTCCCCTCGACAGCGGTGACTACACCGTAGAATACTCGTACGTAGGGTATTCCCCATGCCAAGTTGCGCTGACGCTACGCTCCGATACGACCATCGATGCGATGCTCGGAAGCAACATCACCATCCAGGACGTGATGATTTCTGGTATAGCCAACCACGAAGCCAGCCGAAGCCCGCGCATGGGTAGCCACCTACTCCCAAAGAGGGCCATTGAGAACGTACCCATGATTTTTGGAGAGCACGATGTGCTTCGCATCGTGCAGCTCATGCCGGGGGTGCAGAAAGGCAACGAGGGGAGCAACGATATATACGTGCGAGGGGGTAGCCCCGACCAAAATCTCATCCTCCTCGACGGTGCGCCCGTATATAACGCCACGCACCTCATGGGGATGTTCTCCCTCTTTAACGGCAACGCAATAAAGAGCACGGAACTCATTAAAGGCGGATTCCCCGCACGCTACGGCGGCCGCCTTTCATCGGTCATTGAGATGGTAATGGACGAAGGCGACATGCGACGCTACCACGGCGACTTCTCCATCGGCCTTATCTCCGCCTCTGCGATGGTGCAGGGCCCCATTGTGAAAGATAAAGTCTCGTTCATCGTTACGGGGCGTCGCACCTACGTTGATGCGCTCCTGCGCCCATGGGCAAAGGTAGAAGAGGGCGTTCCAACCGTCTTCTTTTACGACTTTACCGGTAAAGTAAATTGGAAAATCAACGGTGCGAATCGGCTCTATCTAAGCGGATACCTCGGCCAAGATAAATTCGGTATGTACATGAAAGACCTCGGCGCCATGGAAAAGATGAACTTCGGATGGGGCAACGCCACCGGTGCTTTACGCTGGAACTGCGTTATCAACCCCTCGCTCTTTTCCAATCTCTCCGCGGTCTATAGCTACTACGGCCTGAATATCCTCAATGAGGGAAAATTTGAGAACATAAAATACCGCATGCGGTACGCCTCCCGTATCCAAAACGTTAGCCTTAAATGGGATCTCAACTATACCCCCCATCAAAACCACCAACTCCGCGCCGGCATAGCATCCACAGGGTATCTCTTTGAGCCTAGAGCCCTTGAGGAGAAACACACCGAGCTGAATATTGACACCGTGAGCCGCATAGGGGTGTACACCCTCGAAGCGGCGCTCTACATAGAAGACGAGATGCGCCTTGCCGACTGGGGGCGCGCCAACGTGGGCCTCCGCGCCTCGTACTATGCGGCCCCCGGCTACCATCGTGTAAGCCCAGAGCCGCGCGCCTCCCTTGCGGTATACCTACACCCACAGGTATCGCTCAAGGCTGCATTCTCAATGATGGGGCAGCAGCTACACCTCCTCTCCTCCAGCGGTTTCGGCCTCCCTACCGACCTGTGGATCCCCGCCACCCGAAAAATCCCGCTGCAAACCGGTTGGCAAACCTCCCTAGGACTCACCTACGACATCAATAAGATCGGCTCCACCCTCTCCCTTGAAGGCTACTATAAACAGGCCCATGGGGCAACCCACTACAAGGAGGGGGCCTCCTTCGTTGGGGAACTCGATTTCTTTTCTACCGATAAGTACTACTGGGAAGACAAAATTGCGCAGGGCAATAGCTGGAGCGCAGGGCTAGAGCTTCTCTTCCAGCGCAAAGCCGGTGCGCTTACCGGCTGGGTGAGCTACACCCTCGCCTTCACTAGAATGAAATTCCCTGAAATAAACTTTGGAAATAGCTTTTGGGCTCCCCATGATCGGCGGCACGCTCTATCAACGGTTGTGCTGTACGAAATCAATGACAACTGGTCCATCTCTGCCACCTTCGTGTTCTGCACCGGCACCACCTTCGTCATCCCAGAAAGCAACCACCCCATCGTGACCCAACCAAAAACCCCTCCCCTTGCAGCCTACGGGAACGCCATAACCCAGGGTAGCTACGAAAACGTTGTGAAGTATGGGGCTATTGACCAGCTCCGTATGGAAAACTACCATCGTCTTGATATCGGGGCGCAGTGGCGTAAGCAAGCAAAGTACGTGGAACACCGCCTCTCCTTTGACATTTACAACGTCTACTGCCGCCGAAATCCCTTCTTCTACTACCCCGTCACTGAAGTAAACAGCAAAGGGAAAACGACATCTAGACTCTACAAATTCTCTCTCTTCCCCATCATTCCAACCATCTCCTACGGCCTAAAATTCTAAATCCACGACTACCATGAAATACGCCAAATCCATAGCTCTCTCTACCATTGCGACGGTCATTCTATACGTATTCAACGCCTGCAACTTCTTCAACACTCTCGTTGACGACATAAAACTTCCTGAGTTCTCCCCCTACCTCACGCTTATCTCTTTCCTTGATGCCGATGCCGACACCACCTTTATCTTTGTTGCGCAAAGCACCCCTGAGGAGGCCCTACCGGCAAAGGGTGGTGACTTCTCGGTTTTTAATCAGCTCGGATGCGTACAGGGGGCTGACGTTACCCTAACCGACCTCACCACAGGGCAATCCGCCCAAGCCTTTAACGACTACACCCCAGGTGCCACCACCTACACTGGGCTATACATGGTGCCCCACGTTGAGCTTCCAATAGTCGTTGGGCACGAATACGAAATACGCGCCGTTTACAAGAATATACAACCAGCATCGGCACGCTGCCGTTGCGCCCCCTTGAGCGAAGCCTCCTTTGACTGCCAAGCGATAGGGCGGAAGGCCCTCGTAACAATCCACAACGTTGATAGCCAAGACCGCTACTTCTTCATCCACGTGGAGCAAAAGGTGCGAGAGGGAATGAGTATCGTCTCAGAAAGTACCGTTAACGCTGAGACTCTGGCGAATGGATCCATCTTCTTTACGCTAGGAGAGCAATTCGGAGATATGATGTCAGGCTCTACCAATCAATCGCTGACCATAGACACCTGCTTCGTTTACGAGTTTGATCACAACGCCTACAAGTATTTTCACAAAGTGGAGCTGTACCAAAACGCAGACTACGGCATTTTCAGCAAGCCGGTGTATCTCTTCACCAACGTTGTGGGCGGGCAAGGCATCTTCGCTACCCGAAGAGCGGTAAAGAGGAGCAAATAGACCCAGCAAAACAGCCTTGCCACCAATGTGTTGCTAGCGAGCTATCGCCTTCCCAAGAACTCCAAAACCAGCTGCGTTTCTGCCTTCAGTGCACCCATCATGGTGGTCAATGGAACGTAAGGGGCAGCCCCCACCTCTGAAACGTCTCCAGCCCCAATCGTGAATAGGCATAATGGAGCTACCGAAGCGTAGCACGACAGGGTTTCCCCCCTATTCACACTTCCTCTCTGCCGCACCGCATTTTTTCCCACAGCTTTTACAGCCGCAGATTGCACCACGCCTATTAGCTTTCCATCATTGCGCAGCGGGGAGGGTCCCTTCACGTAGTCACAGCGCACTGCCACGCCGTACGCCTTCGCGATACCATCGGCCTGCTCCCGAATCCCCAACTCCACACGCTTCCTTTCCGCAATGCTATGCGTATATACCGCGCCTTCGAGCAGCGCTTGCCCCGCTACCAATCGAGCCGACTCACCCGCCGCCATCTTGCCCACATTAACCACCGTAGCCTCGTGGGGCGCCGCGCCGCGCGACACCAAGGTCTGCAGCACCCCCACCAACGCCGCCCCTGCCACTAGGGCATCGGCACACCGCTCGGGGGTAGCCCCATCCCCTTCACGTCCATACAGTAGCAACTTAAAATAATCTTCGGCAGGCGACACCACTCCCTCTGGGAGTATCCCAACGCTACCATCGGGGACCTCAGCCTCTAGAGCCATAGAGTACACGGCCTCCACCCTTTGCAACTCCTTCACCCGCGCCAAAACCTCAGCACTTTCGCATGCCCCCTTCCCCGCATTTATCTCAAAGATAAAATAGACATCCCCGCGGAGTGAACCCTGCATTAATTCCAACATCTTCGCCGCACCTAGCAGCAGCGCGCTTTCCGCATGATGCCAACCCAATAGTTGCCCCCGCTGCGGCACGAAATGCGGAGCCTTCTGCATCGCATCCATCGGAGAGATCACAGCCCGCAAGGCGATTCGTCTACCTGGCCGATCGCCGCGAAGCCGAGCCACCACCCCTTGCTCGCTCCGACTCACTATCTCTATATGCTCACTGCTACCCAATACGCTATCCACAAACGCCAACGAACGTTGCGCCTCTCCACCCCTCATCAACCCGTAAAGCTCTCGCTGCCACCCGTCCGCCGCAGCACTCACCATTTGTAAGCTCCCCTCACTTGAATGCTGCGCCATTATCACCCCAGGCAGCCACACGAGAAAGACACCCAACATCATGCCCCCTCGTACCCTTTTCCATAGTCGGCCCAACGTAGCCTTCCCGAATTGATTACTCTTCATGGCTCTCCCTTTGATTTGCACGTGACACCACCACGAGCTTTGCGTAGCGAAGCATCAACGTCCGTTGCCCCTTCTCCTCAAACTCCACCACCATGCGCATATCCGAATCCCGCCCCATAATGCGCGCCACTCGTCCACGCCCGAACGTCCTGTGCTCCACTATGTCACCCACTGCGTACTCCTGACTCTCCCCGCTCGGCGTATCCTCAAAGCCCAACAGCTCGCTATCAATCGTATCTACCGTCTTTCCTGCCTCCATAAGGTAGTCTGGCTGTATCTCCCGTAAAAAACGGCTTGGCGGTAGCCTTTTCGTACGCAAGGCTCCACGGTCCAGTATTTCACGTTTCTCACTATACGTCATGGTTAAACGTTTCGCCGCGCGCGTCATGGCCACGTAGCACAGCCGACGCTCCTCCTCAATTACGTTACTATCAATGGCCCGCTGCGAAGGAAACGTACCATCCTCCATGCCAACTACATAGACGTAGTTGAACTCCAGCCCCTTGGAGCTATGAACGGTACTCAACGTAACGCTATGCCGCTTTGAGGGCTTCTCCTTCTTATCCTTATCTGCATCCTCCCCATTATCCTTGTCCTTGCCTTTTCCCTTCATAGCCGCCACCCTATCCTGCTCTGAAAGGAGGGATATCTCGTCCAAGAACATTGAAAGGCGGTACACGCCATCATTCCCATTCTCTACAAACGATTGGTGCCCAAGCTCTATCTGCGCAAACAGCTCCTGCACATTGCCCATGCGCCCCAGCCCCTCCCCATCAGTATCCTCCTCGCTCTCATCGGCGAAATACTGTTTCAATCCGCTATCCACGTAAATCACTTTCGCCAGCTCTGCAGCCTCCAACACCTTTTCGCTCGCAACCCATACCTTCACCATCTCCCGAAAGGTAAGCAGCGATGCCTTAGCCTTGGCCGAAAATTCGTAGCCAAAATCCAAGTCGCTAAGGTAGCGCCAACAGGACACCTCATCTACGCTTGCACCATTCAGGATGGGCTGCAGGCTTTTATCTCCAAGTCCACGACGGGGCGTATTCACTATGCGCAGAAAGGCATCATCATCATCGGGGTTGCAAACCAAGCGGAAATAGGCCAACAAATCCTGTATCTCTCGCCGCTCAAAAACCGAATTGCCACCATAGATTTGGATCGGGATACGCTGCGCCTTGAACATGAATTCCAGCGTTCGCGCCATGAAGTTATTACGGTAGAGCACCGCGAAATCGGCGTAGTCAAGCCGCTCCGACTCAGCAAGCACCTTGATTTCGTAGGCTACCGCCGCCGCCTCCTCCTCCTGCGTTGCATAGCGGCGTATCTTCACTCGCTCCCCCGGAGCCCCCGTTGCCTGGCACTCCTTGTCCAAACGGAGCCGATTGTGCGCGATGAGCCGATTCGCCGAGTTAACAATATTTGCAGTGGAGCGGTAGTTTAACTCCAGCTTTACCTCCTTCGCCTCCTTATAGTCCCTTCTGAAATTCAAGATGTTCTCCACCTTCGCACCACGGAATGCGTAGATGCTCTGCGAGTCGTCACCCACAACGCAAATGTTCTTGTGACTGCCCACAAGGTACGTGAGGATAACATTCTGCACGCTGTTGGTATCTTGGAACTCATCCACCAAAATGAATTGGTAGATATTCTGGTACTTCTTCCGAATGCTAGGATTGTTGTAGAGCAACAGGAACATGTTGAAGAGCAAATCGTCAAAATCCATGGCGTTTTCGCGCTTCATGTACATCGCGTACTCCTGATAAATCTTTCCCCGCAGGGGGAGACCGATCTTTGTATCACGTTCCAGCGTGCGAGGATCGGCTACATAGTGCTCGGGAAGCACCAGCTGATTCTTACAGAGCGATATAAACCGGGCCATGCGCTCCGCCTTATACGCCTTATCATCAATATGCATGTCCCGCATCACCCGCCGCAGCATGCGCAGGCACGCCGTGGTATCCCGCACCGAGAAATTCTCATCGTACCCTGTAAAGGCCACCTCCCGCCGAAGAATACGCAAAAACACGGAGTGGAAGGTGCCGGCGTTCACCATCGCCGCCTCCTCATAGCCCACAATAGAGGCAATGCGGCTGCGCATCTCATCCGCCGCCTTGTTGGTAAAGGTCAGCGCCAATATTCGGCTCGCGGGTATACCCTGCGCCAGCAGGTAGGCAATGCGTAGCGTAAGCACGCGCGTCTTTCCCGACCCCGCGCCCGCTATCACCAGCAGCGGGCCTTGCACCGTGGTCACCGCCTCCAGCTGCTCCTTATTCAGCGTAGATAGCTGCTCCTCCAGTACCGTCATACCGCACCTACTAACTACAACGCCCCAAGGCTACTTCACAAACTATTACCCTTTTTCCCCTAACACGCCTAGATGCCCCTCATTCCTATACCACACCGACGCGCTGCGCACCAACCCCTCTACTTGGCCACGGCCACAGAGCGCATCTCACGAATCACAATCACCTTTACCTGCCCCGGATAGGTTATCTCTTTCTCAATCTTTTGGGCGATTGCCGCCGAGAGTTCTGCTGCTGCTGCATCGCTCACCTTCTCGCTCCCCACGAACACCCGCAGCTCACGCCCCGCCTGAATGGCGTAGGTCTTCTCCACCCCCGGGAACGCCAACGCCAAGTTCTCCAAATCGCCAAGCCTCTTTATATAGGCATCCAGCACGTTGCGCCTCGCCCCGGGGCGTGCCCCCGAAATGGCATCGCACACCTGCACAATCGGCCCTATGAGCGATGTGAATTCCACCTCATTGTGATGCGCCCCTATCGCGTTGCACACATCGGGGTGCTCCTTGTTCTGCTCTGCAATCTTCATTCCGCAAAGCGCATGCGGCATATCGCTATCCTCCTGCACCTTTCCTATGTCATGCAGTAGCCCTGCACGCTTGGCCAGCTTGGCGTTAAGCTTGAATTCCTGCGCCATTATTGAACACAGATTCGCCACCTCCCTTGAATGCTGTAGCAAATTCTGCCCATAGGACGAGCGGTACTTCATACGCCCCACCATCCGCGTCAGCTCCACGCTCATCGGCTGCAGCCCAAGGTCTATCACCGTCTGCCGCCCTGTTTCCAGCATCTCCTCCTCGAGCTGCTTCTTCACCTTCGTCACCACCTCCTCAATGCGCGAAGGGTGAATGCGGCCATCCTGCACCAATTGGTGCAACGACAGGCGAGCCACTTCGCGGCGCACAGGGTCAAATGAGGAGATACCAATTGACTCAGGCGAATCGTCCACCATGATGTCTACGCCTATAAGCTGTTCAAGCGCACGGATATTACGCCCCTCACGGCCGATAATTTTTCCCTTTACCTCCTCATTATCAATGTGGAAGGTTGTAACCGTATTGTCGATGATTGTTTCCGTGGCGAGGCGCTGCACTGACTGCAACACCAACACCTGGGCCTCCGAGTCGGCCTTGAGGCGCGCCTCATCAAGTATCTGCGTTTTCAGCTCGTACGCCTCTTTGTGCGCATCTAGCTCCACCGTTTGCATCAGCTGCGCTTTCGCCTCCTCCACGCTCATGCCCGCCACAACCTGCAACGCCTCCTGTTGCTGCTTACGCTGCGATTGCAGCTCCGCGTTGAGTTCCTCATTCTGCGCAGCACGCAGCTCACACTGCTGGAGCTGCGCGTCCAGCTGTTTGCGCTGCGCATCGAGTTCCTTCTGCTTGCGCTGCACGCTCCCCTGCAACGAGCGCACATCCCCCTCACGCTTCTGCACCTCCAGCTCCTTCTGCTTCACCTTCTGCTCCCGCGCCGCGCACTCAGCGCGGTTGGCCTCCTTAAGCTCGTTGAAGTGTTCCCGCGCCTCCACTTCCTTCTCTTTTCGGTACGCCTCAAGCCGCTCCCGCTCGGCATCACGCTGCGAATGCAGCCGCGATTTCAGTAGTCTATCCCACAAAAAGAACGATACAACGCCCCCCGCTATTACGCCTACCAATGCATATACTATATTCAGAACCATTGCTTTATAAATTTCGTCACACACCTTCAATCCCAACTGAATGTGGTAGTAAAAAAAGTGCCCGCAGCCGCACGCAAAAATTTTGGTAACCCCAAAATTTATATGGTTAGGGTGGCCGCTCCAATCCGACTTCCAACGTCCCGCTTGCGCAGAATCCCACGGCTCACGCTGTGGTAACCTAGGCCTGTCGTCATGCAGCTAAGTCCGTCGCCCTATACTCATTAGTGCTGAGTTCCGCAATTGTCGCTATGCAGCATGCGGGCAACTCCACATTCCAAAGAACTACTCCTGCTCTCCCCTGCTGTGTGCAAGAAATTCATCGATGCTCAAACGCAATCCTCGCAACTCATTAAACAATGCTCCGCTAGCCATCTGCCGCCCCTCAGCCCCCATCGCACGCACCTCGCTCGCTATTGCCACCATGACCAGCGATGCTATTCTTCGCATAACTATATCGGAAAACACAGCCCTATTGTGGTCCATAAACACGTCATACTCCTTCTCCACGCGCTCTATCGCCGCCCGTGTCAGCTCCGCAGACGCCTCAGGCACCTCCACGTTGTACGTTGTCCCTGAAATCTCTATCGAGAGACGTACGCTCTGTATTTCCCGCGCTCCTTCCATTGCACACTTTCATCCAACGCCAAAACGACTCTACCCCCGCAGCAATGCTATGCAAGCATCAATCTCCCGCAGCATGCTCTTTATCATTTTTTTCGCCTCCTGCGAATCCCTTGAATTGGGTCCAAACGCTCGCCCCGCCGATGCCGTGCTGCTCTCCTCTTTTACTGCCGCAAGCTCCGCCTCTAAGCTACGAACCCTCTCCCGCAGCGACGCCATCTCCCCCTCGCGCTCAAGCAACTGCCGACGCTGCGACTCGCACTGAGCTATCAGCTGCGCCACAGACCTCGTCAGCTCTTCCACCTCGCGCCCCCACGCCACCTCGCTTGCTTCCATCATTGCTCACCTTCCCTGGTATCGTTTTCGCAGGGCAAAGGTAGATAAATTTACGTTACATTGCAAACCCCACCCGCCCCGCCTTCACGTATTCGGCTATCGCGAGCTCCATGTAAAGCCTACCACAAAAATGGTGCTGCATGCAAAGCCACCGCAATATCGTTGGCAATCGCTAACCGTATCGGGCAACTATGAAAGGCCAAACGCCACAGCCACTATCCGCAATCAACCAACCACCGAGTTGGTCCCCGCCAGTGCGCCTGTCGAAAAGGCAATCTGTAGGTTGAAGCCCCCCGTGTTGGCATCCACATCGAGCAGCTCCCCTGCGAAGTACAGCTTGGGCACAAGCTTTGACTCCAGCGTCTCCGGCCGCACCTCCCCCAGCGACACGCCCCCCGCCGTCACCACCGCCTGCTCAAAGCCCTCGTTGCCCACCACGTTGAAGCGCATTCCCTTCAGCACCTCAATGAGCTGCGCCACATCTGCCTCCTGCAAATCCGCCCACCCCTTGCCCAAGGGCATTTTCGCCCGCCGTGCGATGGGTAGCACTAGGCGCGCCGGCACGAGCGCACGCAGCGAGGACGATAGGGGTTCGTGCGGCCGTGCCGCCCGCTCCCTGGCAATGCGCCCGCGCAGCTTGGAGCGGTTAAGCCCCGGCTTAAAATCAATTGAAAGCTCAAATCGTTTGTTCGCTTCAGCCGTTGTCACTAGCCGGCTCAGGCGCAGTATGGCCGCCCCCTCAAAACCATCCCGCGTGCATAGCACCTCCCCCTGCTCCTCGGTTTCCAACACGCCATCCTGCAGCAAGGCAACCTTCACGTTGCGCAGCTCTACTCCCGCGGCCGCCGCAAGCCCATTGGCCACGCGCAGCCCTACCAGCGAGGGGCAAAGCCGGGTCACGGTGTGTCCAAAGCTCCGCGCCAATGCGTACCCGCTACCATCGCTCCCCGTGGAGGGGTAGCTCCTCCCCCCGGTGGCGAGGATTAGCGCATCGCCCGCAACGCTCCGTTGAGCCCCTTTGACGTCTATAAACTTTGCGGTAAAGCCGCCATCTCCATGCGCAACCCCTACGCCCTTCACCCCGGTAAGCAGCTCCACGCCCGCCCGCTCCGCTGCACCTATAAACGCCCGGCGCACCGTCTGCGCATTCCCATTGCTCGGAAATACCCTATCGCCGCGCTCCACCAACGTTGGCACGCCCATCATCTCCAGGTCTCGCCGCAGCGCCGCATTGGGGTAGTGGGCAAACGCGGGCCGTAAAAAATCGTACCCCTGCGGCACTTTTTCCCCGAACTCCTCCATGGGGCGCGCATTGGTGATGTTGCAACGCCCTTTGCCCGTAAGCCCCAGTTTCATGCACGCATACTTCGAATGCTCCAGCACGGTAACCTCCGCCCCCGCCTTCGTGGCTTGCAGCGCAGCCATCAGCCCCGCGGGCCCCGCGCCCACAATCAACACCCTTCGTTTTTGACCTCCCATCGCCTTCAAATCAAATTGCAAAACGTACGTACACTCACTTCATCCTCTCAACCCTTCCCACATAGAAATCCTCCCCTCCTAGACACGTAGCTGCGCGAATTTAGCTGAAATAACGACAATCCTTTGCAGCCTTACATACGGAAGCCTCAAACCCAAATATTCGCCCCCACTCATGTGAATATTGCGCAAAAGATGGGGCGTAGGGAGCGTTACGCAAGCACGCTCACCCTCCTCTAGACCAAAAGGAACGGTACGAATCGCACTTTTCTATAAAGTACTACCAATCAATCACTTAATTTCTATCCCATAGCCACCCCCTTCGCATCAAACCCAATTATTGGCGGCGATAATTGGGTTTGATGCGAACCGAACCCTTACCAGATGCGGGGTTGGACTAAAATCAAAACGCCGAGCACGGCGGGTTCACCAAGGAGGATTTGCCCCATGGGTAGATACCGTAAAAGGGTACATACGCAAGGCATTACGAGGAGGAATAAATGGGTTGGGGAAACAGGGTAAGCGAAGGCTGCGTGCAACGATAATGCTGCAAAACTGAACGGCGAAACGGTTAAAGCCCTTCCTTTTTCTCAGCCATATGGCGAAATTTGTTCAATAAATCCTTTGAAAATAACTCCGCCATACTTTTAGATAAATATCTAAAAATCAAGCAAATAAGAAAACTTACAAAAGTGCTTCCCCGCTACGAAGTCATAAAATCCCCCGAAAAACCAAAAATTCGCTTTGCTCTTGCTATATTTGCACCCTGAAAAGCAAGAGGGAGTTTTTATGTCTGGACACAATAAATGGTCTACCATTAAACACAAAAAGGGAGCTGCCGATGCCAAGCGGAGCAAGGAGTTCTCTCGGATAATCAAGGAAATTACCGTGGCTGTAAAGGAGGGGGGCTCCGACATTGAGGGCAACCCGCGGCTGCGGTTGGCGGTCAATAATGCCAAGGGTGTGAACATGCCCAAGGATAACATTGAGCGTGCCATTAACCGTGCCGATAAGGAGCCTGATAACCTGCAGCCCATCGTTTTCGAAGGGTATGGGCCATCGGGCATCGGCTTTGTGATAGAGTGCCTGAGCGACAACAATAACCGCACGGTGAGCATGGTGCGCTCCATCTTCACTAAGCGCGGCTGCAGCCTGGGCACCAACGGCTCGTTAAGCTTCCTTTTTGAGCAGAAGGGGGTCTTCACCCTGACCAAAGAATCCATTGCGGCCAAGGGTCTCGATGCGGAGGAGCTAGAGCTAGAGCTCATCGAGGGGGGCGCAGATGAAATTGAGGTAGAGGACGAAGAGGTAATCGTCTACACCGCGATGGAGAACTTTGGCGCGATGCAATCCGCCCTTGAAAAATTGGACATTACGCCAAAGAATGCTGCCCTGGAGCGCATTCCAAACGATACAAAGGAACTCCCGCTAGAGGAGGCGAAGAAAATTATGCGCATGGAGCAGGATTTTGAGGATCTTGATGATGTACAGAACGTATATCACAACCTTGAAATCACCGAGGAACTCGCGGAAGCCCTAGCCAACGAAGAGTAAGGGATACCCGCACAGCGAGAAATAGTTACGACAATAACGAAAGATCCCGGCTTTAGGTGCACGCCTAAAGCCGGGATCTTTTTTGGGGCAACGCCCATCTCAGAAGTTTAAATAGCAACCTACGTCTACCCCTCGGCAGAGACTTTTTGCCCCTTAGTTCCCCGACCGGAGTAAATCTGAGAGAGGCAGGAGCGTCACATCCCACTCCGAAAGGGCTAAACGTCTCGCCTCGCCCCGCTCCGTTATCAAATACCCCACATTCCTATTACCAATCGTATCAGCGCCTTGCACCGCCGCAGGGGGAAGCACAATTGAATAGGAAAGCGTATCGTTGCTTTGAAGCCGCATCAACAGTTTACAATCGTAACGGCCCTCTGCGTGCCACCGATTCACGCTATCAAGTTCCTGTCCAGATAAAGGGTACGAACGCAGGGCGGTTAGCGAGTGTAAAAAAACGGATACCCGCGCGGTGTCATAGTTCTCTACCGCTACGGTATCGGCGAGCGAAACCACCCTCGTGGCGTACCCATCGCCTATCTCCATTGAGAAGGAGCTCGGCAAATCCCCCCGCCAAATCAACTCAACGGTGCGTAGATCAGAGGGTTTCTCCACGCCCAGCTCAAAGGGAGTCCAGTCGTCTCTACTCAATGATAGGTCCCGAATGAACTGCTCATCAAACCCCAAAACGTCAATCGTCCACCCCTGTTTCAATGCTTCGCTATACACGCAGGGCTTCTTCCTTTCGGGTAAGAATAGGGTATATGCATCACGCTTTGCGCTATTATACTCCACGCACACCTGCAAACCATCCTCCGAGAGGCCGCTACGCAGCGAGTCGCTTCCCTCATCTGAAAGCGCCACATCGAGACGCAGCGCGCTCAAAATCTCCAGCAACGAGCGCACCTGATCCCCATTCGCCGCCCCCTGCTCGCCCACCAACCATTGCCCATCATTCGTCTTGCGCAACCACAACGCATCCAGCCTGCGAGAGAGCCAAATGCCCCGCACCTGCGCCGTGTCGCCTATAAATACAAAGTCTTCCGCTCCATGCGATCCCCCGCAGCTTTGCAGCATTATGGGCAACGCCATAACGGCGGCGCACAGCAACACCCCAAACACCCGAATTTGTCCCTTCTGCTGAAACATATTTTCTTAAATCATTATCGTAAATCAATCACTTCCACCCCTTTATATCCCTGCGATTCGAAATTGAAGCTACTCCGCACAGGGGCGTTTGGCTTAACGTTTTTTAGCGTCAAGAGGTAGGAGACACCGTCTTTTCCCATGTAGGTCATTTTATACGGCATATAGGTGGAAGCCACCACCGATACGTGGATTTGCGTATAGGGTTGACGTAGATCGCGGGGATAAAACGTAAAATCGAGGTAGCGCGCGCCGTCCTTCACATGCTCCCCGCGGTAGCGTACCTTGAACAGGGTGCTATACTCTTGGAACAGCTGCATGGGCCGATCGAGCGGCGAGGTGGAGACATCTGAAAGCGTGGTCACCGTCACCTCCTTCTCCTCAGGCATATACTGCCAACGCGATTGGCCATCGCTGTATATTTCAATTCCATCCATCTTCAGCGCGTAGCTCTCCCCTCTCGCCTCAAGGCTCCCCGTAAACGGAGCGGTCATCTTCATCTCCGGCCTACTAATTGTGCATTCCACGTCAGCCGTTATCGACTTCAAACCCGCCATACGCTTAGCAAATTCACGCACCGCCGGATGCCCCTCGTCTATGCTATCCTTTTGCGCCCACGTCCCCGCGTTCCCCATCCCAAGCACCAGCACTGAAATCATCGCTATAAGTAGCCCAACTCGATTCGCTCTTTTCATTTCACTAAACGCCTTATCCGCCTTTACTCTACAACTATAAATCGCCCATTGCCCTGCACGCAAAGCAAACTCCATACCAAATACTGCAATACCTCAAGCACCACTCATCGGAACAATCGGCGCGAAGAGCCCCGATAAGGATATCGCCGCGGTGGACATCCTCACACAACCATCACTTCTGTTGGCTATTCTGTGAAATGCTACAGAGCTGGCAAAAGACTCAGCACTACAGCGGCATGGTAGTGGCGAAAGGTTACACTCGCCCACACGCCGCAGTAAACAACTCACCAAAACATGACGTATCGACCATTCCGAAAGTAGCGCCGCGGAGCCCTTCTCTAGAATTGATTCACGAAAGCTCAGCTAGCACCCGCTCCAGGGCCACTCTATCGCTCAGCAACACCTCACGCGGCTTGCCCGCAACCTGCGCCGCCACGATGCCCGCCGCCTCTAGCTGGTCTACTATGCGCCCCGCACGGTTATAGCCTATCGCATACTTTCGCTGTATGGAAGAGGTGGAGCAGCGCCCCTCCTCAACCACCATACGGGCTACCTCCTCAAAGAGGCCATCGCGCTCCGACAGCGAAGACCCGCCCGCAGCGTACTCCTCAATGGAGCCACCCACCGAATCGGGAAGAAGGTAGGCACTTTCGTACCCCTTTTGATTCCCGATAAAATCGGTTATTCGCTCCAGCTCCGGCATGTCTAAGAATGCGCACTGGAGGCGAACGAGCTCCGTGCCAACGTTGATAAGCATGTCACCTCGCCCAATGAGCTGGTTAGCACCGCTTTGGTCTATAATGGTGCGTGAATCTACCGTTGAACTCACCCTAAAGGCTATCCTCGCCGGGAAGTTAGCTTTTATCGTTCCCGTAATGATGTTCGCAGTCGGTCGCTGCGTAGCTATAACCAAATGGATCCCGATGGCCCGTGCGAGCTGCGCCAAACGTGCGATGGGTTGCTCCACATCGCGCCCAGCCGTCATGATCAAATCGGCATACTCGTCAACCACTACCACTATGTACGGGAGGTAGCGATGCCCGCTCTCAGAGTCCAACCTTCCTGAAACGAACTTCTCGTTATACTCCTCAATATTCCTAACCATAGCGTCTTTGAGGAGTTCATAGCGGTTGTCCATTTCGTTGCATAGGGAGGTCAAAGACTCCACCACAAGGTCAACATCGGTGATAATAGCCTCCCCATTGCCTGGGACCTTCGCCAAGTAGTGATGCTCTATCTTGGAGTACAAACTCAGCTCTACCTTTTTGGGGTCGACAAATACAAATTTGAGCTGCGATGGGTGCTTGCGGTAGAGCAGCGAGGTGATGATGGCGTTTAGACCCACAGACTTACCCTGCCCGGTGGCCCCAGCCACCAAAAGGTGCGGCATCTTGGCGAGGTCAAAAACGTACACTTGATTGTCAATCGTACGCCCTATCGCCACGGGTAGAATCGCCCCGCTCTGCTGGTAGGCACTTGAGCTGAGCACGCTTTTCATCGACACGGTGGAGGGGTGCGCATTGGGCACCTCTATCCCAACCGTGCCACGCCCCGGCATCGGCGCAATGATACGTACCGAGAGCGCCGCGAGGCTCATCGCAATGTCATCCTCTAGATTCTTTATTTTCTTTATGAGGATACCCTTTTTCAGCACCACCTCGTAGAGGGTAACCGTGGGGCCCTGTATAATCTTAATGTTCGCAATCTCAATATTGTAGGTTCGCAGAGCCTTGATAATCTCCGCTCGCTTCTCGATAAGCTCGGCGCTAGTAGCCTTCTGCTGCCCATCGCTGTGGTCGTCAAGTAAATCGAGCGGGGGAAACTGGTAACCAGGCAATTCCAGCTTCGGGTCGTAGCACCCATCGGTCGTGTAGCACCCCGTTACGGCCTGCTCTTCTGGGGGAACCTCCACCACCGTGGTGGCTATGTCGTCATCCTGCGGATCGGTTGCTCCGCCATCGTTCTCTTCTAGCGGCTCCTGCGCCTCTACGCTGGCACTTCCCTCGCTTTCTTCACCCTTCGCAGCATCCTCTTCTACGGCTGGCTGCGCTGCCCCTTCTTGCGTACGCTGCTCCGCTTGCTCCCCGCTTGTCTCTATTCCCCCGCGCTCCTCCTCCCCTCGCTCCGTCGGCTGTTCCTCAACAGATACCTCCTGCCCCGGGGCCTCTTCCTCGTAATCGACATATTCTGTCGGCACATCATCCTCCCCCGTGGTTTCCATCACCTCTGACGTCTCCTCCTCCACTGCCGTAGACTCCTCCTGCGCCTCCGCTTGCACCTCTTCAGCTGCATTCACTGAAGGATCTTGCTCCGCCGTACCCTCCACCGTGGTAGCCACCTCTGGCTTCCCTACACCCAGCAATCGCTCCGCAGCCCTACGCGCCTTGTCAACATTGCTATTGGCGCGGTTATGAATCCAGTGGTTAAAGCCACGACTCACCCACATAAGGTAACCCAGCGCAACGGCGGCCACCAACACGCCCGTCAAGGGATACCCCATCCTAGTCACCATCCAACGGTTCACAAACAGCCCATAATCCCCCCCGAGCCCTGAGCCAAGGTAGCCTCCCGCACTTCCGAACAGGTAGCCAAAACATATCGATGCCACCACCATCCCCACCGCCATCATCAGCAGCCTACGATAGTAATGCTTTACCTGCACCCCAAGCACCCACACGGCAAGCATCGCTACCATAAAGGGTATAACCAACGCCCCCACCCCGAACCCTCTACTCACGCACATCGCGGCCAACGTTGCGCCGAACGTTCCCATCCAGTTGGATGCCGTCGCCCCGCTATCCGACCATAAGTTCACCCACGTTAGGCTTTGGTCGTTGGCCCAAGTGAAAAAATGTATTATAAAGGCTGCCGCCAAGTAGAGCGCAAACGCCACTAAAATGATAAAAAGTGACAGCACCAGCAAGTCCCGATTACTACTCGCCGACACCGTCTCTGGCATTTTCCCTCTCCGGGTTGTTTTCTCTCGTTTACTCGTCATCTCCTTCGCCTATAGCTACCTCCATCCCCTTGCTACACCGCAGAATAGCCTCCTATTACGCCCCCTTGGGAGGGGCAAAGGTAGCGATTTCACCTCCCACAAAAAAACGCCTCCTTGCTACTCAGCTTTTTACTGCCTTTTGGGATTGCGGGGATACCACCCTTTCTCCACCCGCTTCTCCTGCTTTATCACCTCCCCTATCCCCCACAGATAGCACGCTCCCAGCACCGCCAACAGGCTGGATAGCACCAGGTTCTTCACGAACAGTGCCCCCACGATGGCTGCAACGCCAACGATTAAGAAAAGCACCCAAATCCGCTTTGTAAAATAGTACTCACCGGCAACGCAAGACCAACGCGATAGCGCAAACAGCGCAAGCGTACCTATGCCGATGGCCAATCCCTCATAGCTCATTGCGAAATCATTCCCCCTTCTTTAATCTCCGAGCCGTACCCCTGGTCGGAATATAGTACGATTCAGGACGCCGTGGATTCCTTTTAGCCCGCCCCAACACCACCCTTCTATACTGACGGCACACTTCCAAAGCCGAGTACAGCATCGCCGCCCCTGCGCCTCCAAGTAGCACTGACACCACCCCCCGAACGAAAAGCGATAGCCCGAAAAATGCAACGCCCACCACAGCTAGGACCCACCATACGCCCCGCCCTGCCCTGTACTCTAGCCAAACCACCAAGGGATGACAAACCCCTATCATCACGAACACAGATAAGCCTACAAAGACACCTTGCCAACCCATTCTCCTACTCCTTTTTACCTACTTATTCTCACCCACGCCGTTACCTGAACCGATGCGGCGTTAACGCCACCAAGAGGGCAAAAATTTCCAAACGTCCCACAATCATTAAGATTCCGCACGACACCTGAATGAAGCCAGGAAAAATGCCATACGTATCAAACGATGTTAATCGCCCTAAGCCAGGCCCCGCATTCGCAATGCAAGCCAACGTGGCACTCAACGATGTCTTCATATCAAAGCCTGCGAGCATAACTAGCATTGCATGGAACAGAGCAACCACAATGTAGATCATCATAAAAACGAACGTCGAGTTCACCACCTCCTCCGAGATTACCTCTCGTCCTAGACGGGCACGGATTACCCCCTGCGGATGCATTAACCTACCCACGTACGCTCGTACGCCCGATAGCATCACCGCCAACCGATCCACCTTTACGCCTCCAGCCGTTGACCCTGAACACCCGCCTACTATTATTACCAGCATTAGCACAAGCTGCGAAAACTGCGGCCATAAACTCGCATCGGCCGTTGCGAAACCAGTCGTGGACATGAGCGAGACTATCATGAACGATCCCTCCCGCAGACTTGCCCCCCACGCTTTACCGCTCGTGAAATGCAAATTCAATGTCACCGCCGTCACAGCTATAGCTAGCACCAGCAGGAACAGACGCACCACCTTCGAACGGAACACCCCTCGCCAATTTCCCCGCAGGGCGCTATACAGTAGGCCGAAATGCAAGCAAGAAATAATCATGAATAGCATTAGCACCACCTCCACGGACACGCTCTGATAGGTGGCTACGCTCATCGTGGTTGGGGCAAAGCCCCCCGTTGACACCGTGGAGAACGCCAGTAAGAATGCGTCGAATAGGGGGATTCCACAGAGTAGCAGCGACAGCAGCACCGCCACGGTTATGCCGATGTATACCAGCCCCATCTGTTCAAGAATTCGACTTGTGCGCTGCCGATAGTCCTGCTGGGCAATCACCGAGATCTCGCTCCGCGAAAGCGTCATGCGCGCCTTGCCCAATGCGGGTATTACGATCGACACAAACGCCACTACGCCCATCCCGCCCACCCAATGGGTCAACGCACGGTACAGCAACACGCTCTTCGGAAGTGCTTCCACCTCCGAGAGCATCGTAGCACCCGTCGTTGTAAATCCAGATGCCGACTCAAACCAAGCCGATGCTAAATCAAAGGGTTTCCCGTATAGAGCGTATGGTATCATCCCCCAAAAACAAACCGCAAGCCATGCGTACACCACTATTGAATACCCTTCGCGCTCGGAGAGCTGTCGCTCATGCGGCACAAAAAGTACGGGAAGAAGCCCCGTGAAGAATGTTATGAGCCCCGAATACAAAAAGATAGGCCCCGCACCATCATTTATCACCAGGGAGTACGCTAGAACCAGGAGCATAACGCCTGCCAGGAGTACTAGCGTTATCCCGACGTAACGCATTACCACGTACGTCCTCATAGACCGCGGTGCCGCCCCTCCTTTTCATCGCAACGCTCCATCAGGCGTTCAATGGCCCGCCATAGCTCTCCCAGCTCATCATCATTGATTATCCGCACGGTACCCCTATCGCGGTAACGTAAGTACCCCTCAGTGGCATCTCGCATCTGCATCACCGGGCGTAGGTAGAACGTTGAGATTAAATACATAAACATCAACGCAAATAGCACGCCTACAATCATCACGATTAGACCCGGACGAATTGAACGCTCGGGGAAAGAATCGATTAGGTGCGAAGCGTTGTAAAGATGCTCCTGATTAAGGGTAAGAAGTTTCTGCACTGCCCGTTTAACCGTCTCGTGGGCAGGCTTGATCAGCTGCATATAATCATGCAACGCTGGCTGCTCCATCGCCAGAAGCTTGTGGGCCGCCTGTACATACGCACCGCTCGCAGCATCCACAGAGTCTAACGATGCTTTCTCCCCCTCATGCGTCACATTGCCATGCGCCTGCACCCTACTGCTAGAAAACTCCTCGTGCCAATGCGCAAACTCACGCTCCGCCTCCTCCCGACTCCCATAGTCTCCTGCCACAAAGCGCAGCAACACCTCATTTTCCATCTCCTGCGCATCTAGCATCCCCTGACCGAATTGTACGCTTCGATAGCTATCCCGCATCATAGAACGCACCTCTTGGCTCATCCGCTTCAGCTCATGTATCGACAGGGCCCCCGACACCACAACCATAGCCGCCAAAATTAAAAAGCCAGCCAGCACCCGCCCCCGTATGCCAAATCTAATACGCTTCATACCCTACTTCCCCAAAACTCTCCTGTTACAATAATTAGCTGCACCTATCCTTCTGCATCCTAGCGAACGCGAATTCCCATCGCAGCCCTACTCTAGTCCAATATTCTGGCATCCGTTGCTGCCACCGCTACTCAACCCTTCCCTTCTTCTGCGCCTCCACGCATACCAACTGCGCGTCGTGCGGATGTCTATGCCTGTCAATATTTTCGAACCCAATCTCTTGTAATCGCTCCTCAATTTGCAGCGGCGTGTGTATCGGCACTAAAAAATCTTTACGAAGCTGCAGACTCCCCTGACGTTCGGTTGCACTATTGCAGATATACACTTTACCGCCCGGGCGCAGCACTCTCTGTATCTCAATCAACCCAAGCGAGAGACTCGGCCAAAAGTACGTGGACTCTATCGCAGTTACCACATCAAACCGCCCATCTCCATACGGCAACGCCTCTACCCCGCCCTGCTTCACCTCTTCCCTCCCTAACGCTATTCCAAAACGATTTACCCAGCTAGCCTTCCGCACCGCTGCGCTTGATGGATCCACCCCGCAAACCATCCCCCACGTACGCTGCACCATGTATGCCATGTGTCGCCCACCGCCACACCCCACTTCCAAAATATCCTCCTTCCCACCACGCAACTTCATCACCCGGCGCAGCAGCCATCGGCTCGTGCCGCCGTTCACCCTGTTCATCAGCAGCAGAGCCATGCGCCCCCACGCACCCTCCTCGGGAAATGCCGCCTGCTCCACAAGCCGATCGCCCCAGCAACTCTGCAAACTCACTGTCTTTCCTCAACTATTTTTTGCCATTTTGCACTCGCGAAGGTAACAACTTCCCATATAAATTAGATACCGCTGCAAGCCCCCCAACGCCTACACATCGCGCTGCTGCCTTGCCACGGTGATTAAAACGCATATAGGCACGTTTTTTGTATCCGTTTACTAACGAAACCTTACCGTAAAAATAGTTCCTAACACCCGTATGAATTTTCTCGGACACCTCCTTCTCGCTGGCCCTAACCCCGAAATACGCATTGGAAACTTTATCGCCGACCATATCAAGGGCATCCCTCTAACCAGCTTCCCGCCCAGCGTGGTGAAGGGAATCATGATGCACCGCGCCATTGACTACTTCACCGACACCTACCCTCTCCTCTTCGAGGCAAAAGCCCTTCTACGCCCGGGCTACCGTAAGTACGCCAGCGTAGTTCTCGACGTTCTCCTAGACCACTTCATCGCAAACGACTGGTCTAAATACTCCCCCCTCCCCCTCGAACCATTTATCTACCGTTTCTACCTACAGCTTGTGCGCTACTGGGCTATACTACCACCGTATTGGAAAGAGCGACTCCCCGGTTTCATTGATGACAACCGTATTCTTCGCTATCGCTCCTCCGAGGGTATCTGCGAGTCGCTCGACATCATGGCGCACACCACCTCGCTACCCGACGCAAGCGGATACGTGAAAGACATTATTGAGACTCACTACGATCGGATTAACCGCATGGTGGCCACCTTCATCCCCGACATCGTGAGCTCCATGTCACAGCAATTCGACATTGTTCCTATCGGTTGGTCACTGTCGAAGGCGAGAGCTATCGAACTTTATCAGTATAAATAGTAGGATCGTGAACGCCCAAAGGCTAGATCCCCCATAGCTGAAGAAGGGCAAGGGAATCCCCACCACGGGGAAAAGGCCAATGGTCATTGATATGTTCACCACCACATGGATGAATATTATCGACGCAACGCAGTACCCATAGATCCTGTGGAAATCCTCCCTCTGCCGCTCGGCTAGTTTCAGCACTCGGTATAGAAAAGCTCCAAAAAGAATGAGCACGAAGAGTGTTCCCACAAAGCCCCACTCTTCGCCCACGGTACAAAAAATAAAGTCGGTACTTTGCTCTGGAACGAAATTGAACTTGGTTTGCGTTCCCTGCAGATACCCCTTACCGAACAATCCCCCTGACCCTATTGCTATCTTTGACTGGTGTACGTTGTACCCTGCCCCCAATGGGTCATTCGTTATGCCCAACAGGTCATTAATTCTATCGCGGTGGTGCGCATCTAAAAAGCGTGTGAACACGTAGTCGGTACTCACGCTAACCGCAATGCACGCCCCAGCAAAAAGGGAGAGCAGCACAGAAACGCGGTTGCGCCGCACCATCCCCACAATCGCTAGCAGTAGTAGGAGTAGTAGGGAAGGGATAAGGCATACTATGTATAGCGGCATCCCAAAAGAGAACCATTCATTCGCAAAGTAAAGGAGCAGCGTTGCTACCACCAGCACCCCGAACATGCGTACGCTATTCTTCACGTCACGACGTAGCATGGCATACAGCGAAATGCCGAGTAGCATTATCCCTAGTAGAACATAAACACGATCAAAAAGTAACTCCGCGATGAACACCATCGCAAAGGCCAGCAGCACAAGAAGCACGCTGCCGGGCATCCCCTCTCGGTAAAGCACCAAGACGAACGATGAATACACCAAAGCCGACCCCATGTCGTTCTGCAAGAGAATCAAGAGCATTGGGGTTCCTATGAGTAGTCCCAGCTGTAGCCAGCTGCGCCCACGATCAATGCGAAAATCGAAACGTCCCATGAGCTTTGCAACCGCCAACGCTGTCGCAAACTTCGCGAACTCGGAGGGTTGCACTCGAAAAGAACCTATAGCTAGCCACGAACGTGACCCATGCACCTCGCTGCCTAATACCAGCGTTGCCACCAGTATAAGCATCATGACTATGTATATAGGGTAGGCAAAAACGTAGTAGAACCGTGCGTCGGCAAGCAGCACTACGAACGCTATGATTAACGCCGCTCCTATCCAAATGAATTGCAAACCTTGACGGCTTGAAAAATCAAACAGACTGCTATGCACCTCGCTATACGATGAGGCGTACACGTTTAGCCAGCCCAAGATGACTAACAGTAAATACATCACTACTGTTAGCCAATCTATCCGTCCTAGTACGCTCCCCCGTGCCACGCCTCGCCTCCCGATTTCCCTTTCTCTTGCATTTGAAAGTTCTCCTAAATGGCCACCTTCCCATCAACATCTAGAGCCGCGGTCGCCCTCTTTGGGGACTCTCCAACCGAATAGGCTATCACCGCACAATACACCATGCAGAAATAGTAGATTGCAAGGTCCGAATAAACTACCGACTCAAACGTTATAAGTACCAAGAGCGATACGTATAGCAGCACATGCACAAACTTCATGCGTTTCGCTTTTGTCAGCGGCAAGACCAGCATAAAAAGTAGGTACAATAATCCCACATAGCCCTGTTCTACCACCGTATCGATGCACATGTTATGCATCTTGACAATCGTAGACTCCTTCCTATCTTCCAAATTCTCGTAATGATTCCCGTACAGGTCTCCGTACTTGTCGTAGTAGTGTTCCTTAATGAATGTTCCACACTCCCCGCTACCTAGTCCCCACGGCAAAAAGGCATCCCGCTCCTGCCAAGTTCGAACCCATAGATTGATCCGATAGTCCTTTAGAACCATAGCTTCAAACAGCTTCGCTACCGTTTTCTTTGACACTTCTTCTGCCGTAGACATACGAACAACGCCACCTCTCGAACCGAAAAGAAATAAACCCGCAACGCCTACCATCAATGCAACCAAAGCATACATCGGTATGGGTCTATAGCTCCTCTTCACCAACATGCGGAGAAAAACCATGCCACCAAGCAGTGCCAAACATACATACATCATTCTCGCATTGCACAGAAAAACCCCTATTGAAAAGTAAACGCATAGCAGAATGCGAACCCATACTCTATTTTTGTCCCTATATAACCTATGCAGCACTATCAGCATAGAAACTACAAAGCAATAGCTCATGTACATTGGCCATACTGCTACACCCCGCGACAATCCCTCGTAAGAAAAATATGTATACCCAGCACGTAAAAGCTTCCAAAACGTCACTCCTTCCCTACCGCAGAAATCCACCGGATAGGGTATGAAGCGTAACACACCGTCAACCGTTTGAAAAGATCGAAACGTCGCCACCATTAACGCTGCCGTAAAAATTGCGGCACTCCCCAAGACCCACGTTGTTCCCCAACTTTTCTTAGGCCGAAGCCCGATAAACATGAAGGGTATAAGCAAAAAACCTAGCTGTAGCTCTGCCCAATTCGTGTTGAAATGCATATTGGGGTCTAACTCTCCCCGAACGTTTAGCACCGCAATGAGGTAAAAGACTTCTAACAGGACCAACACCCACCAATCCCTCCATTCTATCTGCCGCCATGCCAACGCAACGTATACTATCCCCAATAAACTCCCCACCGCCATCGCCACAGGAAATGGTTTAACGTACACTACTAACAGCGCAATGGCTATGCACATCACCACTTGGCGCACCCTTTCCAGCAAAGCCATGTTCACTGATATCTTGCCCACCCTAATTACACTATCCATGAACTAGATTGAAAATCAATGATTAGAACTCAAAAATTACCCCCAAGTGTCCATTGAAACGCTGCGCAGGGTAGCGATAGAATAGCTCGTACCGACACGCTATAATATTTCGTAGGTCTAGAAAAACAGACCAATCAGAAACGAACCTATACCGAGCGTGCAGATTCAAATCGTAAAGCAACGGCAGCGAAATGCTTTCACCTCCTACACCCCTCGCCTTCATCCCCCCTAGAGCACAGAATTCCATCCCGGCGTACAGCTTTCGCTGCAGACTGTACGATGCCCTCGCCGTCACCATAAACTGCGGCTTATGCCATGCGCCACCTATGTGCCGTGCAGACCAATGCCAATAGTCCCCTTGTACCCCTATCGACAAATACTGGCCTATCCTGTAATCTAGAACGCCATTCACGTGCGCAACGTCCGCATTATCGTAGATAACCCCAAAATCAGACCGCACCCCCCGCCCCAACACTGCCCCTGAGGAGTCCTTAATATCCGCAACACGGTTAACATAGAAGTGCGCACTATCATATATTGCATACGACCCTCTGAAGTTATACGAAAATCGCTTACTAAATTTACCCTTCACCCCTGCAACGATATCCATTCGCTTCGCGGCGTTCCGCACCCTCAATCCAGGTGTAATCCATGGGTTCTCGGCGCGTATCGTCCGATAATCCGCCATCTCCAACCCGCTCTGCACCTCTACGTAGGGAACGACATACCCCTCTACCACATCGTACGACAGATGCGCTTTCGGAAAGAAGTAGGGCATCCCCTTCTCATTATTGTAATCGTACGTGAATTGCACTCCAACCTGCACACGCCACCGCTCTCCGAATATGCGTGCCCAAGGCATTACGCTCACTACCAAGTTGTCCCCTATGGCGGGCTGCATAGCCTTGTTGAAATAATCAAACTGTATCTCGCCACCAAAGCATGTGTGCTGCCAATACTGCTGCCCCTGGGCTAAAACTGTAAAGCGAGACTGATTCTCGTCACGCGAGTCGTAGTACCCCCCATAGCTCAACTCCGTCACATACTGGAACTTTGAAGAATCCATGTAAAGACTTCTCGCACGGAAAAACGCATCAAGCAAATGCGCGCTCGTCCCCTCCTGCCAAAGCGGATTATACTTTACCGAGCGTAGCGTGTCGGCACCATAAAAAACATCGTAGTCGTGATGATACCCTACAAATCCTTGCATTCCAACCTTCCCCACCACGCCCCGAACATTCCCCGCTAGCGAACTATTAGAGTAGGCCGCCCTCACCTTCTCACCATCAAAAAGCTTCACCTTGCCCCACGAACTATTATGGGCTAGGCTAACATCATACGTAACACTCTCCGACCGCCCACTTGAATAGCGTACATCTAGCAGGGGGGAAATGTAATTGCCATATCCTACCTTCACAAACCAATTCGACAATTGGGGCATAGCCTCTTTTCCAACGCGCGCTGCTGGCACCGGACGCATCGGAAAGTCTACCTGTACGCTCCGTTGCAAAAGATTATAGTTCATCGGACGCAAGACTGTACCCAACGTATCTGAGAGACTCGGCATCTCGCTTATTTTGTCCGCATCACCTATTGTCGGGGTATAGATTCTACTCACCTGCACCACTTTATTGGAAAGCTGAGCAGTATCTTCAACCTGTACAGCGCACATCCCAAACGCTGCCCCGCTGGCTAACACCCAAAGGGTCAACAATATGCACCAGCACTTCAGCTGCATTCCTACCAAACCCTTCCGCACTTTACTTCGTTACTTTCAAAAAATTAACGACTACCAATCTTTTTCTCCCAGCGTGATGGCACGCATCCCCTCCTCCGCCTCTTTACGAATACCATCATTATCATTTGCGTAGCCACGTATCAGACTGTTAAGCGTTTGACGAGCATCCAATGTTTTTCCCTGCGCCAGAAGGCTTCTCGCCATGGCTATATAGCCTTTAGCCACCCAGTACTCATGCCCGCCCCGATCCTGTTGCGCAGCCCAAATGGTCATCTGCTGTACCTTGTCATGCTCCCCCTTCATCAGCAGAATCTCCACCATGCGGTAGCGGCACTCAGCCCCAGCCTCTGTGTTGTTGTTCTTCCCCAACTCGCTAAACCCAGCGTAAGCCTCATCAAGCCGCCCAAGTTTTAGCTGCGCATACGTCCTCTGATACTTAGCAAATTGAGCCAGCCCAGCTGGCACCCCAGGCGTTGAAATCATCGCATCTGCTGCATCCACCACCTTCTCCTGATCATCTAGTTTCCCCGCCAAAAGGATTGACTTACGCCTCATTTCGTACAAGGCTGAGGGGGTTTCCGCCGCGGCGACCCCACTCATGTACGCGACATACGCCTTCTCCAAATCTCCATTCTTCTCGTAAATCGGTGCCAACAACTTATTGGCCTGCACCCGCACCAAGCTGTCACATTCCCCAGCCACCGCTTGCTCTATGTTGTAGCGCCCCTCTGCCTCTTTTCCCAAGTTTAGCTGCGCAGTGCCAAGCATAAGCAGCGCATCGGCCACATGGGGGCTGCTGGCAAAGCGTGTCGTATAATCAATCAGGTAGCCCTCTGCCAATGAATAGCTCTTAGCCAGGTAGGCTCGCTCCGCTCGCCCGTATGCCAAAGAGTCAATCAGTGCCGTGTCGGCAATCATCACGCTCCGATTCAGCGTGTCTTGCAGTCGGGCAACGGAGTCAAACTGCGCGTAGTAAGAATCATCGCCCCGACTATTTCTATAATCGTAGTAGGTGTCCTGCCCCAGCGCAGGTACAACAAGACCGCTCGTAAGCAACGCTACAACGACAATCAAACCTCCCAAACTGCGACTCTTCATTGCCTTCTCTCCTACAGTTTTAGCTTGCCTTCTTAAACTCAAATCGTATTGTGTCCCCGCTCTCCTTCGCCTGCTTTTCCTTCTCCTCCTTTACCAACAGCTCCATCTCTCGCTTCGCTTCATCCCTCACGCCGTCATCAGCTACGGCATAATTATCCACTACGCTTTGTAGCGTTGCCTTAGCCTGAAAAAAATCATCTTGCGCGGCGTACGCCTTGGCCAACAGTATAAAAGACTTACCCAACCAGTACTGATGGGGCGTATTCTGACGGGCAAACCCTGTAACCTCATCATGAACACCCTTCCAATTACTCTGTTCGTAGCGTATCCACGCCATTTGGTAACGCGACTCAGCACCCACTACAGACCCCGTGTTTTCCCCCAGCTTTGAGTAGGCTGCATACGCTTCATCCAACCTCCCTTTCCTCCGAAGTGCCCCTCCTAACTGGTAGCTAGCGTAAAGTGCCAACTCTGGCTGTAATTTTTCACTTGACAATAGTCTATTGGCGCACTCAATCACTTCATCAGACCTCCCCAACGCCACCGCCATGCGTAACCGCCCTGCCCGCGCTTCCGTTAGCAGCTCTACGCTGCTCGCGGCCTCCTCCAGCATCGCGTACGTCTCCAAGGCACGCTGCCAATCTTTCTCAAATTCATACACCCCGCTGAGCAGTTGCAACGCTCGCACTCTCCACTTATGCGCCGGAACATTCACCACATATCGCAGCGGGGGGATGGCTGCCGCTGAATCTCGCTGAGCGCACAGCGACTCTGCCAAATACAACCTCGCCGGCAACCCATAGTTTCCATTCGGATACTGCGCAACATATTCGTTTAGAGCCTTCACGGCCTTTGGGTACTGCCCACGCAAATAAAATTCAACTGCCCCGGTATACACCATTGAATCGCGTTGCGACTGAGAATACTGCTTCTCAATGCCCTGGCTCTCCAGGTACGAAAAGTAGTCATTTACATTCCCTTCGCTCTGGTATACCCTCTCCAGCGCAAGCAATGCCTCTTCTGCCGATGGCGTTCTGGGGTAATCCTTCACTACCTGCTTAAAGTAGCCTATCGCCCTTTCGCTTTCCCGCTGTGCGTAGGCCACCAATCCCAGCTGCACCAACGCCGATGCTGCCCTGCTCGATGTGGGGTACTCTTTAACGATACGTTCGTAGTAGCTCTGCGCCGCGCTCAAGCTATCTACAGCTTGCAGCGTCACGCCCAGCTCGTAAAACGCCTCAGGGCGATAGGAAGAGGCGACATACTCTTTGTCAAAACGCCCCAAAACCTCAATTTTCCGTTTGGGACGCTCCACCAACCCATACGCAAAACCCTCTTGGAACAATGCGTAGTCCGCTCCTACGCCTCCAAGCCGCACCGCCTGGCCATACGCATCTATCGCAGGCCAGTAGGCCCTTTCTACATAGTGGCAATCCCCCATGCGGCAATACGCATCCGTACGCATATCTAACGACTCTTTCTCTCCGCTCCCCGCCAAGTACTGCCGAAACCACTCCCCTGCCTCTTTGTAGTTTTTCATTTTGAACTGGCAATACCCCAAATTGTAGGCGCTCCGAGCGTATTCACGCTGCGAGAATGCCCCCGCTGCTCCCCGAAAATCTCTATAAAACTTCGCCGCCAACGGGTACTGCTCCATACGATACAACGCCTCACCACGCCAGTACAATGCGCTAGCTCGCAACTCTGGCGTATACGCAACAACCGATAGAGACTCCGCGAAGAGGGAATCAGCCTCTTCGTACTTTAAATTTTGGTACAGCTCTACCCCCCTGTAGTACGCGGCGCGCTGAATCGCCTGCTGCGTAAGAATGTCGGGACGATCTATCTTTTGCAGCACATCCAACGCCTGTTGGTAGTTTTTGGTCGAGGCGTATGCCATGCCGAGGTAGTTGTACGCTTCTGCTGTACGTGCCGAATTGGGGTATTCGTTCAGATACCGCGTAAAGGCATCCGCAGCGTCAGATAGCGAACCGCTCTGCAGTTCGTAGGTTAATTTTGCATAGGTGAACAGCGCATCCTCACGTAGGACACTGTCGTACTGCGGTCGTGAAGCCATCTCAAAAGCCGCTCTTGCGCGTACCTTGTCCCCTAGGCGGAGGTAGCAATCCCCAAGGTAATAGTTAGCATTTTGGGCGTATACATCGTCCTCAGTGGCCACCCGCTCCAGCCGCTGCGCCGCCTCGTCATAATGCCTAAGCCGGTAGTTCAGCATGCCCACGATGTAGTTCTCCTCCCGCGTAACAGTTTCAGTGGTAGCAAGATATCTATTCCATGTAACTAAAGAGGCAGAATCCTCCCCAAGCTTATACTGAGAATCCCCCAACAGTCTAAGGAGCTCCGGCTGACGGCTCTTAGCCGCACCTTCAATGATTGAAGGAACGTACTGCGCAACCCTCTCATACTCTCGCCGCTTGTAGTATATCTGCGCCACGTAGTAGGGAACTATCGCCAAGAAGGAGGGGTCATCGGCAATCCGCTCAAACTCATCTAGCGCGGTCGTATAGTTTTCCTGAGTGTAGGCTAAGTGGGCATAGAAATAAGTAGCGTACGCACTGTAGTACGTCCTCGTGTCTTTCACCCTTGCAAAGCACGACGATGCCTCATCGTAGCGCTCCAAGGAGAAGTAGGCGTATCCCAGCTTGAAATCCCGCTCTGCCGCCTCCTCTTTATCCAACGCTGAGGCATCTACCCCTTCAAACCGTTCAATCGCCGCCGTCCAGTCTTCCTCACGGAAGCGTTGTAACCCCAGCTCAAACAACCCAGCCTCAGCGTACGGACTCTCAACGTACTCTTCCAAAAAACGCTCCATACAGTACTCGCCATCCTTACGCCCCAAACGTAAGGCGCACACCGCCTTGTAATACGCAGCATCGGCCCGCCTAGAGTTCCCATCCGACGGCGTAGCCTCTATCACCTTCTCAAACGCCGTCTCTGCTGCAGCATATAGCTTCGCTTGGTACAGCGCATAGGCATCATCATACAGCGTGCACTCTCGCTGCGCACTCGTCTCCACCTGCGCATACAGCGTCGCACCGCCCCCCCACACCGCAAGCAGCAGCACTAGTATACCCATACGTTTAGCACCCATCCCTCTCACACGTCTCTCCTACTTTTATGCTCGCCCCAAAACGCTAGCAAAGATACACGAAACCAAGCACAAAATAATTAACCGTTTCTTACTTCGACGCACCACCCACTATTCTCTTCCCATTGCGATCCCACCGAGGCAACTCCTCCGGAGGCCTTCGACTCGCCCAAACCAGCAACACTACCCCAACCGCCAAGAACGGCAAACTCTGTATCTGACCCAGATTCAATGCCCACCCCTCCTCAAAGGGACTCTGCACGTTCTTTATCTCCTCTATCAGTATTCGTGCTGTAAACATCGCCACCATGGCTATGCTAAACTGTAAACCCCTCTTACGCTTAAAATCCCCCCACTTGAAGTAAACCAAAAGCAATGCCAAGAACACCGTGAAATACGACAGCGCCTCGTATATCTGCGTGGGATGTTTCGGCACAACCTCACCATTGCGGACAAATATCATTCCCCACGGGAGCGATGTCTCAATTCCATAAATCTCGCTGTTCATCAGATTCCCGATGCGGATAAACGTGGCAATCAGGGCTATCGGTATCGTCACGTGGTCCATTACCCACAGCATCGACAGCTTCTCCCTCCGCGCCACGCAGTACATCCCAATCAATACACCCACAATTCCGCCATGGCTCGCCAAACCTCCCTCCCACACCTTAAACACCTCCAAGGGGTGCGAAAAGTAGTATGCCGGTTCATACACGAAGCAATGGCCCAAACGCGCCCCGATAAACACTCCCACTACAGACCACAACGCCATCCTGTCTATCACCTCCTCCGGCACTCCCTCTCGCTTCCCCATGTACCCTAACAGCCAATACCCCAGTAGAATCCCCACCGCCCAGCAAAGGCCGTAGTAGCGCACTGAGAGCGGCCCTACAGTGAAGAACGTAGGATCCACACTCCATACTATCGCACCCAACGAATACCCCATCGGTCGTAGTCCTATTGCGTCTAATCTACTAAACCCTGCTACAACGACATCCGCACCCCAAGCTGATACAGCGGGCGCAAACGATCCGTGAACCCGAACTCCCGCCCCGCAAATCCATGGTTGTAGTTATCCTTGCCTGTGATGTAGAGATTGCGCACCCCCACCTGTACGGAAAGGTTGGACAACGCATCGTACGATATCGTAAAATTGCAAAGTCCATACGGCGACAGCCTCACCTTCCCATACTCTTCCGGCACGCCTGGCATTACGCCGTGCGCGTACTTCTGTGCAGACCTAAAGTAGGTTTCCAAGAAGAAATGCACCTTATCTAGCAAACGATATTCAGTCAACAATCCCATATTCACTGCGGGCGTCCACGTATGCGTTACTCCATTCTCCTCGTCTCCTAGCGTAGCGGTAAACATAGTACCCTGCTGGTAATGATCCATCTTCGTCGTCTGCCACGTACCAAAAAGATTAAAGAGCAGATTATTAACCGGTGCGTAGTTCAAAGATAGCGTCGCACCCCCTTGCCACGCAACGAGCGGTAAATTCTTATACTGCAGGGTCTGCGTCAAATGGGGCACCTTCACCGCAGGATCCGTTTCGCTCGCCTCAAAGGTCAGCACCGTATTCACGGGCCTTAAATCGCTAAAGTTGAACGTCCTAGAGCCAAATAGCTCAAAGTCTAGCGACACGCGTCCCAGCTGTGTTCGATACCCTATCTCCGCAAAATCGCTCGTTAAAAGCTTCAACGTACGGCTGCCATAAAACTCTTGGAAAAGGAAGAACTCATCGTCAGACGGAGCTAAACCTCCCGCCTGTAGCATCCCGGCCAAACCTGCTATGGCCTTCGTACCCTTCAATGCACCGAAGCGCGCAATACCCATCTTTTCTACATGGATGGCATTCTCCATAAGGAAGGAAGACCTATTGGCGCGTGCCACTACGCCTCTCAACAAATGATCCTCATGCGGCTTATACGTCAGAACAAACTGCCATGTGGGATAGTACGTTGATGGCACACTATACTTATCCACCCGTCCCGCGGCTATAACACGCAGCGACTCTATCGGCCTCCAATCCAAACGCAGTGTCAACGCCATACTCAACATCTTCTTACTCTCGCCGCCTAGAATCCCTTGCGCACCCACGTACGAGCTTTGCTCCTTCCATACTGCATCCCACTTACTGTCGTCATAGACTACGTTCTGCAAAAAGAAACCAGGGCGTATCGTCAATTGATCCCATAGCGTCGCTGAGTACTCTAGGTTACCGTTGAAATCCTGCACATCGAATCGTACCCCTGGATGCGACTGTCCCACCCCCGCATCGTACATCCCATTCATGTAAGATCCCATAAACGAAAACCCATTCCATTGCAAATTCGCCGCAACATGACCTGCCTGCTGCGTTCGCATTGATAGCGGGGTTACGTAGTTCTCCATCATCACCGAGCTATTCCTCGAATACCAATACCCTCCTGTCATCGCAAAATTCACCCCATGCCCATCGTAGTTGACATCGCCCATTATGCCCCGCACATCCAAACTCCGGCTGCCATTGTACGCCAAATCCTCTGCGTCCCTATCATGTTCGCGACGCATCCTATCCCAGCTGTTATAGTAACCCCCATTAATCGCCGGGAGCAAATCGTACTGCATGTACCTTCCTGACGAATAATCGTATGCCATCTCATCTACCACCTTCCGCATTTCTGCATGTTGACGCAGCCCTATGCGCCACCCCTTAGCCAACGGCACGCTTGCCCGACCGCTCGCCGAGTAGCTTAACGTTGATTTATCTTGCACATAGGTCCGAACCCGACCGCTCGCCGACAGCACAGACGACAACGGCTTCGTTATGATATTTATCACCCCTGTCACCGCGCTCGCCCCATATAGAGCGCTCGATGCGCCCCGCACAATGTCAATGCGCTCTATGTCCTCAAGGCTCACTGGCAACGTCTCCCACAGCGTTCCCCCCATTGAGTAGCTGTACATCGGTCGACCATCCACCATCACCAGCGTCAATGAGTTCACAGAGAAGTGGTTGAAATTACCCGGAGGAACATTATCCAATCCCCGCATATGCACATCGTAGATCCCCGGCGTCTGCTCCCGCACTATCATACCCGGCACCAGCCGAAACAGCTCGGCAATCGTCGTGGCTCCGCTATGCATTATTTTATCGCTCGTGATCACCGTAGTTGATGTGGGTGCCTCAAATACAGTCTCTCGTGATTTCGACGATGTGGTCGTCTTCACCATAAACGCCTGCTCCAATAGCTCATCCGTCGATACGCCCAGCTTGTCGGCTAGAACCATCAAATCGGGCAAATCCAACTCCAACAGCTGCTCGTAGCTCAGCTTCTTAATCTCATCCGGGGTCATCGCATTCACATTCACCTTGTCCTGCCCCCACGCCGAACCGCTCGCAAGCAACATGCTTAAAAACAGCAGCACAACTCCCGTAGCCGCTAATAATCGCATTTCCAACTTCTTCATAACTATATTTTCCCTCCTGCGTTTTCTACTTCACTACGCCCAAACTAAGAAGACTATTCGACACCTTTATCCCCTGCTTCTCAAGCGTCGACGGACTCACCTCAAATTGCGTCTTCCCGCCATTCTCCGTAAAATTAAACGCTGCGCCTTGCGCTATTCCACCAGCCTTGTCCGACACCACCGCCACATGATTCCCGCTCGCACCCGCCACCACGCTCGGCAGCAAGCTATTCTCCGTCGAGGGAACATACACTAGATTGCAGCGCGACACGCCACTCGCATCACTAGACTCCCGCACAACCATCGTCCGGTTTCCAACCTTCTTTTTCTGTGCTATCTGCTGCAGCTCCCCAGTAATCTTGGCGTTTTTACCTATCACAAGTATCACAAAATCTCCCTCTTGACCACCCGATGGCCACTCCAAGTAGCGGGTGAAATTGTACAAGAATAACGCCTTGAATCGTTCATTCTGACCCCATGCCACCGTGGTCAATAGGCATAGCAGGAGTGCTAACGCCACGCTTTTCTTTCTCATTGCTCGCAAATCCTTTCTTTTTTGCTTCTCAAAACACAACTCGCTGCATCGCCTTCCCCTCTCCTCCTCCTCACCGCGAAGTTACAAATAAAACATTACCTCCAACAAATAGCCCACCCTCAACACCTACCTATATTCTCTGCACCGCCCGAATTCCCGTAGGTTAAATTAGCCACGCGGCGCTCTCGCACCGCCGAAGTCAGCCAATACCGCAGCAAAAAGCTGACCAAGACTCCCTAAACATAATAAAGACCCGCCGTGTGCATAGCGCACGGCGGGTCTTCACAGTGGCAGCACTACCTCTACCGCTTTCTAACTAACCTTTAGACTTCCTCTCCTATCTACCTCCGCAGCACCCCCTCAGCCCGCATCCCCCCATCCGCGCTGCGCAGCTGCACGATGTAGAACCCCGATGCAAGCATGCCCAAGTCTATACGCAGCTGCGCTCCTCCATCATGCACACCGCCCAGCATCTCGCGTCCGGTCACATCGTAGACCGCGTACCGCGCCACCCCGCTCGCCCCTCGCACCTCTATCGCACCATCGGTGGGGTTCGGATAAATCTCAACTCCGCGCAGCGCCGCGCTCTCCACCGCATTGGTCTTCCCCTCTTTGCCCCCACGGGGTATCGGTGAAAAGTCAGCTTGAACCAGCAACTCCTTGGCCGGAAGCTTGATAGAAAACGAATGCATCACCTTCGTGGTGTCAGACTGCACATTCCCATACAGCTCCGCCCCATTTTGGATCACACTCTTTATGTAGTACCCCTTCTTCGCCTGCACCAGCACCTCTACATCCAGCTCCCTCTGGTATTGCTGCCCGCTTGACAGCTCTTCCTTATTGCTCTTGCGCAACGCCGTCACCGCCCCTCCCTCTGAAGGATTAGCCTGCAACGTCAGTAGGCAATTGTCTGCATCTTCCTGCGCAAAAATTGCATAGAAGGTTAGCCGATTCCCATTGGGACTAGCCGGATCGTATGGAGGCAACTTGTATGTAGACTCCATTTCCTTCGTCAATCCTAGTCTCTCTTTCCCTTCTACGTATATCTCCTTTAGCACCACGGGACTCTTCGCCTCAGCCTTTAGGGTCACCTCGGTTTTTCCTTCCCCACTCACCCGATAGCTCTTGTCATATTCCAACCACGCACCGCCTGCACCCGGCATTATCACTTTCAGGTCGTCGCCAAGCTGCGGCTTGCGCACGGTGAGTACGAGCAGCGGCTTCGGATCCTCCTTCACAGTCACATAGGTCTCCAGCTTCACCTCCGTCACCTCTTGGGCCGTCACTTTATCCTTCAAACCCTCCACTAAATCCAGCAGTTCCTCGAGCGATCCGTACGCCTTTTCTCTATCGGTTTCCTCTAAACGCTGCGCATAGCCACGATTAACCGCCAGGCAAACCGCGAGCAGCTTGTTATCCTCCACTCCCGTTGCCGCAGCTAAACTCCACGTAATGGGGTCGCCCACCCTCACCTTTTTCTTCTGTCCTGCCGCTATCGTCTGCCCATCTTTATCCTTCCACGTCACTTTCCCCTTCGCGCCGCGCGGCTGCTCGTCCTCGCCCCCTTGCGCCATCTCGCTATATACAATTAACACTTCGCCTGGCTTCAGCTTCTCTACTATAACATCTATCCCGACAATCTCACCCTCCAGCTTCCCAAGTTTATACCACCCATCTCCGTCCTCCACGAGAGCTTGATTAGGGAGATTCTTATACTTTACGGTCACGCTCTTCACCCCCTGCACAGCACTCCCCTGCTTCTTCTCCACTGCAACGTAAACGTATATTACGCTACCGTACTCCACTTCGCTGTCCGAAGCTATCTCGCTTCCATTTCGCTCCCCCTTGCACACTTTCATCTCCTTCACATCGGCCGACTGTACGTAGCTCACTTTATACATCTGCTTACCCAGCTCCACCTTCACCTCCGTGTCCTGCGCAAGTGTAAATGTATACGTATACACCCCTCCCCCCCCTGTCACGTTCGCATCTCCATTCACCTTCACCACCTTCCACTCCGCAGGGTTAGCTACTGTGACCTTCACAGTCAACTCCGCCCCTCCCAGCACTTGACTACCTGAGGTCACAGCCGTTCCACCTTTTTCCACTACCGCCACCGTATACCCTGAACCAGCTTTATACGTAACTTTATACTTCACTGGCAGCACCACTGACTTTATCGTCACATTCCCCTCCGGGCTCCACTTCACAGTTGTCTGCCCAGCCGCAGGCTTACCATCAACCCACGTATATCCTCTAGGGACGCTACCTTGAGTCAGCGTCACATCCCCTTTCCCCTCCTCTGCTATCGTCACCTCCTGCACTGCCCCATCGCCAGCCTCGGGCGTAAACACCACGGTCAACTCATCCCCACAATTAACTTCCGACTTCATAGTAGGCGTTGTCGCCCCATTAACCGCTACCCCCACGTTCGCTACGCCATCCCATGCCACGCTAATCTTCTTTTGCTCCACAGTTACCTCAATGGAAGTAACCTCCTCTTTCACCTCGTGCAAGTAATTCCCATCCTGCGATACCGCAATGGGTTGTCCCCCATTGACTTTTACCTCATTCACCTGCTCGCACGCCGATAGATTCGGCACAATCTCAATGCTGCTCCCGCAGGCAACTGAACCTCCCAATGTCAAATCAACGCCACCCTGCTGCACCTTAAAATCGGTCCCGCTCCACGACACTGCAAACTGCTTAGGCTCCGAGTGCAACACCTTCACCGTAACCTTATCATGTGCTTCCGGAATATTCAGGGGACTGGCTGCTTTTACAGTGCCCCTTCTGTCAGTAGTCCCAGCGTTCCACACCACCTCCACTTCCACTTTATCCCCATCAACGCACCCACCCATCGGCTCTAGGCTCACTTCTAACTCATCGCCGTTGGCGAATACTCCATCCCCCCCCGGAAACTTCCCACCAGCCCATATATCCTTACCCTGCGTTACGTTGTGAACCGTTATCTTCGCCACTCTCTCTCCATTGAAAGTTTCATCCACAGTCACCTGCGGATCGGTCCCCACCTTCACCTCTATCTTTTGAATCCCTTGCGATAGGGAGGCGATCTCCAACGTATTACTCCCCACAGGGGCAGCCTCCTTAAAAGTACCATCATCGTACACAGCCTTGAGTCCCTGCACCTTCAGTCCACTGCCTGGCGTAACCGTTATTTTAACCGCACCTCCGCATGGGGCTTCTCCGTCTACCGAGATCACGTGCAGCTGAGTAGCCGACTCGCCCGCTTCCACCTTTATTGAGTAATCGGTACCCAGCGTCCAGCGTATTGTATACTTCTTTTTTTCCTGTGTAAATGTAAATTTCGCCTGTTCACCCTCTACCTTCACCTGGACCGGCTGCCACTCCCCACCTACCTTCTCTATGAACTGTGAAGCTCCCCCCACATCCACCCTTATCTTCCCCACGCAACCATCCACTTTTGACGGACCCTGCACTTTCACCATCACATCGCTTCCGCACGGCACAACCTCCCCATCATTCTTCGCCGCGCCGTAATACTCAACCAAATATATTTCATCATCATAGTCGAGCTCGGTCATGCGCTTCTCACTGTGTATCCAAACGCTTATCGTTTCCCCTTCCTGCCCCCCCGGAACAAAGGAAAACTCACCCGTTGTTGCATCTATTGGAACACTTTGAATCCTGTCTGGCATAACACCCCACTGCACTACTGGCGGCTTTAAACAGTGGTCTTCGGCCTGATTGGGATTGGGGGTAAACCTTCCGAAAAGCTTTCTGTTGCTCTCCACCACGCTACCATCTAGCACCTTTACGCCATCCTTGGTATACAGTGATATGCGAGAGTCCTTGCAGTTGATAGTTACATTTCCTCCTGGGCATGGTCCCGGCCTCACCGTCACCGTATGGCCCTCACCCCACAGCGGCACGAGCCAATAATTGTCCCTGTAATCCTTACCATCGTCTCCTACTGCGTCATCACATAGGTTAGCTATATCTCCAGGGTTTGCCAACGTCACAGGTCGAGCGTCCCACTTGTCATCCACGCACACCCCATCTGCTGCCCACGACCTCGCCTCCACCACCATCAATGTACCTTCCAATATGAGAGGCATAGCACCGGGATGCAACGTATTGGGGTAGGGGTACGCCTCGTAAAACGGGCCTGCACTTATCTTATCAGGACCGCCCCTAAACCCATTCAAATAGTTCAACATAAAGTGTTGGTCACCCGGGGACTTCATACGTACGCGCATCGAGCCATCAAAGGTTTTTCCTTCTGTATTCTGTCCAAACTTGAGGGTCTTCCACTCCTTTTTAGCCATCGTCAGCGTCACCTCCACCGTGTTGCTACCCTCTTCAAGGTCTGATGGCAATGTAAAGGAGAAGTTGGCATTATTCCCCGCCTGATTCAGAACTGTGTATATTGCTTCGTCCACATCCTGCACGTGTCGCCACGGGATCCTTACCTCCGCATCGCGAGCTCCTTTCACAATGGGTCCAAAAAACTGTATGTTTGAACAATTAGTATAGGAATCCCCATTTTTTTTCTTTATCGTTACCTTCCCCACCTTCGGATAGTAGATATTCCAATTCGGAATCATTGTAGACCAGTGAGCCGAGGTCATCACGTGGTCGTACCAATCGATAAAGACCTCGTCACCCGCGCTGCACAGTATTGGCGAAACTTCAGGAAAAAACTGCCATAGTTTTTCAGAAACTTCCGCAGCATCTGGGTATTCGTCTTCATCTTTCCATGCCCTGTAGCCGCCCACATAACGAGGATTAGTTCCCGCCTTGCCAACCCGCACGCGGAATTCGTATGCGTAGCGATCCGGCACCAAGTCCCGACCGCTCTCATCAACAAGCCGAAACTTGAACTCTATTTTCTTGTCGCCTTGCCCAAAAGCAAATAGCGGCGAAAGCAGTAGCATGACCGCTGCTACTACCATCCTCACCGTTCGGAATGTAAATCTCTTTTCCATAACCACATCCTCCTCTTCTTTTTCTCCGCCCCCTACCGCATGCCGCAACTCCAAAACGACCCACAAGCGTACTTCCCTCCACCCGTTGATACGTACCATACATCTAGAATGTTGCTACAAGACAGCCAAAACGTCCTACCAATCAATGGAACACTCAGATAATATTCCCTGCACGACTACCCAATTTGCTGAAACTTTTCTCTTGCGCCCAAACCACCGCCAGATATTCGCCTCTAACAGCCACGACGCCGCCCCGTCCGCAGGACGGTCTCTCAATAGCCGGGGGCTTTAGACCCTCGGCCAGCAAACCTTTGCGACCTTGCGTACATTGATACCCCACAGCCTTGCAGAACCATTCCCGTACAATCCTCCAACCATCCGCAACCTGCATTATTTCGCCGCCGATGCCGCCCCGTCCGTAAGGACGGTCTCTCAATAGCCGGGGGTTTTAACCCCCCCCGGATTCTTGCCCAAGGGGGCAAACCAGTCTGAAGGGCTGACCCGCATGCTCCCTCGCTAGAACCTGTGCACGTAATCCCCTCGGCCCGCATAAATTTTTGCAAACCGATGCCGCCCCGTCCGTAGGACACTCTCTCAATGGCCGGGGGTCTGAAAACCCCCAGATCCTTGCCCAAGAGGGCAAACCAATCTGAAAGGCTGACCCGCGTGACCATCGGGCAGAAACACCGCAGCCTGCCTCCATATTCGGCGGCGCAGCCTAACATTCGTTTGCATGCAATGCCGCCCCATCCGCAGGACGGTCTCTCAATCCGCTAGTACCTTTCCACCCGCAGCATGAAGTCACTTAATACATTCATATAGTTTATGAACGCATCGTAGGGCGAATCGTAGGGGTTAAAATACTTGTGCACATCGCCATCGCTGAACCACTTCGTGCACATGTAGTAGAAATGGTCGCTCGTCTGTAGGTAGAGCCAATCGCGGTGCAAATCGGGGTCATCTATCTCCGCCACCCTATCGGCTAGGCTGTAAAGCGTGTTGAACGCCTCATCCTGCAGCTCGTTGCCCAGCCATGCCGTGAGGTCCCGCTCCTCGTCCGCCCAGCTGGTGGGGTACGGCACGTGCAGCGGCGCAACGGTTTGGTGCAGCTTCGCCGTCTCGGCCGGCGTACGGAACTCAAAATCCGTCTGCCCATATATGGCGTTTGGCAACGCCCGCATGAAATCGAAAATCCCCGTGTCGGCCCACTGGTGCTCCCCAAAAGTCTCGTAGTCCATGAAGAGGTTCACCACCTCGTCCTTGCTGGGTAGCGCATTGAGCCAGCCCGCATACTTTTCCGTGGTGAGCGGCCACCCATTCCACCCCCTATTGGAGAAACGGAACGCGATATCATCGCTCAGCTGAAAATTCTTGAGCAGGAGCTTCAGCTTAGGATTGATGGGGTTATGGTACAAGAAGTTGGGACTCTTCCACCCCAGCACGTGCTTTGCGCCCTCGGCCAGCATTTGGGAGAAACCCATGGCCGCAACGCGCGCCCCGATTAAATCGCTATATATCAGCTCCGTATCGCGGAACGTGGTGGGGGTAACCCCAAACAATCCCTTCACCCTATCGCAATGCTCCTGCACCTGCCGCTCAAATGCGTCGCCCTCCTTTAGGGCCACCAGCGAGTGCGCGTAGGTCTCAGCCAAAAACTCCACCTGCCCCGTCCGCGCCAGCTCCTGGAAGGTCTGCAGCACCTCCGGCGCATACATCTCAAACTGGTCAAGCGCCACCCCCGAAATGGAGAACGAAAACTTCACCTTTGAACCGTACTGCGCTATAAGGTCTAGCAAAAGCCGATTGGTGGGTAGATAGCACTTCTCAGCCACCTTGCGCATGATCGAAGCGTTCGCCTGCGCATCGAAGTAGTCGTGCGCCACGCCTAAATCAAAAAAACGGTAGCGGCGAAGCCTAAAGGGTTGATGTACTTGGAAATAAAAGCAAAGTGTACGCATATTACGTGTCAATTCTTTTTGTGGTGTCTACTCTAGTGGGCGAGCAACGAACGGTAAACCTCAAGCAGCATCGATGCCGCGCTCTCCCACTTCAAATTAGTAACCTCATGGGTGCCGTACTTCTGGAAGAATGGGCTCAGCGCCTTGTAGGTCAATATGGCATGAATGGCATCCGCCAACGCATCAACGTCCCAAAAGTCCACCTTGATGGCGTACTTCAGCACCTCCGCCACGCCCGACTGCTTCGAGATAATCACCGGCACCTGGCTCCGCATCGCCTCCAGCGGCGTGATGCCGAAGGGCTCCGAAACGGACGGCATAACGTAGACGTCGCTCATGCTATAGAGCCTGTCCACCTCCTCCCCCCGCAGAAAGCCCGCGAAATGGAACTTACTCGCGATCCCCAGCTCCGCCACGCGGCGCACCATACGGTTGCGCATATCGCCGCTCCCCGCCATCACGAAGCGCACGTTATCCATCTTGCCCAGCACCCGCTGGGCCGCCTCCACGAAGTAATCGGGACCCTTCTGAAAGGTAATGCGCCCCAAGAAGGTCACCACCTTCTCGGGGAAGGGACGCCCCGAACGGTTGCTTTCCACCTCCCCGGTGAAATCTATCGCATTATGAATCGTCACCACCTTCTTCGGGTCAATGCCGTAGCGCGAAATGACGATACTGCGCGTCAAATGGCTCACGCACACCACGCGGTCGGCATTCTCCATGCCGTAACGCTCAATGTTATAGACCGTTTGGTTAACGTTCTCCCCGCTGCGGTCAAATTCTGTGGCGTGCACGTGCACCACCAACGGCCGCCCCGACGCCCGCTTCGCCGCCACGCCAGCCAAATAGGTGAGCCAGTCGTGCGCATGGATTACATCGTGCGGCGTTTGCCGGGCAATCGACGCGGCAATGAGGGCGTAGCGATGCACCTCAGCAAGCAAATCCGCCCCGTACGTCCCGCTGAATGAAAAATGCCCCGAAGCCCAGTGGTTCTGCACCATACGCTCCTTGTAGTTCGCCCCGAACTCTCGTATCACGTCCTCCTCCGTGCAGTAGGGGTATAGAAAGGAATCCACCGCGAGGAACTGCACGTAGCGGCTCAGCGTCAAAGCCTCCTCCTGGCTTAGCGAAAAACCTATCTCCTCGGCCGAAAGCATCCGCAGCCGATCGCCACCCTCGCCGCCAAACAGCTTGGGCATCACGAAGGTAACATCCACCCCCACCTTCGCTAGTCCCCCGGTAATGCCTTTGCACGCCGTGCCGAGTCCCCCAGTAATATGCGGCGGGAACTCCCATCCAAACATCAATACTCGCATGGCTTAGGCCTTTTTCATTTCCTGCTCCCTCACGAACCGCTCCGGATGCATATACTCCGCCACGCGCTGCACTGCCGCCACGCTCCACGCCTGGGCGTACGTCCCGCCCGGCGTATGCGGCGGGTCGCCATCAAACACCTCGCCGATGGTGCCTAGCCCATAGCGCTGCATCTCCTGCTCCATCGCCTCCAGAATCTGCCGCCCCACGGTCTGCGCCGCGTACTCCCCCTTCACCCGCCGCGTGGCGCAAAGGTACTCCGACAGCCAGAACGGCCATATCGTACCCTGATGGTATGCCTCATCGCGCGCCGCCTGCCCCCCACCGTAGTGGGGCTTATAGTTCGGACTCTTCGGCGAAAGCGTGCGAAGCCCCAGCGGCGTGTACAGCTCCCGGCGCACCGTCTCCAGCACCCCTGCCTGCTGCTCCGCCGTCAGCGGCGATGATGGTAGCGACACCGCCAGCAGCTGGTTGGGGCGCACGAACGTATTCGCCCCCTGCTCATCGACGTAGTCAGCGAGGTAGCCCTTCTCCGGCAGCCAAAACTCCGCCACGAAGCTCTCCCGCACCCGCGCCGCGAACGCCTCCATCTTCGCCGCATCTTTCCCTTTGCCCATCGCCGCGTACAGGCGCTGCATGAAGCACAGCGCGTTGTACCACAACGCATTTATCTCCACGTCAAACCCCGTGCGCGGGGTCACCGGCCGTCCGTTCACCACGGCATCCATCCACGTCAACGCCTGCCCCGTCTCGCCAGCCCATAGCAAGCCATTCTCGCGCACCCCTATGGAGAAGGGGAGCTGCCCATCGCTGGTGAGACTATCAAAAACGCTCCGGAGCGCTCTGCCCCATAGCTTGCACGCCCGCGCGTAGTCCCCCGTGTAGCCGCAGTACTCCTCCACCGCTCGGAAAAGCCACAGCGGCGCATCCACGCTGTTAAATGCCGGCGCATCCACGCGCCCCATATTGGGCAGCAGGCCGTCCTTCATCTCCTTCACCAGCGAGGTCATCACCCGCTCAAAATAGTCCACATGCCCCAGCGGCAGCGTCAGCCCCGGCAATGCAATCAGCGTGTCGCGCCCCCACCGGCCGAACCATGGGTAGCCCGCCACCACGTACATCGAGTGGCCGTGGTCCGCCAAAAACTGCTCCGCCGCGGCCTGCAGCGTGCTGATAAAGTCGTCTCGCCGCGGCCGTTTCTCCAGCTCTGCGTTAAAGCTTCGCAGCAGCTGCCGGGGATTACACTCCTTCGTCGCCGCCGAGAACACCAGCGGCTGCCCCGACTTCAGGGTGCATTCAAAGTAGCCCGGCACGAACAGATCCTCGTGGCAATCGTAGCCCCGGTTATACTCCTCGGAGTACTCCACGTTGTAGTGCCAATCGGGCGCATGCACGTACTCACTCGCCACGTTGGTCTGCAAATAAATCGTCGGGAAGCCGGGGTACATCCGCCCGCTCGCACCGTTCGGCACCGGCGTAAATTTCACGTCTACGTCCAAATTCGCATGCGACAGCGCATGGCTGTTGCGGAACGACAGGAATGGGCGTATGCTGAATTTCAGCGTCCCACTCCCCTCCAGCAGCGTGTAGCGCACCATGAGGTGCTCCTGGGTGTGCGCAAAGAGAAGCTCCTTCTGCAGCACGATATCGCCCACTCGGTAAACGAATGTGGGCGTCGGCGCAAGCCGGAACGACACCAAATACTTATGTCCCCGCGGCTCGTACACCCCCGGGAACCGGCGCACCCCCAAATGGAACTCCTGACCATTGACCGTGAGCGTCTCGTCAAGCGTGGAGAGCAACACGTGGCGCTCCCCGCCAAAATGCTCCAGCGGGAGTACCATCAGCCCATGGTACTTCCGTGTATTGCACAGCGCGCAGGTGGTACTCATATACCCCCCGCTGTGGTTAGTACTCAAAAATTCGTGCGTGAGCGCACGGCTCAAGCTCACCAGCTCAGGCTGCTCAAACGCTATGTACGGACGCTTCGCGCTCCGCCCCTCTCCTGTAGTTTTTTTTGTTGAAATCTTTCCCATGCGCCTCCACTTTTTTCTATTAGTCCTAATGCCTTCCACCCAAAGCACGCCCTTCACCCCTCAACGCCTGCACGTCCCACGCCGTCTCCTCCCACCGCTGCCCTCCCTATCCTACGATGCGCCCCCGCAGACTACTCCACTAATTACGCTCTAAGTATTTGCAAAGTTAGCTAAAATTATTTATAGGCGGGCATTCAAAATGAAAATTATTTCTTTCTGCATAGAAAGGATACCGTATCACGCTGAAACACAGAACGCGGCGTAATACACCCTCGCTTCAAAAAGCAAAATCCAACCAAATCTTCACTCTTTCTCAATGCGCCGTATTCCCTCTCCGTAAGCCAACCCTAATGCTGCAATGCGCATCCTTACCGCCCCATGCGCCCCGATGCCTTTGGTGGCGTACCTCCCGCGCACCCCTGTTGCGCATACGCCTCGCCACGCCATACGCACCCCATCTCTCCACGCTATTCCACCAGAAACGTAGAACAAAAATGCAATATGTACCTTTTAGCGCCATTATTTTTCTATCTTTGCGCCGCATTGCCGAAGGCAAACGCAATATGTTGAACTGTATATACAAAGTGTAAGCTATGAGTCAGGATGTCTTTTCAAATCGTCATATCGGGGTCCGTGAAACCGATTACCCCGAAATGCTGGCGGCGATAGGCGTACAGTCCATCGACGCGCTCATTGAGCAAACCGTACCGCACGATATTCGTCTTCCTAAGAAAATGGACCTACCGACCCCAATGTCGGAGGCCGAGTATCTAGCCCACATACACACGCTGGCGGGCAAGAACAAAATCTTCCGCTCCTTGATAGGCCGCGGGTACTACGGCACGCAAACGCCGGCCGTGATCCAGCGAAACGTATTTGAAAATGCCTCGTGGTACACCTCCTACACGCCCTACCAGGCGGAGATTAGCCAGGGCCGCCTTGAGGCACTCCTCAACTTCCAAACGATGGTGAGCAGCCTCACAGGGCTAGAAATGGCGAACGCGTCGCTGCTCGACGAGGGCACAGCCGCCGCCGAGGCCATGCTCATGATGTTTAGCCTCCGGAGCCGCAAGGCGGAGAAAGAGGGACGCAACGTGCTTTTCGTAGACGACAATATCTTCCCGCAGACTGCCGATGTGATAATCACCCGCGCCGAGCCGCAGGGCATTGAGGTGGTACGCGGATGCTACAGAGATTATACCTTCACTGGCAAGGAGTTCGGCGTGATTGTGCAATACCCCGACTCGAAGGGGGAAATTCGCGATTACATGGCACTCGCGGATGCTGCGCATAGCCATGAGGCCCTCGTGGCGGTGGCCGCCGACATCCTTTCGCTCGTGCTGCTCGAAGCCCCTGGGGCGTGGGGCGCCGACATTGCGCTAGGGTCAACGCAGCGTTTCGGCATTCCGTTGGGCTGCGGTGGTCCGTCTGCGGGCTACCTAGCCACGCATGATAAGTACAAACGGAACATGCCGGGGCGCATCGTGGGGGTTTCGGTAGATCGTCATGGAAACCATGCGCTACGCCTCGCGCTGCAAACGCGCGAGCAGCACATCAAGCGCGAAAAGGCTACCTCCAATATATGCACTGCGCAGGCGCTACTCGCGACCATGGCGAGCTTCTACGCCGTCTACTACGGCCCCGAAGGGCTACGCCGCATCGCGATGAATGCGCACGGTGCCGCGGTAAAGGCGGCGGAGGTTCTCAAGAGCCTCGGATGCACCATCAGCGTCGAAAACTTCTTCGACACCATCCGCGTCAAGCTGCCCGAGGGCATCGCGCAGGAGAGCGTCCGCAGGGAGGCTCTCGCCAATGGGTTCAACTTCTACTACACCGATTGCGGCGCCATTTCGATCTCGTTCGATGAGCTCTCCACGGCGCAGGAGCTGACGAAGATAATCAGCATTTTCGCCAAGGCCATCGGAAAGCCCGCCGTGCCCGTGAGCTGCATTGAGCTCAGCGAACCCGCCTTCAACAAGCAGTTTGCGCGCAAAACGCCTATCCTGGAGGAGAAGGTATTTAATCTCTACCGCTCCGAGACGGAGATGATGCGCTACATCAAGCAGCTGGAGCGCAAGGACATTGCGCTGAACCACTCTATGATCCCGCTCGGCAGCTGCACCATGAAACTCAACTCGGCGGCCTCCATGCTGCCGCTCTCATGGCCTGAGTTCACGTCAATTCACCCCTTCGCGCCGGCCGACCAAATGGAGGGCTACGCGGAGATTATCCACAACCTTGCAGCCTACATCTCGGAAATCACCGGCTTCGCCGGCACTACCTTCCAGCCTAACTCCGGCGCGGCGGGCGAGTACACGGGGCTAATGATTATACGGAAGTACCACCTCTCGCGTGGCGATAAGCAGCGCACCACGGTCATCATTCCCTCCTCAGCCCACGGCACGAACCCCGCCTCGGCTGCCATGGCCGGCGCAAAAATCGTGATTGTGGACTGCGATGAGAACGGCAATATTGACGTGGATGACCTGGAGCGGAAGGCGAAGGAGAATGCCGATACGCTCTCTGCCTTCATGGTGACCTACCCATCAACCCATGGTATATTTGAGAGCAGGATCCGGCGAATGATGGACATTATCCACGAGAACGGTGGGTTGGTCTACATGGACGGCGCCAATATGAACGGCCAGGTGGGCCTCACCAGCCCCGGCTACATCGGCGCGGACGTTTGCCACCTCAATCTGCACAAAACGTTCGCCATCCCGCACGGAGGCGGCGGCCCTGGCATCGGCAGCGTGAGCGTGAGCAAAGAGCTCACCCAGTTCCTCCCGAACCACAGCATGGTTAGCGTGGGGGGCGAAAATGGCATAACGGCCGTTGCCTCATCCCCTTGGGGCAGCGCCTACGTCATCCCCATCGTCTACGCCTACGTGCGCATGATGGGCGAGGAGGGCCTCACCCGCGCCACCGAAACGGCCATCCTCAGCGCCAACTACATCGCCGCCCGCATCAAGGATTCGTACGGCGTGGTCTACACCGGCGAAACAGGACGCGTGGGGCACGAGTGCATTGTGGATTGCCGCGACTGCCGCGAGAAGTATGGTGTGGAAACCGCAGACATCGCACGGCGACTGATGGACTACGGATTCCATGCGCCAACGCTCTCCTTCCCTGTGCATGAAACGCTGATGGTGGAGCCTACCGAGAGCGAATCAAAGGCGGAGATTGACCGTTTCTGCAACACGCTCATCGCCATCAAGGAGGAGATGAAGGAAATAGGCAACGGCAAGATGCCCAAGGACGACAACCTGCTGGTCAATGCGCCGCACACCGCCGAGGAGGTATCGGCCAACGAGTGGACGCACCCCTACAGCCGAGAGCAGGCCGCGTATCCTCTACCGTGGCTGCGCCTCAACAAGTTCTGGCCTACCGTGAGCCGCATTGACAATGGCTACGGCGACCGCAACCTTATATGCACTTGCGCACCGATAGAAAGCTACCTCGAGTAGTTTCTGGGCAGTAGAGATTGGGCAAGGGCCGCTGCGTTAATCAAGAACGCAGCGGCCCTTTTGTTAGAGGCTTCAACTCTGTTGACATCATCATCACAACACGCTATTATGGCATGCGTGTAGTGCCACCCGCGTAGCCATCAGGGCTGTAAATTCTACAGTGGCATCCAAGGCAAGAGAAAACACTATACCCTTCTGGATGTGCTATAGCAGCACGAGTACTATGCCATAGGGGGCAGCTACTAGACCTCTGGCAGTGGACAATAATCAAGCAGGAGCAATGCGGGGTCTTTTTCTTCTTGCCTTCTTCCTCATCCTAGACCCATTTTTATGGATAGGCACGTGATTTTTTAAATAAAAATAGTTTCGTACCTTTGCGCCGGAGGCAGCTGGGCCAGCTTACCCGGCGTCACTAGTATGGAAAAAGAAAATATAACCGAAATCAACAGCCCTACGGCAGGAGCGGCGGCGTTGGAAACTCCAAAACGCAATGTTTTCGTACGCATTTTTCGCTTCTACTACGATGGATTCCGCAACATGAACCGCACGTGGCGGGTCGTGTGGATTATTATTTTGGTTAAGCTTTTCATCATGTTTGCCATACTAAAAGTATTTTTCTTCCCCAATCACATCGCTACGCAGTGCGACACGAATGAGCAACGTAGCGAATACGTGATCGAAGAGTTGACTAGAGGAAATGATTAAACGTCTATACAACTATGGATGAAGCACTTATGTCGTTGGTAGATTGGTCTCGGGCGCAATTTGCGCTGACGGCCATGTACCACTGGATGTTCGTTCCGCTAACGCTGGGGCTAACATTTATGATCGCGTTTATGGAAACGCTATACGTGCGCACGGGCGATGAGGGGTGGAAAAACGCCACGAAGTTTTGGATGCGCATCTTTGGGGTCAACTTCGCCATCGGGGTCGCCACAGGCCTTATCCTCGAGTTTGAGTTTGGCACCAACTGGAGTAACTACTCATGGTTCGTGGGCGATATCTTCGGTGCCCCGCTCGCTATCGAGGGAATTATGGCGTTCTTCATGGAGGCCACCTTCATCGCGATCATGTTCTTCGGTTGGAACAAGGTGAGCAAAAAATTCCACCTCACCGCCACGTGGCTCACAGCCATAGGTGCAAACCTCTCGGCGCTGTGGATCCTTGTGGCCAACGCCTGGATGCAGTATCCCGCGGGAATGCACTTTAATCCCGACACCGCACGTAACGAGATGGCGAGCTTTTGGGAGGTACTCTTCTCGCCGGTGGCTATCAATAAGTTCCTACACACCACCACCTCGGGCTACTTGCTCTCGGCAATCGTGGTTATCGGCATCAGTGCATGGTTTCTATTGAAGGGACGGCATCAGCTTCTCGCGAAGCGAAGCATCATCATCGCGAGCGTCTTCGGGATAATCTCCACGTGCTTTGTGATTTTCACGGGCGATGGCTCTGCGTTCCAGGTGGCCCAGAAGCAGCCCATGAAGCTTGCGGCGATGGAGGGACTCTACGATGGCTCTGAGGGCGCAGGGCTTGTCGGTGTCGGCTTCGTTAACTCCAAGAAGCAGCCGGGCGACGACCAGGAGGCATTCCACTTCAAAATTGAAATCCCTAAAATGCTATCGTGGCTCGGGTATCGTGATGCTAACGCCTTCGTGCCGGGGGTCAATGACATCATCAACGGCGGCTACACCTACACCAACGAGAACGGTGAAACCGTAACCGAACCCTCTGCTGAGGAGAAAATTCAAATAGGCCGTGAAGCCATTGCTGCGCTAAAAACGTACAACGAAGCCAAGAAGGCTGGCGATTCGGAGACAATGGAGGCTGCAAGAACGGAGCTGAACCAAAAGTTCAAATACTTCGGCTACGGCTACTTGAACGATCCCAATAGCCTCGTGCCGAACGTACCCCTCACCTTCTACTCCTTCCGTATCATGGTGTTCCTGGGGATGCTGTTCTTCATATTCTTCATTGTGGTGCTGATGCGTAGCCTCAAGAACAAGATGCACACCCGTTGGCTGCTAATTACGTCCATCGTGATGGTGCCACTGGTGTACATCTGCAGCCAGGCCGGATGGATCGTGGCGGAGGTTGGCCGTCAGCCTTGGGCTATTCAAGACGTGCTGCCGCTCACGGCCGCCGTCTCGCGAATTGATGCCAGCGCGGTGCAAATCACCTTTATCATTTTCGCTATCCTCTTCACGCTGCTGATGATAGCGGAGCTGAGCATCATGTTCAAACAAATTAAACTTGGGCCAAAAGAATAAAAGAGGGGAGGTTTAGCAATGGTACTATTAGATGGCACATACATCCTTTTGCAGCAGTACTGGTGGTTTTTAATTTCGCTGCTGGGCGCGCTGCTTGTATTTCTTCTGTTCGTGCAGGGCGGGCAAACTTTCATCCCCTACCTACCCAAAAATGACACCGAGCGTTCCATGCTGGTGAACGTACTGGGGCGTAAGTGGGAATTTACCTTCACCACCTTGGTAACCTTTGGCGGTGCGTTCTTCGCCTCATTCCCGCTCTTCTACTCCACCAGCTTCGGCGGTGCGTACTGGGTGTGGATCGCCATTCTTCTCTGCTTCGTCATTCAGGCCGTGTCGTACGAGTACCGGGCGAAGCCTAAGAACGTGCTGGGGCGAAAAACGTTTGATGTATTCCTAGTACTCAACGGTTTCCTAGGCACCATTCTCCTAGGAACGGCTGTGGGTACATTCTTCACGGGCTCTGACTTCACGGTGACGAAGATGAACCTCACCAACATCGATGAGGGGTTCACCACGATTTCGAGCTGGGGTTCTGCGTGGCACGGCCTAGAGGCGGTTCTCGACCCACGAAATGTTCTTCTAGGGCTCGCGGTGTGTTTCCTCGCACGGACGCTGGCGTTGCAGTACTTTGTCAATTCAATTGACCATGAGTCGCTTACAGACCGCTGCCGTAAAATGCTTCGTATCGATGCAGTAGCTTTCTTGGTGTTTTTCCTCAGCTTCCTTGTTTCCATCCTGCTGAGCAAGGGCTACGCCGTAAATCCAGAGACCGGGGAGGTATTCCTAGAACCCTACAAGTACTTCACGAACCTCATCCAAATGCCGATTGTGCTTGTCGTCTTCTTGCTGGGCGTGGTGGGTGTGCTTTGGGGCATTGCCAATACGCTATTTACCAAGGGGCGCAAGGGAATTTGGTTCTCAGGCATAGGAACGGTACTCGCGGTGCTCGCCCTATTCCTCATTGCGGGATACAACAACACCGCCTACTACCCCTCGTCAACGGATCTACAGAGTTCGTTGACCATCTACAACAGCTCTTCTAGCCAGTTTACATTGAAGGTGATGAGCTACGTGTCGCTGCTAATTCCGTTCGTGCTCGCCTACATATGGTACGCTTGGCGCAGCATTGACCTGCACAAGATGACGACCAATGAAATCGAAGAGCCTAAGAAGGGCGCAGGCGCACTTTACTAAACGAAGGAGGATATAAAGATGGCAATGCAAGTAATCACATTCCTACTGTGGCCCATAATGATAGCCTTGAGCTATTTCCTATGCGTGACCGCAATAAAAAGGTTTGAAAAGGAGCACGGCACTGGGGTTGAAAAGGAGTAGTGCCGTAGACGAGTAGCATGTGTGAACCCCCAGGTTGTCAATTGACAGCTTGGGGGTTTATTTATGTACTTGAATACGTCTCTTCACATATAGCACGATAAAGAACGGGTGACTATACTAAAAAATGGATGACTTTTTAAATTCTTTTTGGCTCCCTATTTCCCTGCTGCTAGGCACTGCGCTCGATGCGCTCGTAGGTTCATCGAAACGCCACATGCACTGCGCGGCATGGCTTGGTAAGATGTTGCCCAATGCGGAAAAGTGGGGAAAAGAGGGGGAAAGCAGTACGGTGAGGGTAGTGGCATTGTCTACCCTCATAGCCTTAGCCACGCTGGGGGCAACGATGGTTCTCCTTCTCCTCGCGGGGCTTATTAGCGTGTGGGCGAAAATAGGTATCGCTACGCTTCTTATTTTCCTCTGCGTGGATGTCAGTGAAGCGCACGACATCTTCTACGCGCTGGACAAGAGTATAGAGGACGGTCGCAGGCGTGCCAAACGTATTATCCCAAACAAAACAGAAGAACTAACTGACCAAGAAATACGCACTGCCACCCTTGAAACGCTCCCACAAGCCCTGAACAATGGCGTGGCAGCCCCGCTCTTTTGGCTTTCCATGCTGGGCATGCCCGGATTGGTTCTATTCAAATTGGTAAACACCCTATCTTCAACAGAGAACGATGGGCATGCCACCCATTACGGATTCAACCGAATGGCCAATCGGTTAGACAACATTCTTGGCTTCCTGCCGGCACAAATTGTTGCGCTACTCATGCTTGTTACGTCCAAACAGTTGAATAGAATCACAATCGTATGGCAAAACGGACGTAAACAACTCCCCTCCAACGCGGGCTACCCCTCTGCTGCGCTATGGGAAATCCTTAATCATCAGGGCAACGCTACAGGGGCTAACAACGAGAACGACACCATGGAAACGCACCAAGAAAGCAGCAATCATCCCGTAGATATGAGAGACCTTACCATTGCCTCGCAAATCAATTTAAGATTAGAGCCTCTCTTCGTAGCGTTAGCTTTAATTATACTCTTAATCAAGTCGTTAGTATAATACACAAGCATACTGTTGGAGATAGCTACCGAGTCAAAACCAAGAAACACTGGTAGCCATAAAGAGTAACCATGTATCTGACTGGCACTTGGTTTCATCAAGAAAACGATGCCCCTTTCAACAAGATGTTGTACCTTTGCGCAAGAATTTGTAACAGAACACAAAATCTAGTAGTAATGAAGATTAAAAACGTAGCAACAATGCTTGCTGCCGGGCTGATGGCAATCGGATTGCTGTCATGCGGAGGGTCAACGACTAAGTATGAATCGGTCAAAGATGACCCCATCAATACCCGTAAGTACTCGTTAGACAATGGACTAACGGTTTACATGTCGGTTAACCACGATGAGCCTAAGATTCAAGGGTCTATAGTCGTTCGCGTGGGAAGCAAGAATGACCCCGCCGAAACCACGGGGCTATCGCACTACCTCGAACACCTGATGTTCAAGGGTACGAAGCAATTCGGCACCTCGAACTACGACCTTGAAAAGCCGTACCTAGACTCAATAGTCCAGCTCTACGAGGTCTACCGTACCCAAACCGATTCCGCCACGCGCGCCAACACCTATAGGGAGATTGATCGCATCTCGTACGAGGCGTCTACCTACGCCATCCCGAATGAGTACGATAAGCTCATGGCTACCATCGGCTCCACGGGCACCAACGCCTACACTTCAAACGATGCGACGGTCTACGTGGAGTACTTCCCTTCGAATCAGATAGAGAACTGGGCTCGCGTCCAAAGCGACCGCTTCCAAAACATGGTGATGCGGGGCTTCCACACGGAGCTTGAAGCGGTGTACGAAGAGAAGAACATGTCGCTCAATAGCGACAGGAGTGCCATGTTTGATTCGCTCATGGCTGCCACATTCGCCCCGCACCCTTACGGTACGCAGACCACGCTGGGGACGCAGGAGCACCTCAAGAACCCTTCGCTCATCAATATCCAGAAGCACTACGACACGTGGTATCGCCCCAACAACATGGCGATATGCCTTTCGGGCGATTTCAACCCAGAAGAGGCGATGAAAATCATCACAAAGTACTTCGGTGGGTTAAAAGCGAACCCGAATATACCCGCCCCTATCGATGTGAAGATCCCAGAGAAAACATCGGTGAAGAAGGTGGAAATCGTCGGCCCGCAGCCTGCGGCTATAATGCTATCGTGGCTTATCCCTGGCATAGCGGACGAGCAGCACCTCGCGGGTGAAATCCTCAGCTACGTTCTCAACAACAGCAAGGTGGGGCTTCTCGACGTTAATCTGAACCAGCCGATGAAGGTGCAGTACTCCTTTGCAGCCACGTATGGTTTGGTTGACCACGATGCCTTCGTAATGGGTGGTGCTCCGCAGGCTGGGCAAACGCTTGAAGAGGTACAAGACCTCCTGCTTGATGAGCTGAAAAAGATACGCAACGGCGAATTCGATGAGTCAATGCTTGAGGCCATCATCACCAACGAACGCTACAGCATGATCCGTGGCTACGAATCGAATAGGAATCGTACGGAAGCCATGGGCGATGCCTTCATAGCCCGCATGCCGTGGGAAACGATAGCCCATCGCGAGCAGCTCATGAAAAAAATCACCAAGGAGCAGATAGTAGACTTTGCGAAGAAGTTCCTCAACGACAACAACTACGCTGCAATCTACAAACGGCAGGGCGAAAAACCCTCAACGCAAGCGTTTGAGAAGCCTCTCATCAATCCTATCAAGATGAACAGAGACTCGGTGAGTGCTTTTGTTACCGAGATACAAGCCTCAAAGCCGACGCCTATTGAGCCTCTCTTCGTTGATTATGAGCACGACCTCACCAAGTACGACCTCCGCGACGGCGTACAGGTGCTACAAACGAAAAACTCACGCAATAGCCTTTTCTCAGTGAGCTACATCTTCGATATGGGGTCAGAAAACTCAAAGACCATTGAAACGGCCCTTGATTACGCTTCATACCTTGGCGATGCCGATGGGTCGCTACAAGACTTCCAAGGAAAGCTCTTCGCCCTCGGGTGCGATTACAGCATGCACGCTGGTAGTGACCAAACGTACATCACCATACAGGGACTCAACGAGAACATCCGCGAAGCGCTAAAGCTCGTGGAGCGCCACCTCACAACGTTGAAGCCAGACCAGGGGGTGTACGAGACCTTTGTACCCACGCTGATCAAGGTGCGTGACGATGCAAAAAAGGACCCAAACTCCGTTTACGACATGGTACGTGAGTACGCCAGCTACGGGCCAAAGAATCCAGGCAACACACTGCTTGGCAACGAAGAGCTAAAGACGATGGATCCTGCAAAACTAGTTGAAGAGGTGGCATCTCTGTTCGCCATGCCCCACTACGTGTCGTACTACTCACCTGACGACAAAAACACAGCGAAACAGGTGCTAACAGAAACCCACAGTGCTCCAGCAACTGCGCTGCAGCTACCTGAAAAACTATACGACTTCAAACAGGTGGAGCCCGAAAGCACCACGGTCTATTTTGCTAGTTTCCCGGCTGCCCAATGTTTTATCGGGCAATTCGCAAACAATAGGAAAGGCTACGATTTGTCGATTGAACCTGCTAGAATGATGTTTAACGAATACTTTGGGGGATCCATGAACTCCATTGTCTTCCAAGAAATTCGTGAATCTCGTTCGCTTGCCTACTCCTGCTACGCGGGGCATATGGGAGTGAACGACCTTAAAGAAAAATACAGCGTGATTAGCTCAATGAGTACGCAAATTGACAAACTTCCGGACGCTATCGATGCAATGAATGGGATTCTAACAACCTTCCCTAAATCAGATAAAGCATTTGATGTTGCAAAGGAGGCTGTCATGACTAAGATACGCACCATACGTGTCAACCCACGTAGCTATGCCTTTAGATATCTCGCGATAAAGAAGCTCGGACTGACTGAAGACCCCAACAAGTATATCTTCACAAACATCCCAGCCCTTACGCTGAACGACCTTGAGTCGCATTTCAACACCTACATCGCTGGGCAGACGTTCAACTACTCCCTCGTGGGTGACGAAACCAAGGTAGACCTTAAAGTGATGGAGAAGCTAGGGCCAGTGAAAAAGCTGACCCCTGAAGAGCTCTTCGGCTACTAGCAGATAGAGATAACGATAAAAAAATGGGGCAGCCAATAGGCTGCCCCATTTTTTATCCTGCACAGACCCCCTTTACACTAAAAAGTAACTACCTTTGCATAGCTGGACGTAGCTCATAACACATTAGCTCTATGGCACAAGACGGAATGAAAACTAAAAAGGAAATTGTTGCTAACTGGCTGCCACGCTATACAGGACAACCCTTGGCAGACTTCGGTGAGTACATTCTACTCACCAACTTTAGCAACTACCTCGAAGCTTTCTGCGCAATGGAGGGTACAACTGTAGTAAACCCCAGCGCCAACATGCCGTGCGCCACCTCCAACAACATCACCGCCATCAACTTCGGCATGGGGAGCCCAAACGCCGCCACCATCATGGACCTCCTTACTGCGATCCAGCCCAAGGCAACCCTCTTCCTCGGCAAGTGCGGAGGCCTTAAACACGTGAACAAACTCGGAGACATCATTCTCCCCCTAGCCGCCATACGCTGCGAGGGAACGAGCGACCAGTACTTCCCCACCGAGGTCCCTGCGCTCCCCTCCTTCAATCTACAGCGCGCCGCAGCGGAAGAAATCGAAAAAGCCAACGTTGATTACTGGACGGGCACCGTGCTCACCACCAACCGGCGCGTGTGGGAGTTCGATAACGACTTCAAGGAGTACCTCGTGCGCATCCGCGCCATGGCCGTTGACATGGAAAGCGCAACGCTCTTTAGCGTGGGATTCTACAACAGCATCCCCTGCGGTGCGTTGCTTCTCGTCTCCGACCAACCCATGATCGCCGCTGGCATCAAAACCCACGAAAGCGACATGAAAGTCTCTGCACTCTACACAAAAAGCCACCTCAAAATCGGTATTGCCACACTTAAAAACATTGCTGCGTCAGGCGATTCCGTAAAACATTTGCGATTCTAGCCATGGCCGCACCCAATAAATCTATCGCTGAGGTTCAAGCAATCAAAACCGCCATCGACGCAGGGGAAGCGAAACCAATATACATTCTGCACGGCAACGAACCCTACTTTTGCGACGACCTCTGCAACTACTTCATTGAGCATGCGCTGCCCCCCACGGCAAAGGATTTCAACCTATCCATACTCTACGGCCTCGACACGAACGACAGCGCCGTGGCGCAGCAATGTAAACAGGTGCCCATGGGCGCACAGAAGCGACTGGTCATCGTGCGGGAAGCGCAGATGCTTAAAAGTTTAAAAATCATCGCTGACTACGCCAACCGCCCCGCGCCGTCAACCATCCTAGTCCTCAACTTCCGCAGCGTGCTCAAGCAAACCACCAACGCCCACAAAGCGCTACTCAACGCCGTGAAAAAGAATGGTGTAATCTTTCAGTCAGAGGCCTTTAAGGAATACCAAGTTGACAGCTGGATAAAGGAACGCGCCAAGAGCAAGGGCCTCGACTTCCAACCCATGGCCATTACAGTTCTCAAGGAGAACGTAGGCGTGGAGCTCGATCGGATTGAAAACGCCATCGAAACCCTACGCCTCTCCATGGGCGAGGGCGAACACAGGGTGACACAAGAGAAGGTGTTTGACACCATCGGGGTGAGCCGTGACTTCAACGTCTTCAACCTCACCAAGGCCATCGGTATGGGCGACAAGGCCCGCGCCATGCAAATCGCGCACTACATGGCCGCCAAGGCCAAAAGCAATAGCCTTCCCTCCATCCTTGACCGCATCGCGCACTACTTCTACCAAATTCTACAGTTCCATACGCTTGACAGTAAGCTTCCCCGCGATGAGGTAGCCAAAAGAATGGGCGTACATCCATACTTCCTACGAGAATTCCAAAACGCAGCCATGCGTTACCCCATAGCTAAGATCCCCCAAATCTTCACCTGGCTACGCTACATTGACATGATGAGCAAAGGATTCTACGGCGATACCCCCGACCAGGAGGAGATGCTTAAAGAGCTCATAATCAGAATAATGAAATAAATAAATCAACGCATGACACTTGCCATTATCGTTGCCACCGCCCTCATATCCTACTACTGTTTTTCACGCCCCGACCTCGTGAACAAACTGGCCCTATGGCCCTACCGCATGGTCCGCTACAACGAATGGCAACGCCTTATCACCCACATGTTTGTCCACAGCGGATGGACTCACCTTCTGGTCAACATGTTCGTTTTCTACTCCTTCGCAGGGGCCCTACAGTACTACCTCGCCTACGCGCCGGGCGGACGATATTGGCAGACCATCATGCTCTACTTCGGCGGCGGCGTTGCCTCAGCCCTAGTAAGTACTGCCCGAAGAAAAGACGATGCCTACTACCTTTCCATCGGTGCGTCGGCCGGCGTGTCGTCACTCATCTTCGCGAGCATTTGCTTCCAGCCTTGGGCCCCGATATACTTCTTTGGCGTACTCCCCATTCCAGGCATCGCGCTCGGCGTTGCCTACCTCGTCTACTCCTACTACATGAGCAAGCAAGCGGGGCAAAACATTGACCATATGGCGCACTTCTACGGCGCCATCTTCGGCCTCGTCTACCCCATGATCACCATGCGCGGCGCCTTCACCAATTTCATAAGTTCGCTTATCCATGGCCCGTGGCTATAGGCGACACGACCTCCCGCTCTCAGCCAATTTAGCCCCCCAGGGCGGGAAACGCCGCCCTGGGCGTCCCTACCCCCCAGACCCCAAAATTTGGTTCGACGGTGTATTCATCAAGGAGAACGACCTCCCGCGCAGCTTTCCAGCATGGCGCATGGCCACCCTGGGCGGGGTATACACGGAGTTCCACGCCCTGCGTACGCAACCCCGATTCTTCGCAGATTACTACGCCTGGCTAACGGAGGCCGCCGCTATCGCCATGCTCCCCCCCTTGGCGAACGTAACGGAGCAAGCCGTATACGAGGCATGCGTGGGCATTCTCAACAAGAATATGCTCTTTAACGACGCGCTGCTGCGCCTCTCCATCTTCCCCACCCCTTCCCCCAACAGCTTCAGCGGCGAAACCATGGCAAGCTCCATACTCCTTGAGGCCTATAATATGGGGAGAATGGGCTTCGCTCCGAGAACGAGGGGGCTTCTCGTCAAGGTGCTAGAGGACTGCACTAAGGCACTAAACCGTAGGTCCAACGTGCAATGGCTGGCCGACCCCGCCGAATGGATTAGCCAACGCATCCTAAAGGATAATCTTTGGGGCGACCACCTTCTGCTGAACAGCGTAGGCAGGGTGACCAACGCCATCGGCGGTATGATCTACTGCCTCATTGGCAACGACATCATCACCCCCAGCCTCTCCGAGGGGGTACGCTTTGACCCCATACGGCCCTACGTTGACGAAGCCTGCATCGCCGCCACTGGCAAAAGCCCCATCAAACGCCCCCTCACGCTCCAAGAACTCGAAACCGCCTCAGAAGCGTTCATCGCCTCCTCAGCCAATGGCATAGAAAGCGTTCTCGGCGTAAACGATAGCCGTTACCCCATCGCCCTCTCCAATACCATCTGCGACAAGCTCAACCGAATTTACTTCCCAGAGCTCTTCCTATAGCAAAGATCGCAGCGAAATGCTGTCTCCCTGAACTCCGATAGTTAACACCCACCGCGCTCCGCCCGCCCACTATTCACCAGCTTCCGCCCCTGCCCTCCGCACTACGGCGAATAGCAAAGACTTCACGTCTAAAACCACCAAAAAAAATCTTCTGACCGCACCCCCCAAGGTCTACTCGTAGCGCAGCGCCTCAATAGGATCTAGCGATGCAGCGCGCTTCGCGGGTACGTACCCCGCCAGCAGCCCCACCGCCACGGCGAGCGCAAGGCTAAACAGCGCCCACATCACCGGCACCACAAAGGACAGGTGCATCACGTTCGCCAACACGCTCCCGATCACCGTGCCGAGCAGCATCCCCGCAACCCCGCCGATGAACGTTATTGATATTGACTCGATCAAGAACTGCCTACGTATAGCCCCCGCCTTTGCGCCGATCGCCTTTCGCACACCAATCTCCTGCGTACGCGACTTCACCGAGGCCAGCATGATATTCATCAGCCCCACGGCCGATCCGAATAGGGTAACCAATCCGATAAGCATAGATGCCATACTGACAGAAGCCATCGAGCTCATAACCACCTTCAATATCTGGTCGGAACGCGTAATGTTGAAATTGCTCGGCTGCGCCGGGCGGAGCTGCCGCACCCGCCGCATTTGCTCCTCGCAGTGCTCCACGAGCCGGTCAAGATTTCCCATGGCATGGGGAGTAACCTGCAGCACGAAATCGGGTGACTTTTTGCGGTAGGTAACCAACGCGTTGCGGTAAGGAATGAGTACATCGTCATTGCTATCCATGCCAAAGCTTGACGCCTGCTTCGCAAGTACCCCAACTACCGTGTAGGGGATTGAACCGATCGTCACCGTTTGCCCTATCGGATCCCCCTGCCCATCAAAAAGCTTTTCGTAGAGTGCCCAGCCAAGTACCGTCACAAAGTTTCCTTGCTGCATCTCGTGCGGTGTGAAATCGCGTCCAAGCGCAAACGCCCTCCCGGTCACATCTGCGTAGCCCGTCGACACGCCCGACACGCGCATGGTTGGGCGCGTCTGCTTGCCCCCGTGCGACAGCTGCGTCGACGTACCAAATATAAAAAAGGCTGCGCGCCCATGCGGGGCAATGCACTGCATGAATTCCGAGCATTGCTGGGCACTAAGAGCTTGGAAATCACCACCCCACACATTACGCTCCCCATTGGAATAAACCGATACCGACCAGCTAGTAATCATCACCGGCGCACCCATCTGCATGTTTAGCATTGAGGTAATTGATGACTGTAGGGCGTTGAGCACCGTCAGCATCGACATGAGCGCCGCGATACCCACCGCCACGATGACCATCGTCAGGATGCTTCGAACCTTGTTGGAGACTATAGCACCCCACGCCACGCGTAGATTTTCGCGTACCCCAATCCACCACCTATGCAGCATCTTAGCACCACTCCGCATCGCCAAGCCCCATCATTCATTATCAGAATCCATCGACAGCGCGCTACACACCTGCGCGCATGCCGCTTGCTCCGCAAGCTTCTTTCGCACCCCCGTGCCTTGGCCGAGAAGCTTGTCCCCAACCGACACCTTGGCTAGGAAACGCCCCGCCTCGTTAGGATCTGCAATCACCTCTATCGCAACGGGCAAATCCTTCTTTTTGGCCCACATGTAAACCTGCGACTTCGGGTCTACGCTATGCGCCTCCAACTCAGTGAAATCCACATTGTCTTTCAGGACCCTATCCACAAATACCCGTCGTGTCGCCTCAAAACCAACATCCAAGAAGAGCGCGCCAAAGAACGCCTCCAGCACATCACCCTTCATACGCATGGAGAAGTTCCGCCCCCCCGACATCCTCACCGCCAGCCCGCCCAGCCCGATCCGCTCGGAAAGCTGATTAAAACTCTTTCGGCACACAATGCATGAACGCAGCTGCGTGAGCCGCCCCTCATCGCGCAGGGGGTAGCGATGGAAGAGAAAATCGCTCACAATCAGCTCCAAAACTGCATCGCCGAGATACTCAAGCCGTTCATTCGTAACCTTCATCCCCGATTGAAGCTCCATCGGCGCCCCGCGGTGCGTAAAGGCAACCCGGTAGAAATCCAAGTGGCCCGGATACACTCCGAGCCTGTGAACCAAAAAGTCCACAAGCTCGGGTTCTTCCTTTCGCAGCTTAGCGTACTTGCTCCTCCTACGCCACGACGCGCACCACGCTCGTATACTCAATGCCGCATCCGCTCTCACTCGAAGCGCTTAAACACTATCGAAGAGTTATGCCCGCCAAAGCCAAACGTGTTGGACAGCACGCAATTCACCTTGCGCTCCTTCGCCTTGTTGGGCGTTAAATCAATGCGCGGATCTATCGCTTCATCAACGTTATTCAGGTTGATCGTGGGCGGCACAATCCCCTTCTGCATCGCGAACAGGCAAGCCAACGCCTCCACAGCACCAGCCGCGCCCAGCAAATGCCCGGTCATGGACTTCGTAGAGCTAATGCTCACCTTGCCGTACACGCTCTCGCCGAATACGCTTTCCAACGCCTTTATCTCCGCCACATCGCCCAGTGGGGTTGACGTACCATGCACGTTGACGTAATCAACGTCCTCCGGCCGCACGCCCGCCTCTTCAAGCGCCAGCTGCATCACCTTTGCAGCCCCAAGGCCCTCCGGATGTGGAGCAGTCAAATGGTGGGCATCGCCCGTCATTCCCGTACCCGCAACCTCAGCGTAGATCTTCGCGCCCCTACGTTGCGCATGCTCAAGCTCCTCCAGGATCAGCACCCCAGCGCCCTCCCCCATCACAAAGCCGTCGCGCTCCTTGTCAAAGGGCCGAGAGGCCCCCTGCGGATCATCGTTGCGGGTGGAAAGTGCCATCATGGCACCAAAGCCCCCAACGCCCGGCTGATTAATAGCCGCCTCCGAACCGCCCGTGATGAACACATCTGCCTTACCCAAACGGATAAGGTTCGTAGCATCAATGATGGCATGGGTGGATGATGCGCAGGCCGACACTACCGAGTAGTTCGGCCCACGGAATCCATACCGAATGGAAATCTGACCCGCCGCAATGTCGGAAATCATCTTGGGAATGAAGAAGGGGTTGAAACGTGGCGTTCCATCCCCCTTAAAGAAGCCCTCGGCCTCCTCCCAAAACGTTCCGATGCCGCCTATGCCCGACCCCCACACCACGCCTGCTCGCTCAAGGTCAACCTCCGAATCCAAAAGGTGCGCATCCTGCATCGCCTCATGCGCCGCAACCATCGCGTACTGCGCGTAGAGGTCAAGCTTACGCGCCTCCTTACGATCAAAATGATCCTTTGCGTCGAATCCCTTTAGCTCACACGCAATCCTCGTCTTAAACTTCGAGGCATCAAAGTGCGTTATCGGTGCGCAGCCGCTTTTTCCAGCGGCCAAAGCCTCCCAAAACGCCGACAGCGTATTTCCTATCGGCGTGAGAGCCCCCGCACCGGTCACAACCACGCGTTTCAATTCCATAGCTCTCGGCATTATTCGCAAATCGCTACTCTAGAAACGTCCGTAACGCCTACTTTTCCACATGCGCCTCGATGTACGAAATCGCATCGCCCACCGTGGCAATCTTCTCCGAGTCCTCGTCAGGAATCTGTATCCCGAACTCCTTCTCAAAGTCCATTATCAGCTCTACCGTATCAAGCGAATCTGCGCCCAAATCGTTCGCAAAGCTTGCACCCGGCACCACTGCGCTTTCGTCCACCCCTAGCTTCTCCACGATAATCGACTTCACCTTTCCTGTTACATCCATGATTGAAACCCTCTTTTGATTCAACAACCTGAAAAAAACACACCTCCACGGAGCGTATTTGTTAAAGCACACCTCCCGAAGGCAAGCGCAAAGGTAAAGAGTTTTCTTCTTACTTTTGCCATCAAAAGGGAAAGTTTAATCACGCCTAAAGGATAAGACTAATCACAACAAACTGATAATGAAAAGAATAGCTATTTTCGCCTCGGGCAATGGAACTAACGCAGAACGTCTATTTTCTCGATTTGAAAACGAGAAAAACGCAGAAATCGCACTTTTGCTCTCCGATCAACCCACCGCATTTGCGCTGCAGCGCGCCAAGAATCATGGCGTTCCCGCCCTCTACATTCCGCGCGGCCGCAATTTCACAAGCGAAACGCTCCGCGCCCTCGAGCAAAACTCCATCGATTTCATCGTCCTGGCGGGCTTCCTATGGAAGGTACCCAGCGAAATCGTGGCGCGCTACCCCCATCGCATCATAAATCTTCACCCAGCACTGCTACCAAAGTACGGTGGTAAAGGTTTTTACGGCGATGCGGTGCACCAAGCCGTAATCGCTGCCCATGAAACGCTCTCCGGCATCACCATACACTATATAGACCAAGAATACGACAAGGGAGAAATCATCTTCCAAGCCACATGCCCCGTGCTCCCGAACGATACCCCCGAATCGCTCGCCGCACGCATCCACGCCCTAGAGCATGAACACCTGCCGGAGGTTACCTATCAGCTCGTAAAAAATTTAGAGTAGCAACGTAGTAAAAGGACCTCTAGGCCCTCACCGCCCCTCGCACTGCCTCTGTAGGTCAAAGCGATGGGGCATCGTGCGCATTTACCACGCCGCTCCGCAGCCCATCCCATTCGCAGAGCGTGGAGCGCAATCGTTATGCCTTGCCTCTAGCTAGCTAAGCTGACTGCAGAATGCGGCGATAAAGCGCTAAATACCAATTAAATACCGGTATAACATCTCCAATAGTAACGGTAAAATATACCTAGCAACGGCGTAGCCTGCCTCCTAGGCAACTAACGGTTGGCCACCCATTACTACCCACCTTCACTCCGCCCCCTTCGCTACCAAACCCAATTTTTGACGGCAATAATTGGGTTTGGTAGCCTTCTATTTCCGTGTTTCATGGCTACGGCGTGCTATCTTTGCCAAGCAGAGAATTAACCACGAACTGATTCAACCATGGCAGTTTACATCCCTATCCGCCCAAAATGGAACCCCCGCGGCGTAGTGGTCAACTACGTTGCCTGCGGCCAGCTCTGCGTGCGAAGCTGGCCGAGCCAATATCACGATGCCAACACCGCCGCGCAGCAACGCCAGCGGGGTAGGATGGCGCAGGTGTGCAATGCCCTGCCCTTCGTAAAGGAGCTACTGGCCCTGGGCTATTCGCCCCGCACCAAGCGCAATGGGCGCACCGTGGGAAGCTACCACGCAGCCGTTTCCACCGCCCTGCGCAGCTGGTTTATTCAAACGCCGCAGGGCAATACCCTTGACCTCAGCCGCATGCGCCTCACCGATGGCATACACGTACCTCCTAAGGGGCTATCTGTGAAACGAATAGGGCAAGACTTACAGATTGCGTGGGCATGCGCCATCCCGTGGCAGGGGGGGGCCATCCTGCTGGCCGCCCGCGAAATCGCCTCAAACCAATGGATAAGCCTTCCCTGCCACCCCGAACAGGGGGCTACGTGCATGATAATCCAACTGCCAGAGGCATGGAAAGGGAAAGCGATAGAAACGTGGGTCGCTTTCGTGGGCAACCATGACCGTTTAAAAACGAAAACGCACTACGAAAAAATCGCACCAAACCGTTCCACCGCAGCTACAACAACTCAACAATATAACATTCAGCCACTTACAGTTCAATTAGCCAAAAAGGGGAAGCGTGGATACGCCTTGCAAACCGGATGCAAATGCAATAAAACCGCACCGTGCCGCACTGAACAGAAATGTAAATTTGGGCTACGGCATGTATTTTGCACCTATAAATGTTGACCCTCGGTGCGGGTCAACAAAAATAACTAGTACCGATAGCTCTTTGCCATCTTCAGCCGAATGCGCTCCGAACGATTTGAATTCAGAAAATATTCATAACTTTGCGGCGGTTTTGCCTGCGGCGCACAGCCAGGGTGACCATAGTAATTCAAAGTCAAAGAGGATACATTCATGAAGAGGACATTCCAGCCATCGGTACGCAAAAGGAGGAATAAGCATGGTTTTAGGCAGCGTATGGCAACGGCGAACGGGCGACGCGTACTCGCCGCAAGAAGGGCAAAAGGGCGTCATAAGCTCACGGTTTCTGACGAATTCAACGGCCAGAAGAAGTAGCTTGGCTATGCAGCGGAGCAAACTCTTTGCACTTATAGCCGTGCTGATCATGGTAGGCACGCTGGGTGCGGGGCGGTCTGTGAACGCGCAGACTGCAAAGAAGCAGCCGCTCGACAGCATTGTGCTCACCTCCGGAACAGTCAAGGTGGGCACGCTGAAAAATATTTTTGGAAGCAACGTATACTATATAGATACGCTGGGTAAGGAGCATTCGCTGAAGGAGCGGAACGTGCACCGCATTATATATAGCAACGGTCGCACGCAGACACTCAACCAGAAGGCGGTGAGCGATGTGTCGGAGGAGGATTGGCGAATCGTGATGCTCGTTGACGACCCCAAGCAGGTGGAGGGTCTCTACGCACGGGGGGTTGTGTCGGGCAAGTCGAGCCCATCAAATAAGACCAAGCAGTCGGCGCAGCGCAGCGCGGAGACGCGTATAAAGAAGCGTTGCGTAGCCAAGGGCGGCATCGTGGTGCTGATTACCAAGCGAATCACTACCGGCGGCTACGGCGAAACACCATCGTACTTCATTGAGGGCGAAGCCTACGGCTCCGAACCGCTCGACGAGAATACGGAGGGGGAAGAGGGCACAGCGGACAGCGATGGGGAGTAGCATTTGCTAGCATGCGAAAGGCTTTTGCGCCGTCTCTCTCTAGAGACGGCGCAATTTTTTCCTATCGCTTCTTGGAGTTCTTACCATTTCTCCCTACCTTTGCGCTCCGTACCTGACGGCCCTATAGTTCAATGGATAGAACGAGAGTTTCCTAAACTCTAAATCTAGGTTCGATTCCTAGTGGGGCTACGAGCGAGGGAGGGGTGCCGTACAGCTCACCGTGGGTGCTTTGCGCCGCCACGGTTTAATTTGTATCTATTGGTATGAAAAACTTCATCGAGGAACTCACGTGGCGAGGAATGATCCATGACCTCACGCCCGGCACGGAGGAACATCTACAGGAAGCCCCGCGGGCGGCCTACGTTGGGATTGACCCCACCGCCGACTCGCTGCACATCGGGCACTTGGTCTCCGTGATGATACTCAAGCACTTCCAAGCGTGTGGGCACAAGCCCGTAGTGCTCATCGGCGGCGCCACGGGCATGATTGGTGACCCTTCAGGTAAGTCGCAGGAGCGAAACCTACTCACCAAAGAGCAAATTGAAACTAACATTGCGGGTATCAAAAAGCAGCTCTCCACGCTCCTAGATTTCAACGACAGCACGGAGAACCACGCCCAGCTCGTCAATAATTACGATTGGATTGCCCCATACTCCTTCATCTCGTTCATTCGGGACATCGGGAAGCACATCACGGTAAACTACATGATGGCCAAAGATTCCGTGAAGCGACGCTTCGATGCCACGAGCGGCGCGCAGGGCCTATCGTTCACGGAGTTTTCGTACCAGCTCCTGCAAGCCACCGACTTTCTGCACCTCCACCGAGACCACGGCGTTACGCTACAGCTGGGCGGTTCGGATCAATGGGGCAATATCACCACGGGCATTGAGCTCATCCGCCGCATAACGGGCGACCAGGTGTACGGCCTCACCTGCCCCCTCATCACAAAATCGGACGGTCGAAAATTTGGCAAAACGGAGCAAGGCAACGTTTGGCTCGATCCTGAGCGCACCTCGCCCTACAAATTCTACCAATTCTGGCTCAACACCGCCGACGATGAGGCCGAACGCTACATCAAAATATACACGTTGCTTGACCAACCCACCATTGAGTCGCTCATAGAGCAGCACCGCGCCGAGCCGCACCGCCGCATCCTACAGAATGCGCTCGCCGATGCGATTACCGAGATGGTGCACGGGAAGGCGGAGCTCGACAAGGCCAAGGAAGCCTCCACAATCCTATTCGGAAAGAACACCCACGATGCGCTCATGCGGCTAGATGAACGCACCTTCCTCTCGGTGTTTGATGGGGTGCCAACGCACGATGTTCCCGCATCGGCTGTTGAGAACGGGGTTGACGTTGTCGCCCTGCTCGCGGAGCTGACCAATGTGTTTCCGTCGAAAGGGGAACTACGCCGCACCATTCAGGGCGGTGGCGTAAGCATAAACAAGGAGCGTGTCGATACGCCCGAAGCCACGGTCTCGAGGGCAGACGCTATCAATGGAAAGTACATCCTCGCCCAGCGCGGGAAGAAGGAGTACCATATCATACGACTTATAGCGTAGCGTAGCAGTAGGCACTACGAAACAGTGGGTAGGCACTACGGTCTACTCCAAGTGAGATTATGGCAAAGCTGCATTCCTCACGCGCTACCAGTGTTGTTTTTTGGGTACTCTCGTGCATCGCGATACTACCCACGCACGAATTCTGAATAAAGCACTGCTTGATATATATCCGTACTCCTGTTTTCAAGGTGTACATTGGGCACGCAAAATCGGAGTAACACAACGGGGTATTACCGCAAAAAACAACGCACTATGTCCCGACTAAACGCTTCAAAAGAAACGATTTCTTCCCAACGCTCCACATGGATCGCCTTTGCTGCGCTATCCCTCGCAGCTAACGTACCCACCCTTCTCACCGCATCGGTGGCATCGCCAGCCCATCTCGCAGCATGCGTTGCGGCGCAAGGCATTACGCTCTACGTAGTGCTCCTGGCCTTTCTACGCCCCCGCATTACGCTACTCGTGTACGGCATCCTCCTGCTATTCCTTTTCCCGTTCGATGCCATAAGCATCATCGGCACGAACAGCCCCCTCTCCTACGGTATGATTAGTGCCACCCTAAAGACGACTCCCCCCGAAGCCTTCGCGCAGATAAAAGTGAACCTCCATTTTATCATTCTTTTCATTGCCGCTATCACCGCGTATTTCATCGTGCTTTTCCGCTACATTCCCTGGCGCTTCAAACTGTCTCCTACGGCAAGATTCTCCGCGCCTATAGCCGCACTGACTTGCACCCTAACCATTACGACCATTGCCGCAATCCCCTACGCTAACCGTACAGAACAGACGAAGAACAGGGCGGTTCAAGCTACTACTGACAAGTCGTTTCTCCTTCTCTTCCCCATACGGGATGCTAAGCTAATCTCGGCATACGTGAAGGATGAGCGAGAAATCAAAGAAAAAATTATATCCCGACAGCCTTTCCCTGACTCCCTTTTCAAAAAGCTTCCAGGCTTCGACAGCAGCTGTATCGGCATCCTCTCCATCGGTGAAACCTCTCGGGCGTGCCGCTGGCAGCTGGCTGGCGCCGAAAGGCAGACCAATCCAAGACTTATCGAACGGGAAGACCTATTCTTCTACGCTGACGCATACAGCGGGTCAAACCTCACAGAATTCTCAGCCCCGATGTACTTCTCTAACGATAGACCTGAAAAAATCCGCACCTGGCAATCCTCGCCCATCCTAAACGAAATTTTCAACGCCCGAGGCATATTCACAGGCTTAGTAACCTCGCAGGGCTACCGTTCGCAATGGAGAGCCACCTCCTTTGTGTTCCTCACAGCCACTTCTAGTGCAAGCGAGCTAATAACCAGCTATGGAGTAGAACCGCACGTTCCTGATATACAGCTCATTGCACCAGTCAATGAAATGCTGAAGAGCCATAGCTCGCCACTTTTTATTACCTTTTGGGGTTACGGGGGACATCACGACTACACAGACCGCTATCCGCAGCAGGATGAGGTGTTTACGCCTGCCAATAAAAAGAATATGAACAATGAACTCAATGCGTTTGATAATACCATCGTCCACACTGACCGTGTGCACGATTCGCTCATTTCCCTGCTGGAGGCGACCGGAAAACCAGCCTTCCTCATCTACGCCGGACCATGGAGAAACGCTCTACGACATTGATGGACAAAACCACTACCACGGCACCATGCTATTCAGCCACGGAGAAGCCCACGTGCCCTGCTTCGTATGGCTCTCCAAGCAGTACATTGCGCGCTATCCAGGCATCGCCAGCGCCCTCGTGGGCAACCTTTCCAAACCAGTACAGACCATAGCCGTTTTCCATACGGTGCAGCACCTTATGCACTGCGTAGGACCTGATTTTGACTCCACCCTAAGCCTTGCCTCTCGCAGTTACCATGCCAATGCATCGCGTGATGGGCTGAACGCCAACTGTGAGCTTATTCCAGCCCCTCCCTACGACAGCCTTGAGCGTAAGCGAATCGACAGCGTCATGGCGGAGCAAGTGCAGCGACATCGCTACCTGCTCAAGTAGTATTTTCATCAAACGCCCCCAATTTTACGTACCTTCGCAGCTGTGCTACGTGACGGTACTCAATGCGGCAACGCATCGCATGCCGTCGGTACGCTTCGTTAGGTATACAGCTGAAAATCAATTGGTATGGCTACTACGCAAAACGCTCTTGAAAATCTCCCAGAATCTCGGCACCTCGGCCACCGCTCCCCGTTGCCCGAACGCTACGACCCCTCGCTCCTGGTGCGTGTGCCACGAGAGGTAAATCGTAAGGAATCAAACATTCCCACCCCGCTCTCATTTGTAGGGATTGATGTTTGGCAAGCCTACGAGGCCTCGTGCCTCACGGCGGAGGGAATCCCCACGCAGTGCGTGCTGAAAATCGTATACCCCGCCAACAGCCCCTTCCTCGTGGAGAGTAAGTCGCTCAAACTCTACCTTCATTCGCTCAATAGCACCGTGCTGGGGGAGTCGCAAACGGATGCCCGCCATGCGCTGGCGCAGCGGGTAGCCGCAGACCTCGCCCAGGCTCTAGAGACCTCGGTGCAATGCGCCCCGCACACCGTCTACTCGGGAGGTTTTGATTTCAATGGTTTTGTACCCGCGGAGGAGAACCTTGACGCTGATGTTTCCGCCGAGGACTCAGTTCTGCGTTTTCACACCCGGCTGCTGAGAAGTCGGTGCCGTATCACGGGACAGCCCGACTGGGGCAACCTATACCTCTCCGCAGAAACCGACACGCATCTATCGCAACGCACTCTGCTGGAGCGCATTTTACCCCTACGCAACGAGTTCCACTTCCACGAGGAGATGTGCGAACTCATCTTTACCCGCGCCATGGAATGGCTTAATCCGCGTAGCCTCATGGTTGCCACCCTCTACACCCGCCGTGGCGGCATTGACATTTCGCCCGTACGTGCCACATCGCCGTCTTTACTCCCAGCATTGCTAGGCGATCCTCGCACGCTAACCAGCCCTGCATGGCGGCAATAATCCAACACGCTTTTGCCTCCATCAGGCGCAACACCATTGCGCTGCTGCTTGCAGTGGGACTGCATTTACTAGCCAATCACGTAACGGCTCAGGTTAACGCTGCGTCACCCCCCTCCAACCTTCACCACGCATCAGTAGCCATCTCGCCGCACCTGCGAACCATCTCCCCCCTCCCTATCCTCCCGAACACCCTACAGCTGAAGGGCGATACCGCTGGCCTTGCCTGGCGCCTTGACTCAACGCTGACGGCCATCCGATTTTACGCTCCGCAGAACCGATACGGCGACACGGTGACCATCGCTTTCCGAACCATTGACATCCAGCTGCATAGCCGATTTTCAGCTAAACAGCTACTCAACATTCTCTCGCCCGATAGCACCCTCATACCGATTCTAACCGAAGAACCCCCAAAAAACACCCCACCCCCTGCGCCCCCTATCGTGATCAAGGGCGTTGCCGAGCGCACCCTCGGCGCAGGAAGTCTGTCGAATGCTTCCCCCTCCAGCGGAATGATAAATCTCTCCATCCATGGCCCTCTCTACCGCTCCACACGCTTTGAAACGCATATTGTTGACAACTCTCTGCCGTTCCAACCCGACGGCACCTCGGAACGGATTGAGAACGTTGACAAACTATTTCTGCGGGTATTCGACACCGCATGGCGCATCGAGGCGGGGGACATCCTCATTGAAGAGCAACGCGGAAACTTTATTCGTCAACGCGAGGAGACAAAGAGCATCGGGGGGGCGTATAGAGGGCAACATAAAAGCTGGGACTCCCTCGCCATTAACGCCACGCTCGGCACGGCGAAGGGCGAAAATGAACGTACCGATATTTCTCCAATTGATGGAATCCAGGGACCATACGCCCTAATGGGGGAACATGATTTTACGCAAATCGTGGTGCGTGCGGGTACAGAGAGAGTTTACCTCGATGGGGAGCTGCTAACGCGGGGAGAGAATAACGATTATACTATAGACTACAACCTTGGCTCCGTCACCTTCACTGCGAAACGTCCCATCAATCGTGAATCGCGTATCGTCGTGGAGTATGAAACCACAAAACGAAGCTACACAAGGCTACTGGGAAACATCAGCATGGCGGCCCGCAACCGCAACGGGTGGCAGTTTGACCTCAAAGGGTACATAGCGCACGACCGTGCCGCCTCGCTTCCCGCAGAGCTAAAGGGAGCGGGCGCCATTGAAAGGCTAAGCAACGAGAACGCATCGCAGGAGGGGGTAACCATCGTTCCAAATGGGAACAGCGCAGATAGCCGAACGCAGGATGGGTACGTTAGGGTGGATACCATCGTGCATGGGCAACAGTACTCCATTTTTCAGTACCGTTCGGTCAGCACGAACGATACGCTGCTTTCGCTCCCCTTTACCTACGTGGGACCAAATCGAGGGGACTATCAGCTCACCCAAAAATCGGTTAACGGTCGTGTCTTCCAATGGGTTGCACCAGACGGCGGCACGCCGCAGGGCGATTACTCCCCGGGCATTCGTGTAGCCCCGCCCGCCAGCCACGCCATGATTGAGTCAACCGTAACCAAACGTTGGACCGAAACGCCCGCCTCAATTTCGCTTTCCGCAGCGTATACATCGCAGAGCGATAACACTTTGGTGCAGTCTAACAAACGTGAGTCGTACGCCCTTGAGCTGTCGCAGTATGCACGCATAGCTGAGTACAGCAACGATGGCCTCTACATCCATTCCCGCGGCAGATGGGTAGCCAATGCTTTCGCCCCCATCAATCGTTTCCTCCCACTCGAATTCAACCGTGATTGGGGCGAAAATACACCTATAGCTAAGCGCCCATGGGCCGATGCGGAGATTTCTCTCTCATCCCGCACGGTCAACACCTTTGCCCTCCTCAAAAGCGAAATGCTATGGCGACCGCACGCTACGGCGTGGCGCGGCGCTACGAACCTCAACGTCAACGCAGCCCATTGGAAGTACCGGCTCAACGCCTCTGCGCTCATCCGCAACGCCGACTCGGCGCAATCGTCAAGAGGTTTCGTCTCAACCTCCATCATGCGCCGCTTCCCAATAGTCAGCATCGCGGGTAACGCCAAGGGGGAATGGCTCGTGGCGACACGTCAACGTATCCCTAACTCTTTCGCACCGTACGCCTTTGCCGAAGGGGGCATTACCCTTGCCCTTTCCGATACCCTTGCAGCGAAAGCATCGCTACGAACCACGTACCGTGGCACCTGGGATTCCACCAAGCAGGCCACGCTGCGCCATCGCAACGATGCCCTAGAGGCTACCTTTGAGGCCGCTGTACCAATCGGTCACCTTGGACTCCTCAACGGCAACGCCACGGCACGCGCAACAATTCCCAACAAAACCTACGAGCGAGAGCAACCGAACCTCACCCTCCTCTCCTCTATCTCCTACTCGCAGGCCATTGCGCGCCGCCGACTACACACCAATGCGCATCTCTCCCTCTCCTCAGAGCAGCTTCCAAAATGGCAATTCCATTTCATTCCGGTCGCCATCGGGCAGGGTACGCACGAATGGATAGACGTAAATGGCGATGGAAAACCTCAACTCGACGAATTTTTCCCAGCGCAACATGTTGACAAAGCCCTCTACGTGAAGCAGATGGTGCCCAGCAGCGAGCAGCAGAAAGCCATCGCGGCCACCACGCACATGGATCTCTCCTTTACCCCTCGCATGGACAATCGTCCCATAGACTCCTCCACGCTTTGGTGGCAACGGGTTGACCTTCTCCTCTCACTCGAGCACTCGGCAAAGCGTACCGATAAACGTGTAGCGCAACTCCTCAACCCATGCTCTCCTGACCCAATCTCATCTCTTCCCGAACGCCACCGTGCGCTACTCCTGACCGTGGCACTAAATCAGAACGCATCGCCCCTATCGCTCACCTACAGTCTAACCCTGTCTGACAGTCGACAAACTATTGCCCAAGGGGTTAGCACAAACACCGCAAAGCTCCATCTTCTCACGCTTGAAACCCCTCGCCGAAAAGGGATTGGCGGCCGCCTACGCGGCGAATTCTCTAATCAAGAGCAGCAGCGTCCCTACGCATCGCAACCCTCTGAGTCGCTAGCCCTCTGGCAGGGAGAAGGGGCTCTACTTTGGCGAGGTCAGAACAACCAAACCCACGAAATTAGCACCACCCTCGGTTGGATTACGCTACTGCCTAAGCAGCAGAAGGTGAAAAGTCAACGCTATGCCTACAAGTTGGAAATCCCCCTTTCCTCAAAATGGAAGGGGTTCGCCCAACTAGGCTTCTGCCGAATTAACGGAGATGCCATTGGGCATCATGCCCTCGCATACCAGGCTCTCCGAGGAGGAACCAATGGAAACAACTTCAACGCCGAAGCCACGCTTAGCTATAAAATAACCAGCTATTTAGACCTCAACTGCACGTATGCAGTTAGAAAAAATGGACAAGCTCCGCTTGTCCATTCAGGGTTTACAACACTTCGTGCTGCCTTCTAAAGCCAAAAACTGTAACCTACTCCTCAACAATGTATATGTCCTCCCCCTCACGGTGCATATAGAACTGCTCCCGTGCGTACTTCTCAAGGTTGACATTATCGGTACGCAGCTGCTCTAGATGCGCCCTATCCTCGTCAATTTTTTTACGATAGTATTCGCACTTCTCTTCAAGCTTAGCGATCCTACGCTTCGCAACGAATATGGAAACCAAATTATTCTCACTAAAGAACGTTAGGTAGGCAATCAAAAAGATTAAAATAATCGCAAAGCTATGGGTACGAACGTAGCGAAACCCTCGTGCTAGAGGGCTTCGCTGCGCCATTGACTGTGGCTCTTGGTGTACTTGTGGCTCCTCCACTACATCACCTCCTGCCTATTCCGTTAGAAACTTACTTATCCTTTGCTGCATTCGCTTTGCGCTGCGCGGCATACTCCTCGTTAAGCCCTTGCAGCACATCGTTGGTTACGTTCAACGACGGGGACCCATATAGCATCGGGCCACTTAGAATGAAATCGTAGCCGTGCTCTTCGTTATACTTCTGTATAAATTCCGTGATGGCCGCTGTCACCTTCCGCGTACGCACCTGCTCCTCCTCCATCAACCGCTGCCGATGCTGCTCCTGTAGCTGTAGGAAACGTCCCTGTTCCACCTGCAGCGCTTCCTGCTCTTTCTGCGCCTCGCTACGCGTCATTAGCCCCTTCTGCACATTGTCCTGGAAGGTTGCCACTCGACGCTCCAAAGATTGACCCTTCGTTTGCAACTCCTTCTCAGCCTGACTAGTCATGTTGCCCATTTCACGCTGCTGGTCAAAGTAGTAGTCGTAATGCGCAAGTAAAGAGTCCATGTTAACCCACACGATTTTCAAGCTTCCTTCAGGGAATACTACCTGTCGCCCTGCCTGCACCGCATTCTCCGACTCGCTCGCCACAGTTGACGATACCGTACTATCCGTTCCCTTCGCTCCATTCTCCTTGCTTCCATTCTGACAGCTAATTGCCACCGCCCCGAACAAAGCAGCTGCAATCAACGCTACTGTATACCTCCTCATTGCCAAACAACTTTTCTAGTTATCACTCAAATGCAACATAACGCCTTGAAAAAGGCGCTGCAAAGTTACACTAAATATCCGATTTTCACACCTCCGGTCACTCCGCATAGGTTACAACCACGCTATAGCGACATCACGAGGCGCACGTTGACGCACCGACTGGTGAGATAGTTTGGCACCGCCATAAGGGTGCTATTGCCCCGCGGGCTCTGCACCTTTAGCCACATGTACGACACAGTGTTGGAGAAGTTGAGAAGGTTGAGTACTTCCACGGACAGAACGAGACTTTTCAGCCACTGCGCATTGCTCAACCAACGGATGCAGTAGTTGCTGTCCTTAAAGGCGTATGAAAACCCTATGTCAACCCGCTTGTAGGACGGCATACGAGCCTGCTGCCCGTAGCGTCCATTGGGCGGGGTGAACGGAACGCCCAATGCATAATTCCCTTGCAAGGAGACTCTAAAGCCTGGCACCCCGGGGAGGTAGTCCTGCAGGAATAGAGCACCGCTGAAGAGCTGGTCCTGCGGACCTAGAAAGTACGAGTCATCAAACGGTTGCCGACTTAAATCGTACAGTTGGTTGACAATGCGCATTCTAGAACGCATCACGGAGAGGCTTAACCACGACTCAACGTCGGGCGCTAGCTCCCCATTAACCTTCACGTCCATGCCGTACGTTCTACTCTTCGCTGCGTTCTGCGCCTCGTAGCGAAGTCGTACATTGTCAATAGTATACGGTATCAAATCCCCGCCCCACTTCGCGTAGCATTCAGCCTGTAGCTTGAACGGACTCTCAGCAATTAAAAAACTCCACTGCACGCCCCCCAGCGCATGGATGCTCCGTTGCGGCTTTAATCCACCATGCATGCGCCCCGCCCTATCGCGCATCTCCCGATAGAAAGGATACTGGTAGTACAACCCGCCCCCTGCATACACACGGACATTCCTTGCCCCATCGGGTACAAATGATACCGACAAACGGGGGCTAACACGAAGGTTTTGAAACCGATCCATACCGGACCCCCGCACCCCGAACACCGTTGTCATTTCTCCGAAAGAAAAAGAGAAACGGAGCGTTGTCTGCACGTACGCAGAGTAGAGCACTGATAATACATCCCCTCTCCCTTTAGCAAAATCTTGAACCGGCACGCCATCATGGGTGAGCGGCATAGCGTAACCTGCACTGTCGACTATGTGCCACTCGCTCGTTGCATGTTGAAAATATCGTGGCAGCACCTCTACCCCACCCTCCACAGAGCCCAAGCTAAAACGGTAATCCGCTACACACCTTGCCGTTGCCATTACCCCCTCAAAACGATTTCTCGCATGCTCCAGGAAGCCTCCTATTCCCACATTAGACGCGCTATCAACTATTGGCTTCACCTCATCTACGCTACGTAGCTCCGCAAGCCAATACTCACTGAGGATGTCAAAACGTTCTTCCTCCCGCATCCAGTAGGCTCCCAACTGTCCGCGCAACGTGAAAGTCGGCGTTGCACGCCACTCCGTTTGCAACGTTCCGAAGTAAGTCATGTAGGAGTCACGCTCCTGCCCCTCGTAGTAGACGTTCATTTGGAGGAAATCAGCAGTCAACGCCCCGAAACGGGTAACTTTCTTGTGCGGCTTGAAGTCGTACTGATTACGAGAAAAACCCATCAGCATGGATACATCTAGGTTAGGACGTACCTTCCACATCCCTTTGCCCTGGATGTCAAGGTAGGAGGGGAGGTAATCCCCCTTCGTTTCGGTTGTATTTAGGAGTAAACGGGTAGTTTTATACCTCACCCCTAGCATCCCAGACACCCTTTGATCGTTCGTTGCGCCCTCCACGTACGCACGATTCTCCATTAGGCTCAAGTCCACCCGCGCCCCGAATCTTTGCGGAGTACGATACCGTACGTTAAGCACCGACGATAGCTTATCCCCATAGCTAGCTGGGAACGCCCCCGATGAGAACTCTATCGCCGACACCATATCAGGGTTTACTATCGGCATGCCCTCTTGGCTTCCGCTACGCGCAAGCTGCGGACGATACACCTCTACGCCATCGATGTAAACCAAGTTCTCATCGTACGACCCGCCACGTACAGAGTACTGGGAACTCAACTCATTGCTCGAATGCACCCCCGGCATAAGCTTGACCAGCGACTCCACGCCCCCGCTGGTACCCTGTAGCTTTAGCAAATCATCCACGTCAATCCGCTGCATCGTTGCGTACGGCGAAGCCTTGCCCCCCACGCCGACCCCCTCAATGGCTATCTCCCGCTCCTCCAGCACAACACGAACGTGTACACTCTCCCGAGCCACCATCTTCACGCACCGAGCCACGGGATGATACCCTAACGTAGATACCGTAAAACAGACGCTATCGCACTGCGCTACCGCGAACTTAAACATCCCCTCCCCATTCGTAATCGCCACCGGCCTACTTCCGCCCGCCAAGGAGATTTCAGCAGCACCTACGCCACGCCCTAGCGTATCAACCACGATACCCTCAACCCTTTGCCCACAAACAAAATAGGGAAATAGAGAAAACACGAACAACGCTACAGCAAGCCGTACTCCACGCATACGTCGACTCTCTATCTATCCTGCATAATGTGATGTGACAGTCGTTCGCTCAACGCCTCTGTCGGAAGACCCACCACGTTCGTGTACGACCCTCTAATCCACGACACCCCAACCATGCCTATCCACTCCTGTATGCCATACCCTCCCGCCTTGTCGTACGGGCTAAACGTATGTACGTAGTAATCGATTTCCACCGGTAAGAGGGTTCTAAAGCACACCTCCGTACATGCGGTAAAACTCTCGCATTCCCCATCGTACGAAATGCAAACGCCTGTCAGCACCCTATGTACCCTTCCCGATAACTTTCGAAGCACTTCGCACGCCTCCGTGCTGCCCCTCGGCTTATGCAACGGCTCTCCATCCATAAGCACTAGCGTGTCGGCACCTATCACCATCTTTCCGACGCACTGGGCAGCTACCGCCTCCGCCTTGCACTTCGCCAATCGCTCTGGGAGCCTCTCCAGCGGCACTCCCCTCCCCGCTTCTCCCTCGTCTACATCACTCCCCACCACCTCAAAGCGAACCCCCATTCCACGCAGCAGCTCTGCGCGACGAGGCGACTTCGATGCCAAAATCACTGGCGGTAATCCATCGTAAAACCCTCGCTCCATCGCTATACCAATAAATGCAACGCAGCGGGGAGCAGAAGAGTCCCAAACATACCCACCGTAGCGGCCAGCCTTGACACTTTAAAGTGCGATGCATTTTGCGCTGCGAGAAGTGCCATCAACGCAATCAGCAGCGGCACCGCAACTAGCACAATACCGCAAATAGCAGATTGCCACAACATAAAGTGTAACCTATAGAACCTTACTAGAGAAATAAAAAAAACAATGGATAGCGAGAGATAGACTAGCAAGGCGCCCCCCGTAACCATTTTCGCGGTAAACGTACCGTAGCGGAAAGCCAACGTGTCCTTTTCTCTATGTACGCCCCGCACAAAGTTGTACAGGTCAATGAGAAGCTGCTCGCACAACGCGCCAAAGCCTATCAACCCTGCGTAACATGCACTAACCATGAGCATGGGAGTAATGGATATTTCAGACATTGCGAAACTTCTCCACGCATTCTCCTCCAGGTAAAACACTTCAAATAGGACTGGAAGCAGGGCGCACCCCCCCAGCAAAGCAGCCTTCAGAAAATTACCTACCACAAAAATCCGACGGTAAAGGGTAGAGTAGTACCAAAGCAATCCCGCCGCCACAGGGAAAAGCAGCAATAGCCATAGGTTGTGCACCATCAACGACGCAACGATGCCAAAGAGAACACCCAGCAACGTAAACGCTATATGCATTTGCAGCACGGAGCGGCGCACAATCCTCCTCCCTACAATAACCTTTTTGCCCTGCTCCTCGGCATCCCGCTTTGCGTCGTAGTAATCATTAAATGCAAAGCCCGCCGCACCAATCAACAGCACTGCAAAGAGCACGAAATAAAAATACCCACCTACACTCTCCCTGCCCACCTCCGCGGGAATCCCCACCTGCACAATGCTCCATTGCGCCACCACTAGTAGCAACGCTATTCGCAATAGCTCCAGCGGACGTACTAGACGTATATATGACAACCACCTATTCATTCCTTCTCTACTCTGTTAATTCCCCTAATCCGCACCCTCTTCTCCACCAACTCTCCATTTCTCTTGTAAACGCATCACCTGTTCCACCACATCCCTCACGCACCCCTCGCCCCCTGCGTAGGGTGACACGTACCTAGAGATGTTCAATATATCAGAGGACGCATCGAGGGGGCACACCGGCATGCCAACACGTTGCATTACCTCATAATCGGGTAAATCATCCCCCATGTACAGTATGCTCTCGGCAGAAACCATCCTTTTTTTACAGAAATCGTTAAGGGCTTCCACCTTATCGTATGCCCCGAGGTAAACATCCGTAATGCCCAACGCTGCGTAGCGATGCCCTACGCCCTCCTGAAAACCTCCCGTGATTATGGCAATCGGATACCCAGCCAGCGCGGCTTGATGCAATGCGTAACCATCCCTCGTGTTGGCATTCCTAAGTAACTCGCCACGCTCGTTAATGAGCACCCTGCTGTTGGTTAGCACGCCATCAACATCAAAGGCAAAAGCCCTCACGGCCCGCAACGCTTCCCGAAAATTCTTCGCTTCCATCGGCATTCTCTTACTCTCCTTTCTTGCAATGCTCTTCCCCTAGGCTTGATAATATATTGTCCGTCATGGCGATATACGGGCCAAGAAGCCGTGGGTACTTTCTCTGTATCAATTGCAAATGAGCGGTTATCGTTTCCAAGTCCCTCCGACGCGCCGGCCCAGTCTGCCGACTTCCGCCATCGTTACTCAGCCCACGTTTAATCGTTGTAGATATCAATGCGCTGTAGTCGCTTACGTCTATCCCACCCCCATCGCTGCAAAGTTCCTGGACCAACGCCAGCAGACGGTAAACGAAATTATTCACCACCACCCCGCCAACATGCAGACGCTCCCTCGTATCGCTATCCAGCGTCCGCACCCTATTCGACAATTGTGAAGCCAATGCTTGTACCTCACGATACGTTTCGCCATCCTGCCCCTCCACGTAGAGTGGTACCTCCCTCAAATCGCACCGCTCCCCTTTCACAAAACTTTGTAAAGGGTAAAGTACCCCACCTCTCCCTTCTCTCAACGGCTCCAAAGGTACGCTGCCCGACGTATGCACCACTAGTCGCCCCGCTATATCTAACTGTAAAACGCTACTCCTCACCGCCCCATCCGGCACTGCCACTACGCACAAGCTGTACTCAACGCCCGGTCTCCACTCTTCGCAGTGCCAGCACGTCCCATACGCCTTGCCCAACGCCTCTGCCGAACGTTCGCTACGACTGTACACCTCTACGCCTCCAACCCCAAAGACAGCTTGCAACGCAGGAACTAACGAAAATGCAACGTTCCCTGCGCCGTAAACTAGAACCTTTCCGCCTCGAGATTGTGACCCCTCCATAGACTAAAGAATACGCTACTGCGCCTTACCCAGACGCTCCTCAAGTTCGTTGAGGGTGACATCGCGCGCCAACAGCCTACCATCCCCTCCGTACAAGAAATTCTTGGCACCTCCCCACACATTGTACTGCTCGCTTATTTCGCTGTAAACCAAGATATTCGGCCATTCCACCCCATGTGCAGCCAAATACTCCAACGCCTCCTCGCGCGTTGGCGCAAAGCACATCCCCACCACTCTGAACGCTCTGCGCCCATGCTTTTCAAGCAACCTATTCAACGCCAACACGCACGAGTCGCTCCCCTCATCGCCAAGGCTCCAAAACTGCACCAAAACCTTTCCCTCGCCTTTAAGTAAACTATCCAAACTTACCTCTTTCCCGCTCTCCACCAACACCCCGCTAACCGATGGTGCATACGCCCCCACGAGCAAATTCGCATTCCGTTGTAGGTACGTCTGCATCGCCGCTGCATTGGCATCCTCCGCATGCGCTCCTGCATACGCCTCTACCTTTCCGCGTAGCTCTTCCAACCCCTCTGGGGTGAACATCTCTTTATACTGTCGTAGCAAAAAAATCCCCACGGGGTTCTCCACGTTGTCAGATATCAATGCAGTAATCTTCCCTTCAAACTCACTACTCGCCCTATCCCACAGCGCATCCAGCGCATCCAACTTAGCCTTGGATATCTTATTTCCATCCACAGTGGAGGCAGCGTACTCCTGAGAAAGCTCCTGCATTTTCGCCCCCACATCCCGCACAAGAAGATGGTTTTCACGGAGCAGCCAATTCAACGTATCCCCATAGGGCTGCGCCAGCAATGGATCCTTCTCCTCAAAAACCATGCGCGTGGGGGTCTCCGACAGATAGACCAGCCACTCCCCCACATTGGGAATACCAAACACGTACACCCCACGCAGCTCCCCATTGGTAAACTTGAATCTACCATCCTTCAACACCGCGCTATCTACCGCACCGAGCTCTCTCCGAAAAGGAACGTACAACGACATCTTTACGCCATCCGCATCCTCCAACTCCCCCTGCAGCGGCTGCGTCCCCTTCGCCCCCCGCATGCACCCGCCAATCGCTGCACCCAGCACCAACGCCAGCGCAACGAAGGCCACAGACCAAAGCAATGCCTTACGAACCCCGTAATCCTTCATCTATATCCCTACCTTAAACGCTACTTTGACTCCCGCAGCTCCTTAAAAAACAAATCCAATAGCTCCTGAGCCGCCACGAAGGGACTCACCTGTCCCTGCTTCACCGACTCCTCAAGCGTTTTCGCAGCGTGTATCACCTTCTCATCTTCATAGAAACTGCGCAATAGCTCATCGTTGATCGTCTCGCGCATCCAGTACTGCGACTGCTCCTGCCGATGGCGATTAAAATAGCCATTCTCCTTGATTTGCTTAAAGAACTCCTCCACCGTATCCCAAAGCTCAAACAGCCCATCACGGGTATACGCAGAGCAGGTGGTGGCCACCGGCGACCACCCCGATTGCGACATGGGGAACAGGCGCAGTGCGCTTTGGTACTGCGCTTTCGCCATCAGCGCCTTCTTAATATTCTGCCCATCAGCCTTGTTGATTGCCAGCACGTCGGCCATCTCCATAATGCCGCGCTTTATCCCCTGAAGCTCGTCCCCTGCTCCAGAAATCAGAATCAGCAGGAACATATCCACCATTGAATGCACGGCCGTTTCGCTCTGCCCCACCCCCACCGTCTCTATGAACACAATGTCAAAACCTGCCGCCTCGCATAGCACAATGGTCTCCCGCGTCTTACGCGCCACCCCGCC